>ULQC01081722.1_pt1 | contig 40733 bp, 37 predicted proteins | sample 1954091 | NCBI WGS metagenome assembly ULQC01 (sample SAMEA4835645, study PRJEB28245) | human gut metagenome | biome: gut microbiome; material: fecal sample | place: Denmark | collected 2008
TTTACTTTGGCAAATGGGTGCCCAAAGATACCATTGGCGATGAAGTGAAAAAAACGGATGCCGAAGATATTGTAAAAATGAATGGCTTAATGTACATGACCTGTATTTTAAGCATTTTAACTTTTTCTTTGGTGTATTTAATTAAGATTTTTATAATTGGAGAGTAAATGATGTATACCTATGTGCATGGCGGCGATATATATACCGCCAGCGGCAAAAAGAACCTTGCTGATTATTCTGCAAACATTAATCCGCTTGGGTTGCCGCAGTCTGTAAAAAAAGCAATTGTAAAATCCATTGCAGGATGTGCGGATTATCCGGACCCGTTCTGCCGCCGCTTAACGGAAAAACTGGCCGGATTTTTAGCCGTGCCCGGGGAATACATTTTTTTCAGCAACGGTGCAGCAGATGTACTGTTTAAACTGGCGCTGGCCTTAAGGCCGAAAAAAGCACTGCTTCTGGCGCCTACCTTTGCCGATTATGAAAAGGCTCTGCGCAGTGTTGGCTGCCGGATAGATTATTACTTGTTGCAGGAAGAAAATAATTTTGAACCGCAAAGCGATATTTTGCGGCAGTTGACGCCGGATATTGATTTTGTGGTTATCTGTAACCCCAATAATCCTACCGGCAAACTTATTGATAAAGAACTTTTGACAGATATAATTGCCAAATGCCAAAAACTTAATATAAAAATTTTAATTGACGAATGTTTTATGGATTTTGTGGCTGACGAAAATGCTTACAGTATGATTGAAAAGCTGCAAAGCAATAATAATCTTATTATATTAAAGGCCTTTACTAAAACTTATGCTATGCCGGGCTTGCGCCTTGGCTACTGCCTTACGGCAGATACGGATTTGCTTTTGCGTCTGCATGAATGCGGTCAGGACTGGAATGTTTCCGTACCGGCGCAGGAAGCAGGCAGCGCAGCTTTGGATGAAACTGCATATGTTGAAAAGGCAAGAAAACTTATAGCAAAAGAACGCCGTTACCTCACCGCCGCGCTGAACAGGCTCGGCGCTAAAACCTATGGGTCTGAGGCTAATTATATATTTTTCAAACTGGAACAGCCGCAGGATTTAAAAGAACAGCTTTTAAAGAAGGGTTTTTTAATCCGCAGCTGCGCCAATTACCATAACTTAAACGGAAATTATTACCGCATTGCCGTTAAAAGGCATGCCGTTAATATAAGATTTATCAAAGCATTAAAGGAAGTACAAAATAATGCGCTCATTAATGGTGATAATTGACGGGTTGGGAGATGACCCGATAGATGCTTTTGGGGGCAGGACGCCGTTTGAATATGCCCGGCATCCTAATATTGACAAACTGCTGAAAAAAGGTTCATATTCGGAAATAAGCATTTGCGGCAGCGATTTTCCGGCGGAAAGCCTGGGCTGTATTTTACGGCTGCTGGGCGTTGAGCAGAAGGATTTCCCGCTTAACCGTGCCTATCTGGAACTTTTGGCAAACGGGCGCGACATCAGTGAATATGAAATGGTGCTGCGCTGCAATCTGGCATCCGTTGACGGAGCCGGAAGGCTTGTTTCCTTTAACGCAATGGGGCTTACAGCAAAAGAAATGGCAGAAGCTGCCGCCGTATGCAATAAGCTGTGGCAGGGAATTGAGTTTTTGCATCTTTCCGAGTACCGCAATTTATTGATTCTGGATAATGACAGGCAGATTCTGCATGACTGCCATATTGCTCCTCCGCACGAGAGCATGGGGCTTAATATCGACATGCTTTTGAGTGATTTGAAAGCAAGGTCATTGCTTTTAAAAACATTTATAGATGAAACCACCGAAAAACTTAAGCCTTTTGCCAGAAACGGCATCAGTTACAGGATTTATCCATGGGGGCCTTCTGAAAGGAAGTTGCTGCCTGCATTTTATGATTTGCATGGCATTAAAGGTGCAGCCGTATGCAAGGCCGAAATTGTACGCGGCATTGCCCGTGCGCTGAAAATGCCGGTGCCTGATTTGCAAACGGCAACGGCAGATATTGATACCGATGTTTGCGCAAAGGCAGGGCAAACCATAAAATTTTTAAAGGATTATGATTTTGTGGTTACGCATTTTAACGGCAGCGACGAAGCGGCGCACAGGTATGATTACACCGGCAAAGCGGATTTTATAACACGCATTGATGAAGACTTTATCGGCCCTGTTTTAAAAAGCGTTAAAGAGCCGCTTAAAATACTTATTTGCGGCGACCATGTAACAAGCTGCGTAACAGGCAAACACAGCGCCGGTAATGTGCCGGTAATTGCCGCCGCAGTTAACTGTGATAATAATGCGCCTATTATTGGCGGTTACCATGATATACATAAATTTTTAATGGGAGCGAGTGATTAACGTGGCCAAAACAATAATGGTTCAGGGAACAATGTCAAATGCAGGCAAAAGCCTTGTGACTGCGGGCTTGTGCCGTGTTTTCAATCAGGACGGCTATAAGGTGGCGCCTTTTAAATCGCAGAATATGGCCCTTAATTCTTTTATAACGCGCACTGGCGCGGAAATGGGCAGGGCGCAGGTTGTGCAGGCGGAAGCTGCCGGTATAGAACCTGACGTTGCCATGAACCCGATTTTGTTAAAACCTACCAGTGACTGCGGTTCGCAGGTTATTGTAAACGGTGAGCCTATCGGCACAATGACAGCGGCTGAATATTTTAAAATGAAACATACGCTGAAGCCGGAAATTATGAAAGCTTTTAACGGCCTCGCAGATAAAAATGATATTATCGTTATCGAAGGCGCCGGCAGCCCGGCGGAAATTAACATTAAAACCGACGATATTGTAAACATGGGCATGGCCAAAATGGCTAAAGCTCCTGTACTTTTGGTTGCGGATATCGACCGCGGGGGTGTATTTGCCTCCATTTACGGAACGTTAATGCTGCTTGAGCCGGATGAACGCGCAATGGTAAAAGGCGTTATCATTAATAAATTCCGCGGTGATGTGGAAATTCTGCGCCCGGGTTTGAAAATGATTGAAGAAAAAACAGGCGTGCCCGTTGTAGGAGTAGTGCCGATGCTGCATGTCGACATTGAAGACGAGGACAGCCTTTCCGAACGCTTAACCGAACATACCGAAGTTAAAGCGGTTGATATTGCTGTTGTGCGTATTCCGCGCATGTCCAACTACACCGACTTTAACGTGTTTGAACTTATTCCCGGCGTTTCTCTGCGTTATGTAGATAAAGTGCAGGATTTGAAAAATCCCGATATGATTATCATTCCCGGCACCAAAAATACTATTGGCGACCTGAAATGGCTGCGCCAGAGCGGTTTTGAAGCGGAAATTCTGAAGCACGCGCATAAAGGGACTGTTATTTTCGGCGTTTGCGGCGGTTACCAGATGCTCGGCAAAAACCTGAGCGACCCGTATGGTGTTGAAGAAGGCGGCGATACTGCCGGTATCGGCCTGTTGAATGTTGAAACAATTTTTGCCGAAAAGAAACGCACTATCCGCGTGGAAGGCCGTTTCGGCAGCGTACAGGGCGTTTTTGCAAATCTCAGCGGCAAAGATTTTTACGGCTACGAAATTCATTCCGGCGTAACCGAATTTGATAAAGATAATGCGCTGACCCAGATGCAGCCTATTTACGAAGAAGGCGGCGTTATGCCGGAAGGTTCGCAGCATATTGAAGGCCAGCTTAATGTTTACGGCACTTATGTACACGGCATTTTCGACAGCGAAGGCGTGGCAGCTGCCGTTGTTGAAGCACTGCTTGCCAAAAAAGGCATGAGCAGCGACGATATTAAAGTTATCAATTTTGATGAATATAAAAAACAGCAGTACGATATTCTTGCCGACAATATCAGAAAGAACATCGACATGAAGAAAGTTTACGAAATTTTAGAGGCTGGTATTTAAATGTTTGGGTTAATACATATTTACTGCGGCGACGGCAAGGGAAAAACCACCGCTGCCGTTGGCCTGGCAGTACGCTGTGCAGGGCGCGGCAATAAGGTTCTGCTGGTGCAGTTTTTAAAAAGCCGCGACAGCGGTGAGCTTTATTCGCTGGCCAAACTGCCGGATATTGAAGTAATGCGCGGCAAAGAAAGCAAAAAGTTTACTTTTCAAATGAATGAAGAAGAAAAACATGCTTTGCTTATCGAGCATAATAAAATGTTTGAACAGGTTTTGGCAAAAATAAAAAACGGCGGCTATTCGCTTTTAATTTTGGACGAAGTAATAGGCGCACTGAACGCAAAAGTTTTTGAAATGCCGAAACTAATTGAATTTTTGCGGCATAAGCCGGAAAATCTGGAAGTTGTTTTAACAGGGCGCAACCCCGCACCGGAGCTTGTTGAAATTGCCGATTATGTATCGGAAATGCGTAAAGTAAAACATCCGATGGATAAGGGAATTATGGCGCGCGAAGGTATTGAAAAATAACAGGAGGTTTATATGAAATTACAAAATGTACTGCCTGCGGATATAGAAAAACGCAGTATGGAAATTATTGGTGAAGAACTGGGCGAATTAAAAATTGACCCTGAAAAAATAAGCATTGTTAAACGTGTTATTCATACCTCTGCTGATTTTGACTATGCACGCAATATGCGTTTTTCTGAAGGCGTAGTTGAAAAAGCACTGGAGGCTTTAAAAAACGGCGCAACCATTATTACCGATACCAATATGGCCTGCACCGGCATTAATAAAGCAGGGCTTGCCAAGCTCGGCGCCAAAGCCGTTTGCTTTATGGCAGATGCCGATGTTGCAGCAAGAGCCAAAGAAGCAGGCTCCACACGTGCGGCAGCCTGCATGGAAAAAGCCTGCACCGTTGAAGGCCCGGTAATTATTGCCGTTGGCAATGCTCCTACCGCGCTGGTACGCCTTGATGAACTTGTAAAAGAAGGCAAAATAAAACCGGCACTGGTAATCGGCGTGCCGGTAGGTTTTGTTAATGTAGTGGAATCAAAAGAAATTATTATGCAGACTGGCATCCCTTATATTGTTGCAGTAGGGCGCAAGGGCGGCAGCAACGTTGCGGCTGCAATCTGCAACGCGCTTATTTATAAACTGACAAGATAAGCTGGCAGTAAAAAGCTGAATATTTTTAAACTTTACATACGGAATCAGTATTTTTAAGGTGTGTTTATATACCCTGAAAACCGGTTCCGTATTTTATTTTATGATTTTTGTAAAAAGAGCAGAAAAGCATACATAAAAATAAAAAAATCCCGAACGGTAAACGTCCGGGACATTGATTTTCTGGCTCCCCGAGTAGGACTCGAACCTACGACGCCCTGATTAACAGTCAGGTGTTCTACCGGCTGAACTATCGGGGAATTTTGTTGACGAAAGATATTATAATATTTTCTTAAACCTCTGTCAATAGTTTAATTGCGCAGGAATTAAGCTGTATTAAGATTTTTCTCTGGCTTTGGCTGCCGCTGCGTTTGTTTGCTGTTTTCTTTAAAATTCACAAAAATACCATATTTGTGCTCCAAAAAGGTATTATATGCAGGCATTTTAATGTTATAATTGTTTTTAACTTTTTGTTTTAAGACAGGGGAATAAGAATGAAAAATTTTAAAAACATAATATTTTTAACTGCTTTTATTATTTGCGGCATCATTTGTTTGCCTTGCCAGTTAAAGGCATCTGCTGCGGCGGCAGAAAATGAAAACTTTGCAAAACTGAACAATGATTTAGAATTATTAATTGACGATAATAAAAACGGCGTGCCCGGTATTGGGGCAGCGGTTATTAAAAACGGCCGCCTGGTTTATGAAAAGACTTTGGGCAGCAGGTACATTGATAACGCAAATCCTCAAAATAACCTGCCGCTTACGCGTGATACCAAACTGCGCATTGCTTCTCTTTCCAAAGTTTTTGTTGCGGCGGCATATATGCAGCTTTCCGAACAGGGTAAAATTGATTTGGACGCAGATATAAGCCGTTACCTTGGCTTTACGCTGCGTAACCCAAACTATCCTGATACACCGATAACTTCTAAAATGCTGTTAAGCCATACTTCTTCGCTGCGAGACGGTGAAATTGATACAATACCTTCAAAATACAGCTTGCAGGAATTATTCTGCACGGACGGGATGTTTTATGAAGGCGGGGCGCATTATGCGTCTTACGGTGAAGCACCGGGCGAATTTTTTTGTTATACAAATTTAAATTACGGAATTTTGGGAACTATTATAGAAAAAGTTACCCAGACGCGGTTTGATAAATATATGAAGCAGGCAATTTTTGACCCTATGGAAATTGATGCCAGCTTTAACATAACCGATTTTAACGAAGCTGCGCTGAGTGATTTTGGGCTGATTTATCAGAAGCAGGAATACGGCGTCTGGAACACTGACGGCCCGTGGATTGCGCAGGTTGATGATTATTCCACGTTAAAAATATACGGAAATAATCTGTACAACATATATAATTACGATGAATACATAACAGGAACCAATGCCACAATATTTTTTCCGCACGGCGGCTTGAGAATAAGCCTTGCCGGGCTGGAAAAGTGGATGCAAATGCTTATTGATAACGGCAAATATAACGGAAAACGCATTTTAACTGAAAAAAGCATTGATGAAATGTTTAAGCCTTACTGGATTTTAAACGAAGCTAAAACCAACGGCGATACTTACGGCGGGTTAATGAACTGCTTCGGGCTCGGTATTCAGAATATAAAAAACATTGATAAAGACCGTTTCCTGCCGGACAGGGATATAGAAATGTCCGGGCATTTTGCCGAAGCCTACGGTTTACTGGCAGGCATGTTTATAGACCGGGAACATAAAAACGGGTTTATTTATATTATGAACGGCATGCCCGGGCCGGAAAGTGCAAACGCCGGTGCTTACAGCGGCATGTATTTATGGGAGGAAAAGGTGTGCAGCGCCATATTAAATAACGCTTTTCCTGAATTGTAATTTCAGAAAGAATAAATTTTAATTTATAATTTTTGTACTTTTAAACGCTTAATTTTGCTGTATGCTTTTGTTGTATGTTATAATAATAATATATACTTTGCGGAGGTGATTGGATGTCGCTTGATACGGTTCTGCTTGTGGCCGGGGGAGTTTTAATCGGGCTGGAGATTGTTGTGCCAGGAGGCATACTTGGCGCAATCGGCTTATTATCGCTGACAGCAGGGTTCTTTTTCTTTCTTGGCGGCGGCTGGGATGCGTTTTGCATTGTTGGCGGCACTGTTGCCGTGCTTGCTGCGATTTGTACGCTGCTGTTCTGGTTTATACCGTCATCGTCAAGCTGGAATCCTTTTGTGCTGCGCGAAAAGCAGAAAAACAGCGAAGGTTATACCGGCGCGGCAGATTATTCATGTTATTTAGGCAAAAAAGGTAAAGTAATTGCGCCGCTGCGCCCTGCTGGAACCGCTTTAATTGACGGTGAACGCGTGGATGTGGTCAGCTTCGGCGATTACATAGACAAAGATTCGGAAATTGAAGTTGTAAAGATTGAAGGCAGCAAGCTGCTTGTTAAAAAATATGAGTAGGGGAGTGTTGTAAATGGCAGATTTTTTGTTAAGTTTTTTATTCAGCGGCGGTTTAATATCCGTAATTATAATTATCGCCGTTATAGCTTTGTTCTTTAATTTCGTGCCTCTGGGATTATGGATTTCGGCCATTGCCGCCGGAGTTAACGTAGGGATTTTTAATTTGATAGGCATGCGCCTGCGCCGTGTACCGGCTTCGCAGATTGTGCTGCCGTTAATTAAGGCCAATAAAGCAGGCATGAATGTTAACGTAAACCAGCTTGAAGCGCACTATTTAGCAGGCGGAAACGTAGACCGCGTTATCGACGCATTAATTGCAGCGCACCGTGCGCAGATTCCTCTTACCTTTGAACGTTCCTGCGCTATCGACCTTGCAGGGCGCAATGTGCTTGAAGCGGTTCAGATGAGCGTTAACCCGGAAGTAATTGAAACACCGGTTGTTTCTGCCGTAGCCAAAAACGGCATTGAACTGAAAGTTAAAGCCCGCGTTACCGTGCGCGCCAATATCGACAGGCTGGTAGGCGGTGCCGGTGAAGCAACAATTATTGCCCGTGTAGGCGAAGGCATTGTAACCAATGTAGGTTCTGCTGCAAGCCATACTGATGTTTTGGAAAACCCGGATTATATTTCTCGTACCGTTCTTGCCAAAGGCCTTGATGCCGGTACTGCTTTTGAAATTCTTTCGATTGATATTGCCGACGTTGACGTAGGACGCAACATTGGCGCAGCATTGCAGACCGACCAGGCGGAAGCCGATAAACGCATTGCCCAGGCCCGTGCGGAAGAACGCCGTGCCATGGCTGTGGCCAAAGAACAGGAAATGAAAGCCTATACGCAGGAAATGCAGGCGAAAGTTGTTGAAGCGGAAGCCAAAGTACCTGCCGCCCTTGCGGAAGCGTTGGAAAAAGGCCGCCTTGGCGTTATGGATTATTACCGTATGAACAACATTATTGCAGATACCGATATGCGCAAAATGATTGCCGGCAATGAACAGGATGTTGAAGTAGATAAAAATCCCGTTCAAAAATAAATGAGGGATTACTATGGACTTTGAAAACTTTATGGGCTTTTTGCCGCTGCTGATTTTTGTAATTACCGTTGTAATTGATAAATCGAACCGCAAAAAACGCCGTAACAGAACAGGGCATTTCCCGCCGCTGCCGGATATAGACAACAGCCGGGAAAGCCGCGAAACTTATGACGTTACAAGCACGCAGCAAAGCCAAAAAGAAAGCACGGATAAAACTGTATATAAAGAAGAAGCTCCCGCATCCGGCAGGGAAAGTAAAAAGCCATGGTATGTAGAGTTTCCGGAAGACCGGGAAGCAAAACAGCGCGGAAAAGTTTTTGAACAGCCGAAGGTGCAGCCAACTTATAAAGTGTATAATGAACCGGCATTTATAACGCCGCCGTCATTAAAAAAACGGCCTGCTGCACCCGTGTTTGCCATGCCGCACACGCAGAAAAAAGCTGCGCTCTTTAACGGCAAAATAAACCGCCGTAGGCTGCGTGAAGGTATTATAATGGCAGAAATACTCGACAAGCCGCGCGCATTAAGGCCTTATAAAGAGCCATATTAAAATATTAAAGTGAACAGAGGCGTAAATATGCTTGAAAAACTCGATTTAAAACAAAAGCTGGATAAAAAAGAGTATGATAAAAAAATGGATTATTACGGCGATTTGCTCGGTAAGCTGCAAAGGGAATGCCGCGCGGCAAAAGTGCCTGTAATAGTGCTGGTTGAAGGCTGGCGCGGAGCCATGCGCACAGATATTATCAATGAAATGATGCAGAAAATGGACTCCCGCGGTTTCAGGGTATTTTCCGCGTCCAAAATGACTGACGAGCAGCGCAGGCAGCCGTTTTTTACATCCTTTTGGAAGCAGCTTCCGAGCTACGGCAATATTGCAGTATACCACCGCAGCTGGTACTTTTTAAAAAATGAACATAATATTTCGGATAAAAGCCAGGTAGGGCATTTGCTCAATACCTCCTATTCACACATCCGTGCGTTTGAAAAGCAGCTTACTGATGACGGCTATGTGCTTTTGAAATACTTTGTGCATGTTTCCAAAAAGCAGCAAAAGGAAAACATGGAAAAGCTGAATAAAGTGTATGGAAAAAACTGGAAAAAACTGGATGTTCAGGAGCATAACGACGAAGACTATGATAATTTTATTAATGCTTATGAGCAGATGTTTGCCGAAACAGATACTGAAAACGCACCATGGCATTTAATTGCCGGTGATGACGAACGCTTTGCAACCATTCAAATTATAGAAAGCATGGTAAAATCATTGCAAAGCGCACTGGCAGCGGCAGAAATAAAATCACAAAGCCGCAGCATTGTGCTGCCGCCGCGCCATGTAGCTTTATATAATGTTCTTGATAAGGTAGACCTTTCAAAATCTCTTACCAAGGAAGAATATAAAGTTCAGCTTGATAAATGCAGGGAAAAATTAAAATCTTTGCAGCTTGATTTATACGAATCGCAGCGATCGCTTATTGTAGCGTTTGAAGGCTGGGATGCAGGCGGCAAAGGCGGTGCCATTAAGCGTCTTGCAAGAGCACTTGACCCGCTTGGTTATGCTGTAAACCCGGTTGCGGCGCCGAACCAGGTTGAAAAACAATTCCACTACATGTGGCGTTTTTGGATTAAAATGCCGCGCGCCGGTGAAATTGCCATTTTTGACAGAACCTGGTATGGGCGTGTAATGGTTGAACGCATTGAGCATTTTGCAACGGATGCCGAATGGCAGCGCGCTTATGGCGAAATTAACGAAACCGAAGCGCAATGGGCTGAACACGGTATTATTTTGTGTAAATTCTGGCTGCATATTGACCAGGACGAACAGTATAAACGCTTTAAAGAGCGTGAAAACGACCCTGACAAAGAGTGGAAAATTACCGAAGAAGACTGGCGCAACCGCGAAAAATGGCCTGCTTATGAAGCGGCTGTTAACGAAATGCTGATACGCACCAGCACGGATTACGCACCGTGGACGGTAGTTGAAGCCAACTCCAAATATTATGCAAGAATTAAAGTTTTAAAAACAGTAATTAACGCTATTGAAAAAGCTATAAAATAAGAGGTTTTGCTTTTGACTTGGGAATTAAAAAATAAAATTCAGGAAATACTGGCAAAAGAAACAGGCGCGCAGTGCTTTGCACCGGGGGCAAGGCGCGCCTTTGCTTTTTTGTACCCTAACAGTTATAAGGTGGGTATGTCAAACTTAGGCATGCACATTTTGTATCAGATTATTAACGGCCGCGGTGATACGGCCTGTGAACGCTTTTTTCTGCCGGACGGCAAAACGCTGGCCGAGTACAAAAGAACCAAAACGCCGTTAATGAGTATGGAAACTCAGCGGCAGCTAGCCGATTTTGAAATTATCGGCGTAATGATGTCCTTTGAAATGGACTATACAAATTTGCTTGCCATGCTGCAAATGAGCAATATAAAATTGCGTGCGGCAGAACGTAACGAAAAAGAACCGCTGATTGTTATCGGCGGGCCGTGTGCAACCTTTAACCCTGAACCATTGGCAGAGGTTGCCGATGTTTTTGTTATAGGCGAAGGCGAAGAAGTAATTAATGATTTGCTTGATGTTGTTTATAAAGGCAGGGAACATGGCCTTGGCAAAGAAGAACTGCTGCTTAATCTGGCGCAGGTTGAAGGCTTGTATGTGCCGCGTTTTTATACATCGCAATATGACGCTGACGGCAATTTTACCGGCTTGGAGCATGACAGCCGTGTGCCTGCAATTGTTAAACGGCGCTGGGTGCGCGATTTGGATAAATATCCCAATACTTCAGCAATTTTAACTTCCGAAACGGAATTTCAGAATATGTTTATTGCCGAAGTAGCCAGAGGCTGCGGGCGTCATTGCCGTTTCTGCATGGCGGGATACTGTTTCCGCAAGCCGCGTGCAAGAAATTATGATTTGCTTTTAGATAAAATTTTAAACAGGCCTGCCGTATCGGAAAAGGTTGGTTTAATGGGAGCGGCAGTATCGGATTATCCGCAGATACACGAACTTACTTCGGCGCTGATTGAAAATAAAGTGCCGTTTACTGTGGCTTCACTGCGTGCGGACACTTTGGACAGCCTGCTTGCAGACGCTCTTGCGAAGAGCGGCCAGCAGACAATGACCGTTGCACCGGAAGCAGGCAGCGAAAAAATGCGCAACATTATTAATAAGGGCATTACCGAAGAAGACATTTACAAAGCAGTTACGCTTGCCGCTGCCAGCGGCATGAAAAACGTAAAGCTTTATTATATGATTGGGCTGCCGCAGGAAGAAGATGCCGATATTGACGAAATGATGGAAATGGTGCGCCGCATCCGCAAAAAAATGGATGAAGCAGGCAACAAGGGCGATTTAATTATTTCCGTAAACGCATTTGTGCCCAAGCCGTTTACGCCGTTCCAATGGTCGCCGCTGTGCAATACCAAAATTTTGAAAAAGCGTTTTAAAATGCTGGAAACAGCTTTTAAAAAAGAAAAGCATATAAAACTTTTAACGGAATCTTTAAAAGAAACTGTTTTGCAGGCTGCGCTGGCGCGGGGAAACAGAAAAACAGGGCAGTTTTTACTGCAGGCCTTTACGGAAGGCATACCCTTAAAACAGGCGCTTAAAAACAGCGGGCTTGATATTGAAAAGCTTGCCGGTGCAGAATATGAACCCGGCTGCCCGCTGCCGTGGAAGCATTTGGATATGGGCTTTAAAGAAGCCTATTTGATAAAAGAATGGGAAAATGCCAAAGCGCAGCGCTTTACGCCAATGTGCTTTGACGGCTGCAAACGCTGCGGAGTTTGTGAGGAGTAAAATGAACGGATTCGTTTTGCAAAATAATAAAAATATCTGGTACGGCAGCTTTGCTGCATTTGACGCACTGGGCTTCGGCAATGCGTTCAGCTGCCGACTGCACGGCGAAAGCGCACTGATATCTGGCGGGTTAAACCTTGCCCTTCATGTTGGCGATGAAGCCGGGCTTGTTTTAAAAAACAGGCGTGCCTATGCCGCGGCGCTCGGCCTTGATGCCGGTAAATTTACCTGCTGCGAACAGGTGCACGGCAGCAATGTTGCCGTTGTTGATGAAGCCTTGGCGGGCAAAGGCGCCGAAGTATACAGTGATGCCGTAAAAAATACCGACGCGCTGGTAACAAACCTTCCGCAGCTGCCGCTGATGCTGTTTTTTGCAGACTGTGTTCCGCTTATTTTTGCTGACACGCTCAGCGGCAGCATAGGGCTCGCACACGCAGGCTGGCGCGGAACCGTTGCCGGTATTGCTGCAAGCACCGTAACAAAAATGCAGGAAGCATTCGGAGCGAAGCCGGAAAATATTCTGGCAGGCATCGGCCCCGGCATTGGGCAATGCTGCTATGAAGTTGACGATAAAGTTTATGAAGCCGGCAAAAAATATGCCGGATGTTTTACGCGAAAAGAAAATGGCCGGTATATGGCAGATTTACAGGCCTGGAACCGCCTTGCACTTTTAGATGCCGGTTTACTGCCGCAAAACATTTATAATGCCGGTGTCTGCACACAGTGCAATAAAGAGCTGTTTTTTTCATACCGCGCAGAAAACGGCAAAACAGGGCGCATGGGCGTAACTATTTGGAAAAAGTAAAAGGATAAATTATATTAACGGCGAATATAAAACCTTTAGGGGGTCTTTATATTGTTACAGGAAAATTTAATTAATGTACAAGCCAAAATAGATGCTGCGCTTGCAAGGCGCACAGAAGAAAAAATTACAGGCAATAAAGTTACTCTGGTTGCAGTAACCAAAAATCACCCGGCTGAGGTAATTACCGACGCTTTTAACCTTGGCGTTTCGGTAATCGGTGAAAACCGTGTGCAGGAAGCCAAAGCCAAACGCGAAATTGTCGGCAAAGGCAGCGGCAGATGGCATTTAATAGGGCATCTGCAAACCAACAAGGCCAAACAGGCAGTTGCTATTTTTGATATGATTGAATCGGCAGACAGCGTACATTTAATGCAAGCTGTTGATAAAGAAGCCGCCAAAGCGGGCAAAGTTCAGGAAATACTTTTGCAGGTTAACATTGCGCGCGAAGAACAAAAAACAGGTTTCAGCCCGGAAGATTACCAGGCGGTTCTGCCTGAGCTCGACAGTTTTAAAAACCTGCACGTGCGCGGGCTGATGGTTATTGCGCCTGCGGCGGAAAATTCCGAAGATATACGCTGGGTGTTTGCGGAAGGCTACAAGCTTTACTGCAAACTGAAACAGAAGCGCCCGGATATAGATATTCTTTCCATGGGCATGACGCATGATTACGAAACTGCTATTGAAGAAGGCGCAAATATGGTGCGCATAGGCACGGCGCTTTTCGGGCAGCGTGATTACAGTTTAAAATTTTAACCTGAGGTGATAATTTTATGAAATTATTGGACCGCATTTCGGAAGCTCTCGGATTGTATGAAGAAGACGATGAAATAATTGAAGAAACCCCAAGTGAACAACCGGAAGAAAAACCGGCGAAAAAAAGCCTGTTTTCACGCAAAAGCGCAGCGCCGGTAAGAGAAGTACCAGCTGCTCCTGCAGAACCGGAACCTGAGCGCAAATCGTTCTTCAAAAGCAAAACAACTGCTATGCCCGCGTCAAAAACCATTTCCATACCAATGGCGCAAAAGCAGGTTAAGGTAATTGTGCTGGAACCGGTATCGTTTGACGATTCACAGAAAATTGCCGATTACCTTAACGGCAGCCAGCCGGTTGTTGTTAATTTTGAAGCTACCGATAAAGTTGTTATGAAAAGAATGACCGACTTTATCAGCGGCGTTGTTTATGCTTTGGGCGGCAGTATGAAAAAAATAGGCCATAATATTTTGGTATGCGCGCCTAAAAACGTTGATATTAATGCAGATGATAATATTTATGACGAAAGAGGGGGACAGCCTTGGAAAAAATAACTGATAAAACAGGGCGTATAGCTTTTATTGGCGGCGGCATGATGGCGGAAGCCATTTTAAAAGGCATGCTGCATAAGGAAATTGCTGAGCCTGAAATGATAATCATCAGTGACCCTTCGGCAGGGCGCCGCGAATACCTTGAAAAAACTTATAAAGTTAATACCACCGGCTGCAATGCGGAAGCAGTTAAAACAGCAGGCTTTGTAATTCTTGCCGTAAAACCGCAGGTGGCTGATGCGGCCATAACTAAAGAGGTTGCCGATGCAATTCCGCAAAATACAACGGTGCTTTCCATTATGGGCAGCGTTAACCTTAACAAGCTGCATAAACTTGTTCCCGGGCATGCTGTTATCCGCGTTATGCCAAACACACCTTTGGCTGTTGGCTGCGGCATGACGGCCATTGCTCCTGACGAAAACGTAAGCGAAGAAATGCTTGATGTTGCCAAAGCTGTTTTTGGCAGCTGCGGCGAAATTGAAATTATTGCCGAAAGCGCCATAGAAGCTATTGCAGCAGTAAGCGGCTGCGGGCCGGGATATGTATTTATGATGATTGACGCTCTGGCTGACGCAGGTGTAAACGCAGGCCTGCCGCGCGCCATGGCGATAAAACTGGCGGCGCAGACTTTTGCCGGCAGCGGCAAAATGGTATTGGATACCGGGCTGCACCCGGCTGTTTTGCGCGACCAGGTAACATCACCGGGCGGCACAACCATTGCCGGCATACATGCGCTTGAAAACCGCGGCGTAAGAGCGGCTATTTACGATGCTGTACTGGCAGCAATGCAGCGCAGCAGGGAGCTGCAGGGTAAATAAATGGCAGACAGAGAAAAAATACTGCGTTATTTTAAAGCCGGCGGCGATGAAGAACTGGCGGCAAAACTGCTTGACCTTGCCGAAGGTGCAAGAAAAAGCAAAAAGTTCCGCGTAACAGATTTTTTAGACCCGCACAGCTATAATGTGGCGGAAATTGTTGCCGCAAACTACGAAAATATAAAAATTGAAGCTGACGGCGGCTTTAATAACGCCGAAAGAGTAAAAGCAGCTTTTATAGACGAAAACTTTATGGGCGTTCCCGATTACGGCATCAGTTGTTTTGAAGTTAAATGGGACAAACGTTTTTACACCATCGGGCACCGTGATGTTCTGGGTGCGTTTATGGGCATGGGCTGCAAGCGCGAAATTTTGGGCGATATTGTTATTACGCCGGAAGGCGCGCATTTTGTTGCCGATAAAAGTTTTGCCAATTACATTGAAAGCAACCTTACGCAGATTGGCAGCGCGCCGGTTACCATAACCGAAATACCGCGCGAAAACCTTGCCCAGCGTGAAGAAAAAGTAAAAATCATCAGTGCCACAGTGGCCGATTTAAGGCTTGACGCCGTTGCCGCCGCAGGCTACGGTGTTTCCCGCTCGCGCATGGCCGATGAAATAAAAAGCCTTAATGTACGTGTAAACTGGAAGGAAGCCAAAAAGCCGTCGCAAAGCGTAAACGAAGGCGATGTAATATCCTTCCGCAGCCGCGGGCGCGTAGAAGTTTCCGAAATACGCGGCACAACCAAAAAGGGACGCATGAGCATTACTTTAAAACGCTATATTTAATGTTGGAGGAAAGAGGCAGATGTTTACACCTCTCGATTTAAAAAATAAAGCCTTTACCAAAGGCTTCCGCGGTTATGAAACCGAAGAAGTAGATAAGTTTTTTGCGCAGGTTGTAAAAGATTTTGAGCGTCTGTATCAGGATAATATCGAACTGAAAGAAACCGTTGAACGCGTCAGCGCCAAGCTGGAATATTACCAGCAAATGGAAGCAACCATGCAGAACACTTTGGTTGTGGCGCAGGAAACGGCGGACGAAGTTAAAAAAACAAGCGAAAAGAAAGCACAGGTTTTGCTTGACGAAACCACCGCCAAATGCGAAGGCATGAAAACAGATGCCAAAAACGAGGCGGACCGACTGCTTAACGAAGCCGGTACTGCCGCAGCGCAGGCTAAGGCCGAAGCTGACAGCTATGCCGAAAAAGTGCGCAACGAAGCCAATGCCGAAGCGGATAAACTGCGCAACGATACCGAAGCAGAAATGAACAAGCTGAAAGCAGACACGCAGCAGTTTGTTAATAAAATGCGTATTGCCGCCGAAGTTGAAGTGGCAAAATTAAAGGTAAAATCGGAAGAATCCTGTAAAAATATTATTGATAAAGCAAGGGAAGACGCCGTTGAAACCCTTGGCAAAGCACGCATGCAGGCAGAAAAAACAGTTAGCGACGCTGATGCAAGGGCACGCAAGCTGATGTTTGACGCTGAAAACAAAGCAGCGCTTGCCAAAAACAGTTTTGATGACCAGGTAAAAAAAGCCAATGTACACCGCCAGCACATGATAAATTTGCTGGAATCGCAGCTTGAACTTTTAAAGAGCTTTGATAAAAATACTGAAGAATAGGCGGAACGATTATGATAATCCTTGTGAGGCACGGAGAAGCAACACATCATACTCAGCATTTAACAGGCGGCTGGACAGATTCTGACCTTACCGAAGTCGGGCGCAGCCAGCTGGAAGCACTTGCGGAAAAACTGGCACTGGATTTTAAAGGGCGCAGCGAAAAATTCCGCATTTTGGCAAGCAATTTAAAACGCGCTGCCGAAAGCGCTGCCATTATTGCCGCACGCCTGCATATGGAAGGTAAAGTTGAAAAGCACGCGTTTCTGCGCGAAAAAAACAACGGGCTTGCCGCCGGAATGACCGAAAGCGAAGCCAAGGCAATTTACCGTCCGGCAGCGACGCTGAAAGAACTGCACCACCGCAACTATCCTGGCGGAGAAACGCGCAAGGAATTTTATGACCGCTGCGTTGAAGGCATTAAAGCCTGTGCTGATATGGAAAAAGAAAACCTGATTATCGTTGCGCACAAGGGCACTATTCAAAACATTATTTTTTACTGGCTTGGCTTTGATATCGAAGAAGTAAACAAATATAACTTTTCCGTCGATATCCTGCCGGGCAGCGTAACAGTACTTGGCATTAACAAATGGCTGGAGCACAGCATCTTTTTGTTAAATGATACGTCGCATTTACATAAAGGCGAAGGATACGGAATTTTTTCGTATAAGTATTACAAAAAACATTGACGGTTTTTCGCCGGTGTTGTATAATGATTGTGTTTTTAAATATTCTTACAGGCTATGATAAAGACAGTAGCCGGCACGAAGCAGCGCAGCGATTCCGGGACAGTGCAAGCCGGAACAGGACAGAAGGCCGGTGAAAATCACTTTGGAGCTTCCGTACAGAAACAGCAGTAAGTACGGACGGGGTAACGCACGTTAACAGCGTTGAGAGTGGCGCGTAAATTATGCGTCATTAGGGTGGTACCACGGGTTATACAGTCTCGTCCCTTTGGGATGAGGCTTTATTTTTTTTGGAGGTGTAAAAAATTGGATTACAGCAAAACGCTTAACTTACCGGAAACAGAGTTTCCCATGCGTGCCGGACTGCCGGAACGTGAACCGGAAATTTTAAAATACTGGTATGACAACAACATTTACGAAAAGAAACAAAAACTGCACGCAGGCCACAAAAAATTTGTTCTGCATGACGGCCCTCCGTATGCCAACGGACAAATTCACATGGGCACTGCTCTTAATAAAATTTTAAAAGACATCATCATGAAATATAAATATACCCAGGGTTATGATACTCCGTACGTTCCCGGTTGGGATACCCACGGCATGCCGATTGAACATGCTGCCATTAAAAACCTTGGCCTGAACCGCAACGAGCTTGACCCGCTGGTACTGCGCAACGAATGCAAAAACTACGCTTTGCAGTGGATTGACATTCAGCGCAACGATTTTAAACGCCTTGGTGTTTTGGGCGACTGGGATCATCCCTATGTAACCCTTGTTCCTGATTACGAAGCCGTACAGATTCATGTATTCGGCGAAATGGCTAAAAAAGGCTATATCTATAAAGGCCAGAAATCCGTTTACTGGTGCCCACACTGCGAAACCGCTCTGGCAGAAGCCGAAATTGAATACGCTGAACAGAAAACTCCGGCTATTTACGTAAAAATGCCGATTGTAAAAGATAACGGCATGATGCCTGAAGCAGCAAAAGGCAAACCGGCCTATATGGTAATATGGACAACCACTCCGTGGACCATGCCTGCCAACGTTGCCGTTGCCCTGCATCCTGATATTGAATATGCCTGGGTTGAATGTGAAGGCGAAGTTCTGTTCCTTGCCAAAGAACTTTTGGAACAGGTTGGCAAAGTATGCAAGAAAGATTTGAGCAACGTGCTTGGCACCTGCAAAGGCAAAGATATGGAATTTGCCGAATGCCGTCATCCGTTTGACACCATTGAACGCAAATCCATCGTTGTACTTGCCGACTATGTAACGCTTGATGCTGGTACCGGCTGCGTACATACCGCTCCCGGTCACGGCGATGTCGACTTTGAAACCGGTATTAAATATCATCTGCCGATTATCTGCCCGGTAGATAAATCCGGCAAATTTACCAAAGAAGCAAAACAGTTTGAAGGCATGTTTGTATTTGATGCCAACATTCCTATCTTAAAATACCTTGCTGAACTCGGCATGCTGTTCGGCAAAGAAAACATCCGCCATCAGTACGCACACTGCTGGCGCTGCAAAAACCCGATTATTTACCGCGCAACCGAGCAGTGGTTCGCATCTATCGACGGTTTCCGTGATGATGCGCTTGCTGCCATTGCTAACGAAGTTAAATGGATTCCGTCCTGGGGCGAAAGCCGTATCCATAACATGGTTGCCGACCGCAACGACTGGTGCATTTCGCGTCAGCGCGTATGGGGCGTTCCTATTCCGGCGTTCTACTGCGAAGAATGCGGCAAACCGATGATTACCGACGAAACCATTAACGCCGTTGCCGATTTGTTCCAAAAAGAAGGTTCCGACGCATGGTGGAAACACGAAGCCGAAGAAATTCTGCCGGAAGGCACAACCTGCCCGCACTGCGGCGGCAAACATTTTACCAAAGAAAGCGACATTATGGACGTTTGGTTCGACAGCGGTTCTTCCCATGCGGCTGTTGCCAAAGTACGCCCGGAACTGGCATGGCCTGTTGATATGTACCTTGAAGGCAGCGACCAGCACCGCGGCTGGTTCCAGTCCTCGCTTTTAACAAGCGTTGCCACCACCGGCCACGCTCCGTATAAATCCGTTTTAACCCACGGTTATGTTGTTGACGGCGAAGGCCGCAAAATGTCCAAATCCGTAGGCAACACCGTTGCACCGCAGGACGTTATCAAACAATACGGCGCAGATATTATCCGCCTGTGGGCTGCTTCCAGCGATTACAAAGCTGATATCCGTATCTCCAAAGATATTTTGAAACAGCTTTCCGAAGTATACCGTAAAATCCGCAACACCATCCGTTACATTTTGGGCAACACCAACGACTTTGACTACGAAAAAGACAAAGTACCGTTTGAACAGATGCAGGAGCTTGACCGCTGGGCACTTATGCATATGCAGCTGCTGAAAAAAGAAGTACAGCAGGCTTACGAAGATTACGATTTCCATGTGCTGTACCATGCAATTCATAACTTCTGCACCGTAGAAATGAGCAGTTACTATCTGGATATTCTGAAAGACAGACTGTACGCTTACAAAGCAGACAGCATTGAACGCCGCAGCGCCCAGACCGCCATGTATGAAATTATGGTTGATTTGGTTGTAATGCTGGCTCCGGTACTGAGCTTTACCATGGAAGAAGTATGGCAGTTCATGAAGAAAACTTCCGATATGCCGGAATCCGTACTGATGATGCCCTGGCCGGAAGTTAAAGAAGAATACATCGACCCGGCTCTGGAAAAGAAATGGGAAGACTTCATCGGCATCCGCAGTGAAATTACCAGAGTTCTGGAAGTTGCACGCAAAGCCAAAACCATTGGCCATTCCCTTGATGCCAAAGTTGAACTTTATGCCGAAGGCGAAGCACTTGCAGTGCTCAAATCCGTAGAAAAAGATTTGCCTGCACTCTTAATCGTATCTCAGGCAGAACTGCATGAAGGTGTTAGTGAAGCAGGCGAGGCAACAACACGCGAAGATTTGAAAGTTGCCGTTAAAGCTGCCGAAGGCCATAAATGCGAACGCTGTTGGATTTACAGCGATACCGTTGGCCAGGACGCAGAACACCCGACCCTGTGCGCACGCTGCGCCGAAGCAGTTAAATAATTTGATGTAAAACAAGCAAACATAAAAAAACAGGCTTTTACCTGAACATTCAGGTGAAAGCCTGTTTGCTATCTTTACAGGTTTATAATTTTCTGTTAGAATAATAAAGCAAATGTGCTGCCATAACGGTAGGCGGTTAGCCCTCCAACGGAGGGACTGTGACCCTTCGATGATATAGAAATTCTGCTATGAAAATAACAGAAAATTCCTGTTGAAGAAGGTGATCCGCGTGGATATTTTAACGATGATGGCCTTTATAGGCTACACCGCAACGATATTTAGCGTCGGATATATGATTGGTTGTAACCATTCTAATAAACAGAAATAACCGCCCTCACGACCAATGAAGCGGTTATTTCTTAAACAATAACTAAATTCTTGGGCTAACCGTCTATCGGCAGCCATTTGCATTTCTATAATTATTATAACAAACAAAACCAAAAAGTCAAATAACATAAAAAAACGGTAATTAAAAATAAAACAGCAAAAGCAAAACCGAATATCAACGCAAAAAAAGTGAGGGCGTTCGGTTTTTTATTTTACTTAAAACGCAAAAGTAAATCAGCAAATAAAACAAACGGTAAAGCACAAAAGTAAATTTTGGGGCAAAACAAGCCCTTGGCTGATAAAACTTGGCATAAAGAAAAAATAAGAAGGCGCACCCTTTGGGTGCGCCCTTATTTGATATGCACCCAAAAAGTTGGACAAAATAATTAAGCTGTTCTTAAGGACTTGGTCCGGTATTCTACCGGACTGAGTCCTTTTAATTTCACCTTTATCCTCCGGTTATTGTAATAATCTATATATTCGTCTAACTTCTCTTTAAAATCTTCTATTGACTTAAACTTTTCAAAATAGAATAATTCTGACTTCAGCAGCCCAAAGAAATTCTCTATTACGGCATTATCCAGACAATTCCCTTTTCTTGACATGCTTTGGATTATGCCATTTTCTTTTAATATCTTTCGATATGCCTTATGCTGATATTGCAATCCCTGGTCACTATGTAGTATTAAGCTGTCTGTTTTTCCTATACGCGTGACAGCTTCTTTTACCATATCCGTTACCTGTTTTAATACAGGACGCTCTGAAACTTTATAGCTTATTATCTCACCATTATATAGGTCTATAATTGGCGACAGGTACAGCTTTCTGCCAAACAACGCAAATTCTGTTATATCTGTTGACCATTTCTTATTTGGCTTATCTGCTTTAAAATTTCTTTGCAGAATGTTTGGCGCTGTTTTGCCCTGTTCTCCTTTGTAAGATTTATATTTCTTCAGCCTTACTTTACATGTTAAGCCTGCTTGTTTCATCAGCTTCATTACTACCTTAAAGCCTTCGCTTTTAAGTTTTAAGGTTACGCGCCTGTAACCGTACCTGCCTTTGTTATCTGTGCAGATACGCTTTATTGCTTCTTTCAGCTTACTATACTTATCGCCTTTATTTATGCTTTTCATAGCGGCATAGTAAGTACTTTTTGCCATACCTGTATAGTCCAATAGCTTTTTAAGAGGATATTCTGCCCTTAATTCAGAGATTATTAACGCTGTCTTTTGCGTCTTTCTTCTTCCTCTTCCTGCTGAACCAAGGCGTTGTACTTTTTTAAGAAAGCATTTTCCATTTTAAGGAAAGCGTTTTCAGCTTCCAACTGTTCAAGATATGTAGGTTCAGGTTTTTGTTTACGTTTTTTAGGTTTATATTTCATTGACGGCCTGCCTTTCTTTTTAGGCAGCAGCCCTGATTTACCGTAGGCAAGGTATTGCTTTTCCCATTGATAGATAGTGGAAGAATTAGGGATAGAGAAAAGGGCTGCCGTTTCTTTTAATGATAACCCATGCTGCCAGCGGTGCTCAAGGACTTTTTGTTTAAAATCCGGGGAATATGAACGGTTTTTATGAAGGAGCTGGCGAATGCCGCCGTGGTTGTAGTGGGCGAACCAGTCACGTAAGGGACGGCTGTCTGGTATTGCCAACATTCTGCAAACATATTTTACGGTATTACCGTCTAAAACCATTTGTACTGCTTTGATTTTGAATTCGTCTGAGTATTTGTTCATGAAAAAACTGCACCTCCAAAAGTCTAACTTTTGGGGTGCAGTTCACTTGTCGGGGGGCGGAAGTCTGTGGTATAATAACAACACAAACAAATGCGTTAAATATAGATAGAATGAAAGGAAAGAGATGAATATGAGAAAGAAAGAAATTTTAGCTACTTTAGTGATGTTAACTTTAATGCAGGGTAGTGTGTATGCTGAAAATTGGAGTCATGAATATGTTGCTGACAAGGATACGGAATGGGGTTATGTATTGTATACGGGTAGGCATCCTGAAAATCCGAAACCAGGTGGTAGAGACGGTGGTGCAACTTTGCATGCTGGAGATAAACTTACTATATTGAATAACGCCAATCTTATTTTTGATTTTTCAACGGATCATAATATTGCAATTACTGATGGTGGTTGTATTATTTATGGTGTAGATTTTAATCAGTTACCTCCGCCGGGGCAATTTGTAACAGCAAAAGTTTTAGTTACCGGTGAAGGTACAATTTATGGTAAAGCAGAAAAACAAGGCAGTGGTTTTGGCATATGGAATTATTTAAACTACGATGCTGATATTCAAGTAGATAAAACTAATTTTCAATTAGAAGATTTTCAAAGAGGTATTTACGCAAGTAATGGCGATATAGTTGTTGAAGGAAGTGACTTTTTTTCAATGACTAATGTTGATGAAGGTATTCGTACAAAAGCAGAAGGCAATGTTAGCATAGAAACAGAAAAGTTTACTATGCAAAATTTAAACACTGGTATTTATAGTGAAGGTAATTCGATAGTTACACTAAACAATAGTGAAACACGTTTTGAAAATGGTGGATGTGCAATTTATCAAAAAGACGCTTCTTTAGTGGATATAAAAGGCGAAAAGTTAGATATAATTAATACAAGTTATGCAATATCGAATAATAATTCTATTACAAACATCAAAGTCAATGAATTTAATTATCTGACAACTGAGGCAAGTAGTAATCCAACAGCCATTTATGGAGGATTAAATGCACAAATTAATGTTAATACAAATAAAGCATATTTGTGTGGTAATATAGAAGCTTATGATAATGCAAATATTAATTTTTTAGATGACCCTAATAGTGATGAAATTCAAAATGTAACTATTTTATCAGATTGGATAGACGCTGTTTCCAGTGAATCTGATGACGGTAATGCTAAAATAAATTTTGAAGTAAATTCTTATATCAATTCCCAAGGTGATGAAATTTACCACGCTGATAAACAAGGCGTGCGTACTATTGCAGCTATCCGTGCTTTGCGTAATTCTGAAATTACATTGGATAATGCGGCAGGCGTTTATGGCGATATTATCGCCGGGCGCGGCATTGATAACAGTGACGCAACTGGCGGCAAAATTACTATTAACAGCGTTGATTATGCCGATTTTAAAGGCGATGTGCTGGCAGGTAATGACGGTGTAATTGATTTAACTTTAAATAACGCAAATTATGAAGGTCGTGTTGATGACTACGCCGATGCAACTTTAAAAGATACGGTATTCCGTCCGGAAGAATTTGATGTTGCTGTAACTGACGGCGGCACTGTGAACATGACGCTGAATAATTCGGCATGGACAGCGCGCGGGCAAAACTTTGTAACGAAACTTGATTTCGGCGCAGAAGGCGGGCTTGTGGATTTATCGCAGGACGAAAATAATTCCGTAACAATCCGTAACTTAAATGGCAACGGCACTTTTAATATGCTGTTAAATTCCGAAGACCATTCAAAGAGTGATATGCTGTATATCGGAAAAAATACCGGCAGTCAGACCATTAACATTGTTGGCGGCATAACCGGTGGTTTGGAAAATATCAGCGAAGATAACCCGCTACGTTTTGCAACTGTTGGCATTGACAGCGTTAGCGATGTGCCTGATGTGAATAACAGCGGCATCAGTGCGTATACACGCGATGGCGGTGTATTTGATGTAGAGTACACAGTAGAAAAAGAAGATTTTGATAAGGCTGATGCCGAAAATGAAAAATACAACGGTACAGGTGATGGAAAGGGTGTAGATAAACCGGGCAATGATTTTGTAGAAAATGCGCTGGTTGGTGACCGTGACGCTGTTAACTGGATTATTACCGGCGCTAAAGAAAAGCAGGAGTCTGACGCAGGCAAAACCATCATTAACATGAGTAAGGTAAACTATAATAACGCCATTTATATGGATCGTTTAAACAAACGCCTTGGTGAAGCACGCTACATCAGTCCGGAAGATGAACAGGGTATGTGGGTGCGTATCCGCCACGACAGAATCGGTAAGGACGACGCATTCAGAAGTCAGAACACCATGTATGAAATGGGCTATGATGAAAAACAGGACTGTGACAATGGAGAACGCCGCGTTGGTTTTGCCATTGACTACATGGATGGCAAAGCAGAATACAGCGGCATTGCGGGCGACGGCGATGTAAAACGTTACGGTTTGTGGCTGTATGACACATGGATGGGCGATAAAGGGCATTATGCCGATTACGTTGCCAAATGGGGACACCTTGAAAACGATTTTGACATTATGGCACGCAGTACCGGTGAAAAGATTACCGGCGATTACAGCAACAACGTATTCAGTGTAAGTGCGGAATACGGACGTAAAAAGGATATCGGCAACAACTGGTACTTTGAACCGCAGGCACAGCTGCAATTAGCGCGCGTAACCGGCGCAAGCTATACTACAAGTCAGAATACGGATGTAACTCTTGATGGCATTAACAGCTTAATCGGCCGTGCAGGTTTCCGCCTTGGGCGTGACGTTAACGAGCGCAGCACAGTGTATGTAAAAGCTGATTTGCTGCATGAATTTTTGGGCGACCAGACGATAACTGCAACAGACGTAACCGGTACTTTGCGCGAAGAATACGAAAATAAAGGCACATGGTATGACGTAGGTTTTGGCTTTGCAACGGCATTGGGCAAAGACAGTTATGCCTTTATGGATTTTGAAAAATCCTTCGGCAACGACAACGACGAAACCTATCAGATTAATGCCGGTGTACGCTGGACATTTTAATTAATTAACAAAAGGGAGCATTGCTCCCTTTTGTTTTAAAAATATTTTAATATCATGCAATAGAGTTAAATTTTAAACCTAAATTTAAAGGAGCTGAATTATGCCAACTTCAACATTAAGTAACGAAATATTAAAAGATATTGCCGGCAACGGCAGTATAGAATATTGCTTATATAATCAGCGCAGCAAAAGTGGTATGCCTTCATGGGAAATTAAGATAAAAAATGAAAACGGCAGCCGTAAAATTATTGTAGTGCGTGATTATGGTTTTGAAATAAGTACTGAACAAATTAAAATGAATTCATTTAAAACCCGTACAGAACGGAATAAAGAAATTTACCGTTTGTACCATGAAGAAGGGCTGAGCCAGATGTTTTTAGCTAATTTGTTTAATATGAGCCAGCCTTCGGTATCAATTATAGTTAACCCAAAAGCAAAATAAGCAATAAAAAAACTGCATTCCGAAAGTTATTGCAAAACTTTTGAAATGCAGTTTTTTTGTTTGGCTTTTTACTAATTAATTATTGCTTTTTAGCTGCTGCGCTGATGATTTCCAAAACGAGGCGCGCAAGATTGTACAGGTCTTTTTCTTTTAAGCATTCTTCGGTAGAGTGGATTTTATCCATACCGGTGGAAAGCGCAACGCAGGGCAGGCCCATGCCGCAGAGGTAGTTGCCGTCGGTGCAGCCGCCGCTGCTGAACAGTTTAAACGGCAGACCGAGTTTTTTAGTTGCTTCCTTTACAAATACAACGCCAAGGTCATCTTCGCTGATGCGCATTGCGGGCGAGCCTTCTTCAACGTTAATTTCAATTTGTCCGCCGTCTGCTTCAACAGCTTCGGTAAGAGTTTTTTTGGTATCGTTAATTAAAACATCAAGTTTTTCCGGGTTCAGGCAGCGCATATCGATAACAAATTCGGCGCTCGGTGCAACAATGTTGCTGGCAAGGCCGCCTTCAATTTTGCCGACGCTGAGCGTGGTTTCTTCGTCCAAACGTCCGTAAGCGGGCAGGGCGGTTAAGGCTTTGGCGGCCAGCATAATGGCGTTAATGCCTTTTTCTGGTTCTACGCCTGCATGGGCAGCTTTGCCGATAACTTTTACAAACAGTTTTACGGCGCGCGGTGCGGCGTTGTTTACAAGGCCGGGTTCAAAACCTTCATCAAGGCAATAGCCTATATCAGCTTTAATCCATGAAGGGTCCATATATCTTACGCCGATGCTGCCGATTTCTTCGCCGATAGTGAAGCACAGCTGAATATCGCCGTGGGGCAGTTTGTTTTCAAGGATTACTTTTACTGCTTCGAGGCTTGCGGCAATGCCTACTTTATCGTCGCCGCCGAGTGTGGTTGTGCCGTCGGAATACAGAACGCCGTCTTTGCGCACAACTTTGGTGCCGGTGGTAGGAGCGACGGAATCCATATGTGCTTCAAACATCAGGCCGGGAACTTTGTAATCCAGATTTGAAGGAATAAATGCCCATACGTTGCCGGTAGTGGCGCCTGCTTTTTTGCCTGCATCGTCAATTTCGGCTTTAATGCCGAGTTCCGCCAGTTTTTTTACAATTAAATCAGCTTCCGCTTTTTCATCCAGGCTGGGGCAGGGAACGCTGACAAGTTCAATAAATTCATTTAAAAGACGTTCTTCGTTAATCATATTTTACCTCCGTGTGATATAACATCTTTTATATTATAACACTTAAAAATAATAAAAACATAAAACTTTTCATTTTTAAGGTGTTGGTTTATTCTGAAAATATGGTACAATATGGAGAGGCTTAGACCTAATAAACGGCGCGGCAACATCTGTGGCGACGCCAGAAGGAGCGTATTATGAAACGCAGTGAAAAATTTGTTCAGGCTAACCGTGAAGCCAAAGCTACATGGATAGCACTCGCACTTGTAATTTTGTTTTGGTATGCGGCAGGCTTCGGGCTGGAAAATTCAACGGTTGAATTTTTCCATACACCCATCTGGGTTATCGGCGGCTGCATAGGTACCTGGCTTTTTGCAGTTTTGGTTTGCTGGGTGCTGGTTCGGTTTGTCTTTAAGGATTTTGACTTGGAAGACGGGGAGGAAAAATAATATGGGCAACTGGGTTAATCTTCTTCCTGTTTTCTGCTTTTTAATGTTTATGCTGGGCGTAAGTTTTTACATTCAGTATGCTTCGCGCAAAGAGCGCAGCACAAATTTTGCGCGCGATTATTTTATCGGCGGCTACAGCCTGGGCGGTTTTGTGCTTGCCATGACAACTGTGGCAACGTACAGCTCTGTAAGCACGTTTGTTGGCGGGCCGGGCATGGCATGGCTGGTTGGCTATGGCTGGCTGTATATGGCCATTGTGCAGGTTGTTGTTGTATTTTTGGTTTTGGGTGTTTTCGGCAAAAAAATTGCGCTTATTTCGCGTAAAATTAATGCCATTACGGTTATAGACGTTATCCGCAGGCGTTATCAGTCTGATTTTCTTGCCAATATGTCGGCGCTGTTTATTGTAATGTTTTTCTGCGGCACAATGGTTGCGCAGTTTGTAGGCGCGGCAAAATTGTTTGAAGCCGTTACCGGGTTTTCGTATCTTACAGGACTCAGCCTTTTTGGGCTGATTGTAGTTTTTTACACTACCGTTGGCGGTTTTAAGGGCGTTGCCATTACCGATGCCATTTGCGCTGTTGCCATGCTTGTAGGGCTGGGGATTTTGTTCAGTTCCATGCTCAGCGCAGGCGGCGGCTACGATAATATTATGAATTACATTAATACTAATCATCATGATATGCTTGAGCCGCTTTCGCAGGGCAAAATGCCGATGTCGCTGTATATCAGCCAGTGGCTGCTGGTTGGTATTTGTACGCTGGCTTTGCCGCAGTCCGTTGTGCGCGGCATCAGCTATAAAAATACCAAAGCGCTGCATAACGCCATGCTGATAGGCACTATTACCATAGGTGCCATGACGCTTGTTGCAACATGGATTGGCGTGCTTTCCAAAGGTATTTTAACTGATACTTTGGCTGCATACGGAAACAGCGTTGATAACATTACCCCGCTGACGATTGTAAAAACCATGGGGCCGCTCTGGGCAGGCATTACCATTATAGGGCCTATTGCGGCAACGGTATCGACGGTTTCTTCGCTTTTGCTTTCTTCTTCTTCTTCAATCATTAAAGATGTGTACATGCGCGAAATGGAAAAACGCAATGTTGAAGTAAGCAACGATAAAATAAAAAGGCTCAGTATGCTGGCAACCGTTGTGCTTGGCTTAATTGTGTATGTTGTGGCCATTGCCCCGCCAAGCGTAATCTGGCAGATAAATATGTTTGCCTTCGGCGGTTTGGAAACGGCGTTTTTCTGGGTGCTGCTGTTTGGGTTATTCTGGCCTAAGGCCAACCGCATGGGCGCAATACTGGCAATGCTGGGCGGCGTGGTAAGCTACTGCGTATGTATGGCAATGCAGATTAAAGTTTTTGATTTGCACCAGATTGTTATCGGCATTGGCGTTTCGCTGATTTTGTTCCTGATTGGCACATGTATCGGCAAAACGCAGGATGAAGAAGTGCTGCGTGTATTTTTCCCGGAAAGATATCCGGACTGATTTAGTAAAATATTAAAAAATTAAGGCTGTCTGTTAATGCAGGCAGCCTTTTGCGTATAAAAAAGAGGACAGAGGCCCTCTTATTTTTTTAGAAGCTCGTTTTTTAATTTATAGTATTCGCGTGAAAAATATGCCGGAAGCTGTGCTTCGCGGTGGTCGTAGCCAAAGGCGCGGCGCGTAATGCTGATGACAGGCGGTGCCTGAATGCGTTTGGCAACTGCAAGCCCGCAGAATAATTTCCACCAGCGTTCAAGGTCGGCAATAAATTCACCGGGGGTTTTAAAGGTGTCAGTTATAATTTCCAGCGGGCAGTTTAAGTGTTCAGCCAATGTTCCTTCCGCATACCAGCGTAAAATATCGGCTGGTGAAGTTTTTTGCCAGCTTTCAACAAACATGGCAAACAGTTTGTCGTGGTAGGGGTAAACCAGCGGGTCGCCGCCGTTGCCGACAGTTTGCTCCGGTGAAAGCTCCGCACTGGGGCGCATGGTAAAAATTTCTTCCGGTATTACGGCTTTTTTAAATACATGTTCGTTAAGGTAACGCCCTATGGCGTAAACATCATGCTTCCACAAATCGCCGATAGGGCCTACTGCGCCGCAGATATCGCCGTAGAAGGTGGCATAGCCGACAGTAATTTCCGTTTTGTTGGAGTTGCACGAAAACGCGCCGCCAAAAGCTGCTGCCGCGCCTGCAAGAATACGTGCGCCACGGTCGCGGGCCTGTATGTTTTCCATAACGTAAGGGGTAACGCTTAAATTAAAGGTGCTGTTGCTGTAATACGCTTCTGCGCTTATTTGCGTAAGCTGGTTGTATGTATGTTCAACGCTTTCGGTAATGGGTGCTACCATATAGTTTGTTTTAAGTGCCTGTGCGGTTTTAAGCGCCATATCTTTGGTAAGGGCGGAATTGTAACGCCCGGGCATGTTAACCAAAAGCACATTTTGCGGGCCTAAAATATCGGTGTAAAGCGCTGCTGTAACGGCAGAATCAATGCCGCCTGAAAGGCCAACTACCATTTTTGTTATGCCAAGCTGCTGCAAAAATTTTTGCGTGCCGTAGCGTACAGCTTTGTAAATATCAGCAGTATCGTCTTTGGCAGCAGCAATGGGCTGCGAATCTGCCTTAACTGTTTTATCTGCCGTATCAAAATAAAAGTACAGCAGGCTTTCTTTAAAAGCATCCGCTTCGGCAATTAAAGTGCCGTTGCTGTTGTAAACGCAGCTGCATCCGTCATAAGTAAAAATATTTTTGCCGTTATTTTGAATACCTGTGTTGTTGCAGTAAGCCAAAGGCAGCGCAAGTTTTTGCGCCTGTGCGGAAAACAAGCGGTGACGCTTGGCATTTTTATTTAAGGTAAACGGAGAGCAGGAGAGGTTGCACAAAATATCCGAACCGTTTTCGGCAAGTGCCGAAGGTGTGCTGAAATGATAGTTTTCCGTCCAGCCGTCCTCACAAAGCATAATGCCGAGCTTGATTTTTTGCCCCTTTATTTCCACTTCAACGGGATGTGCAAGCTGCTGCGGCGTGGTTTCAAGTTCTGCCGCCAGCTGCGCAAGGCTGTAAAAATAGCGGCTGTCGTCAAATTCACGGTAATTGGGCAGCGAGTGCTTAATAATGCAGTTATAGGGCAGTTTGCCGTTGCCAAGGGCTTTGCCGCGGTAAGCAGCAAAAGCGGCGTTGTATTTGCGCACGCGCCCGTCCTCGTTAACTTTGCTTCTGTCAATGGCAATGTTGCCGAAAATAACGCAGATATCATAATCGGCAGTTGAGCTTATAATTTCTTCGCCAAAGGCTTCAGAGTCCTCCAGAAAAGATTTCTGCTCCCATAAATCGCCGATTAAATAGCCAGGTACGGCAAGTTCCGGCAATAATAAAATATCTGCTTTTTTAAAAGCAGCTTCTTTAATTAAATTTATAATTTTTTGTGTATTAAGGTCTGGCCGCCCCGCGGTAATTTCCGGCTGGGCGCAGGCAAATTTTATCAGCACTTTGCATCTCTCCGGTTTGCGTTTATATGTTTATGATGTTATTATAACAAATAAAGGCATGTAATACCATACAAATGGAGGCGATAAGCAATGCCGAAGCAGAAAAAAACCAATGCTGCACGCATTTTGGACGAAAAGAAAATAGAATACACTCTTATTGAATACGCGGTGGATGAAGAACATCTTGATGCCGTTCACGTTGCCCAGGAAGTAGGGCTGCCGCCGGAACAGGTTTTTAAAACCCTTGTTGTGCGCGGCGACAAGACAGGCCCGGTTTTTGCGGTTATTCCCGGCAACGGCGAACTTGATTTAAAGGCTCTTGCCAAAGCAAGCGGCAACAAAAGGGCAGAGATGGTGCATTTAAAAGAAGTGCTGCCGCTGACAGGATATATCCGCGGCGGATGCTCTCCGCTTGGCGCTAAAAAGAATTACCCGGTTTACCTTGACGAAACCTGCATTTTGTGGGATAAAATTGCCATCAGCGCAGGGCTGCGCGGTATGCAGATTTTTTTAAACCCTGACGATTTGGTGAAGGCAACAGGTGCTGTTGTAGTAAACATTATTCATTCCTGAACGTGTAAATACTTGCCCAAAGTACATAAATATGCTATTATGACTCCATGGAAAGATGAAAGGATGGCTTTTATGTTATTTTTAAGTACACGCGGCAAAACCGACCTTGTTTGCAGTGCCCACGCCATAACGCGCGGCATGGCAGATGACGGCGGGCTTTTTGTGCCTCAGAAATTTGTAGCGGTTCCGCTTGAAGATATTATTGCTTTGCATAATTTAAGCTATCAGGAGCGTGCGGTAAAAATTATTTCGCTGTTCTTAACGGATTATTCCGAAGAAGAACTTGCAGATGCCGCTGCCAGAGCTTATGACGCAGCTAAATTCGGCAGCTGCCCGGCACCGGTTGTGCAGGTTAACGACAACACAGACGCGCTTGAATTGTGGCATGGGCCTACGTCTGCTTTTAAGGATATGGCGCTTCAGATTTTGCCGCTGCTTTTAACTAAGGCAATTGCAAAAACTGGTGAGCAGCATAAAATTGTTATTTTAACCGCAACTTCCGGTGATACCGGCAAGGCTGCACTGGAAGGCTTTGCCGATGTTGACGGCACGGAAATAATTGTATTCTACCCCGAAAGCGGCGTAAGCGATATTCAGAAACAGCAGATGGTAACGCAGGCCGGTAAAAATGTACATGTATTTGCCGTTAAGGGCAATTTTGACGATGCCCAGACCGGCGTAAAACAAATTTTTGCCAATGCCGGTTTAAACGAAGAAATTGCCGCGCAGGGCTGCGCTTTAAGTTCTGCCAACTCCATTAACTGGGGCCGCCTTGTACCGCAGATTGTTTATTATTTCAGCGCATACAGCGACGCAGTGGCAGCAGGGCGCATTAAAGCCGGTGATGAAATTAACTTTGCCGTGCCTACAGGCAACTTCGGCGACATTCTGGCAGGCTATTATGCAAAAATGATGGGGTTGCCGGTACACAAATTTATTTGCGCATCCAACAGCAATAATGTACTTACCGATTTCATCAACACCGGCATTTATGACAAACGCCGTGAATTTAAAAAGACCATTTCTCCGTCTATGGATATACTGGTTTCCAGCAATCTGGAACGCCTGCTGTACAGCGTAACCGATGAAGATTCCGAAAAAGTAACGGAATGGATGCAGCAGCTTAACACCGAAGGCGTATACAACGTAGGCGAAAAAATACACAAAAAAATTACTTCAGCTTTCTTTGGTGCGTGGGTGGACGAACAGGAAACTGCCGAAACCATCAGACGTGTTTACAACGATAGCAAATACCTGCTTGACCCGCATACTGCCGTTGCCTGGAGAGCATGCGAAAAATACCGCCTTGTAACAAGCGATGACAGATATGCAGTTGTTGTTTCAACCGCAAGCCCGTATAAGTTCAGCGGCAGCGTTTATGAAGCGGTAAAAAACGGCGGCGAAGAATTACAATCTTTTGACGCTTTGCATAAACTGCACGAGCTTACCGGTGTGCCTGTGCCGGAAAAAATGCTTCAGCTTGAAAATATGCCCGTTCTGCATAAAGAAGTTATTGAACCGGAAAACATGGCGGAAGCAGTTAAAAACAGCATTTAGTTTTATTATGGCATTGCCCTTTGCGGCCGTGCCATTTTATTTTTATGCAGGTTTTAAAACCTGCGGCGTGGTATTTAACGTACAGGTATGTTATAATATAAAAGATAGTAAACTGTAAGCAAAGACAGTAAGTCTTGCAGCATTGGAGGATGTGGCATGGCTGATAAGGAAATTTTGCAGGCCAACGAAAAGGCTAACGAAGAAGCCGCAGGCGGAGCAGCACCGGAAGAAATAGGCGACGTGCAGATTGCCGATGAAGTGCTGAGCATTGTGGCTAGCCTTGCTGCCCAGGAAGTTGAAGGGGTGGCAGGCATGAACGGCGGTTTTGCCGGAGATTTGAGCGAATTTTTAGGAAATAAAAATGTCTCAAAAGGCGTGCGCGTTACGGTAGAAGGGCATGTTGTAAGTGTTGAAGTGTATGTAAACATTGAATACGGCGGCTGCATACCGGAAATAGCTTTGGAAATTCAGGAAAAAGTACGCGAAGCCATTGAAGACATGACAGGATACGAAGTTAAAATTGTTGACGTACATGTGCAGGGCGTGCAGCGCCGCCATAAAACGGAACTTGAACAGAGTCTGGAAGCGTCTGATAATAATTAAACTCATTGGGAGGGAAAATCAATGGGAATTCCTGACAGAATAATTTTGACATTATATACATTTTTAATGGCGGTTGTTGCCGTACTTGTAGTTTTATGCAGCCTCAGCATTATTTCGCAGGCTGCAATCAATCAGTTTCTGGCAACCATTCCCGGCAACTGGGAGTATGCCGTCGGCGGCATTATAATCCTTCTGGTAAGCCTGCGCCTTTTAATTGCCGGTATAGGCGCAACCGGTGTAAGCTCCTTAATTTTAAAAAGCAGTGATGCCGGTAAAATTTTTGTGGGCAAAAACGCCATTGAAGATTATATTTGTGAAATTGCACAGGAAGTTTACGGTGTTTACAACGTAAAATGCGATACCAAGCTTGATGATGAAAGCATCAGCGTGCGCATTAACGCTTCGATAGAGCCGGGCATAAACATTCCGGAAACAACGGAAGAAATAAAATACAATGTGCGTGATACCATAAAAAAAGTATTGGGCATGGAAATTAAAGAAATAGAATTGTTCTTTAAACAGATTAAGGCCAAGAATTAGGAAGGGGGCACAGGCGATGTGGAATGAAATTCTCAATGATTTGTGGAGAGTATATCGCGGCCGTCTTTTAGGCTCTATGTTCGGCCTGTTTATCGGGGCCATGTTTTTAATTTTGGGTTTTTTGCAAACTATATTTTTACTGATTTGTATTTCGGCAGGATTTTTTATCGGCAACAAAATTGATAAAAAAGAAGACCTGCTTGAATGGCTGGACAGGCTGCTGCCGCCCGGCTACCATAAATAACTAAAAGAACGAGGTTAAACATGATTCGCAGAATATCAAGAGAACTTGTAGTACAAAGTTTATTCCAAATAGATTTTTCCGGCTGCGGCGCAGAAGAAGCATTAAATGCGGCAGTTGAAGAACAAAACAGCAAAAATGCGCTGAAAGCGCAGAACTATGCACAGATTGCTTTAAACGGCATTTTAAATTCGCTGGCAAAAATTGATGCAAAAATTACGGAATTTTCCATTGACTGGGAAGTAAACCGCATGCCTGCCGTAGACCGTAATATTTTACGCCTGGCAGTTTATGAAATTTATTTTGCGGAAGAAAAAATTCCTGCCGGCATAGCTATTAACGAAGCCGTGGAAATTGCAAAAATTTACGGTTCGGAAGACAGCCCGCGCTTTATTAACGGGCTGCTTGGCAAAATGGTCAAAAACAATGAGTGAACTTGAAGTTTACCTTGGCATTGATACAAGCTGCTACACAACTTCGGTTGCTTTTATGGACAGGCAGGATAACCTTGTTGGGGAAAGCAGGCAGATTTTAAAAGTACACGAAGGCAAATGCGGCTTGCAGCAATCCGAAATGGTTTTTCAGCATACACGCAATTTGCCGGAAATGATAACAAACGCAATGCCCCGGGGCGCAAAAATTATTGGCGTTTGCGCTTCCGGTTATCCGCGTCCCCTGCCGGATTCTTATATGCCGGCTTTTTTGGTTGGCGCGGGGCTGGCGCGTTCTGTTTCGGTGCTTAATAATATTCCGCTGTGGCTTATCAGCCATCAGGAAAACCATCTGCTGGCCGGAAAATGGTCGGCAGGCGGGCCGGATGATGAACGCTTTTTGTTTCTGCATGCTTCCGGCGGCACAACGGATTTACTTACAGCCGAAAAAGACGGCAGCGGCAGTTATAAATTAACGGAAATCGGCGGCAGCATTGATTTGCATGCCGGGCAGTTTATTGACCGCATAGGCGTAAGCCTTGGATTGCAATTTCCGGCAGGGCCTGCACTTGAAAAATTTGCCGGAGCAGCTGCCGGGCCTGTTGAACTGCCTGTTTCCGTTAAAGGCTGTAAAGCAAGCCTTTCAGGGCCTGCAACTGCGGCAGAGCGCAAAATGGCGGCAGGGGCAGACCCGGCCGGAATAGCGCTGGGCGTGCAAAAAGTGCTTGCAGAAACCTTTTACAGGCTTATTTGCAACGCATGCAGGGAATATAATACTAAAAGTGTATTAATTGCCGGCGGCGTTGCCAGCAATACTTACATAAGAGAATATTTACATAATAAACTTACAGGCAGAAAAATATCACTTTGGCACCCTCAGGCACGCTTTAGCTGCGATAATGCCTCCGGCTGTGCCGCTTTTGCAGTTTTAAATGGTGAAAAAAGTGTATGATGATGTTTATTCCGTCAGCCAGGTAAATAAACTTATTAAAGCGCTTGTTGAAGGTGAGCGGCGTTTTGCCAATATTCAGGTGCGCGGTGAAATTTCCAATTTTAAGCGTTACAGCAGCGGCCATTGCTATTTTACGTTAAAAGATGCAGGCGGCGTTTTAAAAGCCGTAATGTTTAAAACAGTAGCGCGTACTTTGCGTTTTGAACCTCAAAACGGCGATACGGTTATTGCTGTTGGGCGCATAAGCGTTTACGAGCGTGACGGCGTTTACCAGCTTTATACCGATTTAATGATACCCGAAGGCACCGGCGATTTAATGCTGGCGTTTGAGCAGCTTAAACAAAAACTGTTAAACGAAGGCCTGTTTGATGAAAGCAGAAAAAAGCAGCTGCCGGTAAACCCAAAAACAGTTGGCATTATCACATCGCCTTCCGGCGCGGCAGTGCGCGATTTAATTACCGTATCGCGCAGGCGCAACAAGGGCATAAAGCTGTTGCTTTACCCGGTACGCGTGCAGGGCAAAGAAGCTCCGGCTGAAATTGCCCATGCCATTGAGTTTATGAACAGAAACAAAATGGCTGATGTTTTGATTGTAGGCCGCGGCGGCGGTTCTATTGAAGAATTGTGGGCCTTTAATGAAGAACAGACCGTCCGTGCAGTTGCTGCGTCGGAGATACCTGTTGTTTCGGCAGTTGGGCACGAAACAGATTTTACTTTAACGGATTTTGCGGCGGATAAACGCGCGGCAACTCCTTCGCAGGCTGCGGAAATTGTTGTTGCCGATGCCAATGCTTATTTAAACAGCGTTGCGGAACTGGAAAAACGTTTAAAAAACACGGTCTTAAAACGGCTTGCCTTATCGGAAACTACGCTTGAACGTCTGCAAAATTCATGGGCGCTATCAAATCCGCAGCGCATGCTCGAAGGCAGAATGCAAAGATTTGATTTTGCTTCGGTACGGCTTGAGCAGGTTTTTAATGCTGCCCTTACGCAGAAACAGCACAGCTGCGGCGTGCTGGCAGCAAAGCTCGACGCGCTCAGCCCGCTTACCGTGCTTGCACGCGGGTACAGTGTTACGGAAAATACGGATGGAAAAATTATCAGAAGTATAGCTGATGTACGCTGGGGTGATGAAATAGTAACGCAGGTCGGCGACGGCAACGTTATTTCGGTGGTTCAGCATACGGAAGGTCGGTAAAATATGGCAGTAAAAAAATCACTTAAAAATTTAAAATTTGATGAAGCACTGGCAATGCTTGAAGAAAAGGTAAAACTTCTTGAAGAAGGTAATTTGCCGCTTGAAGAATCGCTGGAGGTTTTTAAAGAAGGCATAGAACTAAGCAAAATCTGCGCAGGCAGGCTTGATACCGCAAGGCAGACAGTTGAACAGATTATGGAAACAAGTAGTGGTTATACAACAAAACCTTTTGAGGAGATTGATGAATAGATGGATTTTGAAAAATATTATTCTGACAGGCAAAAACTGATTAACAATTTTTTGGAAAAAAGAATGCAGAAAAAAGGCATTTCCCGCGTGGATGAAGCCATGGCATACAGCCTTTTTGCAGGCGGCAAGCGCATACGCCCGATTCTTTTAATGGCTACTGCAGATGCCGTTGGTGCAAATGGCTATAATTTTTTGCCTGTTGCCGCCGGGCTGGAAATGATTCATACATATTCTTTGATTCATGATGATTTGCCGTGCATGGATGACGATGATTACCGCCGCGGCAAATATACAAACCATAAGGTTTTTGGTGAGGCAATGGCGCTTTTGGCAGGCGACGGCCTTTTAACACTGGCTTTTGAAGTTATGCTGGAGCAAAAAAATGTGCCGCCGGAAGTTTTGGTTGAAGTTGTGCGCGAAGTTGCCATGTGTGCCGGTAATTTTGGCATGGTTGGCGGTCAGGCGCTTGACCTTGATGCAGAAGGCAAACAAATCAGCGAAGCCGAACTGCGCAAACTGCATTCCGGCAAAACAGGAGCTATGTTTATTGCGGCAGTACGCGGCGGCGCGCATCTTGCCGGTGCAACAAACGACCAGCTGCTGGCGCTGACGCATTTTGCAGACCTTTTGGGCCTTGCTTTCCAGATTACCGACGATATTCTTGACGTTGAAGGCGACCCTGCCGAAATGGGCAAGAGCGCAGGCAGCGATGAGAAAAAACATAAATCTACCTATGTAAGTTTATATACGCTTGCCGGCGCCAAGGCACTGGCAGAGAAAACCGTTGCCGAAGCACTGGAGTGCCTGGACAGCTTTGGCGAAAAAGCCGAGCCGCTGCGCCGGATTACAAAAATGATGTGCGGACGTAAATCTTAATAATTATTTGCCGGTTTAATAATTACAGGAAGGATAGATGCCTTAATGACAGCCGGATTATTAAAAAAGATTGATTCACCTGAAGATATAAAAAAACTTAATTATGAAGCGTTAAACGAACTGGCTGCCGAAATACGCGAGTATATGATTGAAGTTATCTCCAAAAACGGCGGGCATCTTGCCCCTAATTTGGGCGTTGTGGAGCTGACGCTGGCCCTGCATAAGGTTTTTAACTGCCCGAAGGATAAAATTATCTGGGACGTAGGGCATCAGTCATACATTCACAAAATAATTACCGGGCGGCGCGAAGCCTTTAAAACGCTGCGCCAGTATAACGGTATTTCCGGCTTTCCTAAAATTCAGGAAAGCAAGTACGACGCATTTGGAACAGGTCATTCCAGCACTTCGATATCGGCTGCTTTGGGAATGGCGATTGCGCGTGACCTGAAGGGCGAAGATAATGAAGTGGTTGCCGTTATCGGCGACGGCTCCATGACCGGCGGCATGGCTTATGAAGCGCTGAATAACGCCGGTGATTTGCAGAAAAAGCTGATAGTTGTGCTTAATGACAATGAGATGTCTATCGCAAAAAACGTCGGCGCTATGAGCGATTATCTGTACCAGCTGCGCACGGCAAAAACATATACCCGAATAAAAAAGGATTTGGAAGGCTGGCTTAAACATAAAAACTACGGCGAAAATATTATAAATATTGTCCGCCGCGTTAAAGGCAGCGTTAAATATCTGCTTGTACCGGGTTCTGTTTTTGAACATCTGGGCTTTAAATACTATGGCCCTGTTGACGGGCATAATCTGGAACATCTTGTGGAAGTTTTTGAAACCGCTAAACAAACTCCCGGTCCTGTTATCATTCATGTTATTACCAAAAAGGGCAAGGGATATGAACCGGCGGAAAAAAGCCCGAATAAATTTCACGGTACCGGGCCTTTTGAAATAAAAACCGGCAAAAAAATTACCAACCCTGATGCGCCGGTGAGTTATACCGAAGTTTTTGGCAAAACGCTGGTGCAGCTTGCCAAAGACAATAAAAAAATTGTTGCCATTACGGCAGCCATGCCGGACGGTACAGGCTTGAATTATTTTGCCGATGCTTACCCGGACAGATTTTTCGATGTAGGCATTGCCGAACAGCACGCTGTAACTTCGGCCGCAGGTATGGCAGCGGCAGGGCTGCACCCTGTTGTTGCGGTTTATTCTACCTTTTTGCAGAGAGCGTATGACTCGGTGCTGCACGATATTGCCATGCAGAATTTGCCGGTAGTGCTTGGCCTCGACAGGGCCGGGCTTGTTGGTGACGACGGCTATACGCACCACGGCGTTTTTGACTTTTCGTACTTGCGTTTGATACCGCAAATTACCATTATGGCGCCGAAAGACGAGAACGAGCTCCGGCATATGCTGGCTACCGCGGTAAAATTTAACGGACCTGTTGCTTTGCGCTATCCGCGCGGCAGCGGCTTAGGCGTGGATGTTTCAGAACCCTTGCATACCTTGCCAATCGGCAAAGCCGAAGAATTAAAACAGGGCAGCGATGTATGCATCTGGGCCGTTGGCAGCATGGTTGACGAAGCAATGAAAGCAGCAGCTGCTCTTGAAGAAGACGGCATCAGCGCCGGGGTTGTAAACATGCGCTTTGTTAAACCGCTTGACAGTGAGCTGCTGGTAAAAACGGCGCAGCAGTATAAAAATATAGTAACTATGGAAGAAGGTTCTTTAAAAGCTGGCGCAGGTAGCGCCGTACTGGAAGTGCTTAATGAAAACGGTATGCTTCAAAGCGTAAAAGTGCTTAATTTAGGCATACCCGATAAATATATTCCCCATGGGGCAAAGCCTTTACTGATGCGTGATATTGGTCTTGACCATGAAAGCGTTGTAAAACGTATTAAAGAATTTTTAAATAACGGAGATTAATGTGAAGAAAGAACGTTTGGATACCCTGCTTGTGCAGCGCGGATTTTTTGAATCGCGTTCACGCGCGCAGGCGGCTATTATGGCCGGGCAGGTTCTTGTAAACGAACAGAAGATTGATAAAACAGGTACGCAGGTAGCGCCTGATGCCACAATACGCCTTTTGGGCGGCGACCTTAAATATGTAAGCCGCGGCGGGCTGAAGCTTGAAAAGGCAGTAAGCTGTTTTAATATTGATTTGACAGGCAAAATTGCTGCCGATATCGGCGCTTCAACCGGCGGGTTTACTGATTGCGCTCTTCAAAA
>ULQC01016711.1_pt1 | contig 40252 bp, 41 predicted proteins | sample 1954091 | NCBI WGS metagenome assembly ULQC01 (sample SAMEA4835645, study PRJEB28245) | human gut metagenome | biome: gut microbiome; material: fecal sample | place: Denmark | collected 2008
CTTCGGAGTGTGCCTGTCGGAAGCACCCTCGTTTGAAGATATGCTGATGATTTTCGTATATTCTGCCGGACAAAAACAGATGCCGAAAAAACAAAGGTTGCAGTAACGCAATGGCTTGATGAACGGCTGAAGTTAGAGGTTTCGCCGGAAAAAACGAGGGTTGTCAACATAAAACGTCGATATTCAGAGTTTTTGGGGTTCAAAATCAAAGTACATCCCAAAGGAAAGAAGCTGGTAGTCACATCACACATAAGTGATAAGCAGTTAGAACAGAAAAAACAGAAGTTAGTGGAACAAGCAAAGCATGTAGCAAGACCCCGTGACGGGAAAACAGGGTCAGATGAGGTTCGTCTCTATAACTCCATGGTCATGGGGATTCAAAACTATTATCGAATTGCTACATGCGTAAGCCTTGACTGCGCCAAGCTTAATCGGGCAGTAATGACAGTGCTTACAAACAGGCTCAAATCTCAGAAAAAAAGCAGACTGGTTAAAAAGGGCCGGAAGCTGACAAGTGTGGAACAGAAGCTATATGGTAAATCAAAAATGTTGCGATATATAGCGGGAACAAATGAGCCGGTCTATCCCATTGGATATGTCCAGCATCATAATCCAAAACCTAAAAGGTGGAACATTTGCTGTTACACACCGGAAGGAAGAGCATATCTACACGATAAACTTAGGATAAATGTGCCGCTAATGCTCTGCCTTATGCGTCAGCCGCTCTATGGAAGAAGTGCAGAATACGCCGACAATAGAATTTCTTTGTTTTCCGCACAATGGGGAAAATGCGCCGTCACTGGCCGCAACTTTGTAATTTCCGAAGATATTCATTGTCATCATAAAAAGCCTCGAAAACAAGGGGGTACTGACAAATTCGAGAACCTTGTGCTGGTTTTCGAGTCAGTCCATAGGCTTATTCATGCAACCGATAACAAAACCATAGAAAAATATCTTGAGAAATTAGAGCTTAACAAGAAGCAACTGCAAAAGGTAAATGAGTTCCGCACACAACTGGAATTGCAGGAAATTGCATAGTTCAGCAGGTAATATTGAATCTCTGATGGTGATTGAATACATACATAAGAGCTGTAATTGATGGAACGCGGAGTGCGATGAAAGTTGCACGCTCCGTGTGAAGCCGGGGAAAAGCCTGAGATAATATCAGGGGCTTACCTATGGCTATAGATGACCAACCCCAATGTGCGGAAGGCCGTCCTTGCCATGCGGAGGGAAGTGCAGAAGATACCGGGCATTCGCTATTCAAAGTACACATGGAATCCCGCCTACAAGGGAGTGGACGATTACCTCCTGAGCCGGGCGGCAACGATGTAAAGGAGAAAAAATGTTAACAGCACAAGAGGAAGCGCGGATCATGGCGAAGATCCGAAAAGACAGCTATGGCATTACGCTGGAGCAAATGAAGCAGTATTTCATAGAGCACCGGCGCGCACGGAAAACCGGTGATAAGAAGACGATGGAAAAGATCGAATACCATCTCACCTACATCAATTTCCACTACGAATGCGGACTGCTGATCTCCGGGCAGTATGATAAGCTCCCGGAGGTCATCCAAAACTGGTGAGACGTCTCACCATAAAAAGAAAGGAACGACACGAATATGGATAACATCATAAACATGGGTGAATTTATCGGTGCCGCCACAGGCGATAAGCAGCACATGTTGGGAAAGTTTCTTTATTTTTCTCTTTCCAACCTTCTGGTAGAGAAAGAGGAACTTTCCGCGCTCTGTGAGAGCATGGGCATTGCTTACGCCGGCTGCAACCGACTCTCGGTGTCGGATGCGTTTCGGTCCGCCACAGGAGACATTCGGGAACGTGTTCCGGTCACCACGGACGGCGAGACGAATATCTACCTCGCCTACTGTCGTGACAATAAGCACACGGCGGGCATTCTCTCCCGTGAGCTGGTGAAGGAAACCTTGAACCGCCATACCAACCAGTACGAAAAGCTGGCAAACATCAGCTACGATAAGGCAGACGGCATTTTCCGCTGCGACAACATGGTATATGATGATGCCGTGGATGTGCCGGAGTGCTGCCGCCGCGCCGAGGAACTCTTTGAGCTCTACCAGCGCTGCGCCAACCGCAAGCAGATCGAGACGATCTGCACCAACTACCTGCGCGCGCTTGAAGCAACGAAGCTGAGCATCACCGGCCACATGTACTTTGTCCCCCACACCTATATGGATCAGGTAGACATTTTCGAGGACTTCATTTTGCTCCTCAGCGGGCTCAACAAAAAGGCGACGCCGCTGGTCGTCAACAGCTTTTATATCATTGACGATGCCAAGCAGCGCGAGAAAATGACGGAAGAATTCTATCTGGCCGTTAAGAAAGAGATCGCCGCCTATCAGGAAAAGCGCGATTACCTCATCAAGAGCAGCAGCCAAAGTCCCGCGGTCATGGACCGCTGGGTGCTGAAGGTGCAAGCTTTGGAGGAAAAGAAACGGCATTATGAGGGCGTACTGCAAAGGGAACTGAGTGGACTGGATGACGAGTTCTCAGTCTTGAAGCTGCTCTCGCAGGAACTTCAGGTCCGTGCAAACAGCATCCGCAGCCAGCGATTTCAGCAAAGAGCGGCATAAATAAAAATCAGCGGGGGTATCGGTTCAAAGAGCCGGTACCCTCGCTTGCTTTTGCTTTCAACTATCTTCATCTTCAGTACGCACTTCATACTACAAGTTTTGAAGAACAACCAATTTCGGATAAAACATTGAGCAGATTTAGAAGCCGCTGTAATTTTGCTTTGGCAAAGGAAAAGAACATCAAACATAAATAAAATGTTAAATTATATGTTGCTTTTTGAAAATAAATGTCATATAATAGAAACAGCTTAAAGAGAATGGAGGAGATAACAACGGTACAGTATTTGTCAAAGGGGCAAGGCTCATATAAAATGCAGCAGTTGTTATATTCCTCTGTGCGAAAAATTAAATAGGTGAGTATAAACTGTTGAAGCATAACGTGTGAGTCAGCTCCTTTGATTATAGGAGTTCGATTTACACGTTTTTTGTTTGTTGAAGAAAGGAGAAAACTTATGGGTGGAGTAATATTTCATGAAAAACAGGGTACTTTGACAGATTGTTATAAAGCGTGGGGCACAATTACATTGCCGGCAGCAAGCAATATGCTGGCAACTACCTTTCCAACGTTTGTATCTTATGTATTGTTTGGATGTCATAGAGATGGAGTAGGAAATTTTGATGCTGGATTACAGGTTTGTGGTGGTAATCAATATAAACTTTGTCTTAATGGAGGGAATGCCTTGGCAAACAAACCTGAAGACAACTCGAATTGGTACGAGAAATCATTTACTGCACCAGCGTCAGCTTCTTCAGTTATGACTGTTGAATTGATATATGAGTCTGAAACAGCTGGAAGAGTGGAATTAAGCGCTTTCGGACAGACTCTTTCTGCTCCCTTTGCTTCAGGAATGTGGAATTATTTCAGACATGGAGTTAGATTTTGGAAAGAAATGACCATAGCATCGAGCTTGTCTGCAATCATTTCTATGTGGAATTCTTCAAATATTTCGAGAACACAGGAAGTCTATATGAGTGATATTTCTTTTGGAGAAGTAAAAATGTTGAGGCATTCAGGTTCATCTACTCAGTTTAGTTTGGACTCATACAGCACAACCACAACGGGAACTCAACCCATTATGGATAGACAGGATACTGGCTCAATGCCAGATTGGAGCAAACTTCGCTATGGAGGTGTTCCTACGAACGGAAATGTAAATGTTTTCAGCATAGACTGTAGACCGCAGTAATAGCAAACAGGAGGAGCTGGCTCTCCCAGAGTCAGCTCCTTTCTAATAAAAGGGGGGTATTTTAAATGTATAAGAAAATAATGTTTTTGATTATAACGCTTAGTATAATAATAAGCGTTGGAAATTCGACTGTTGTAATGGCAAAAGAAAATATAGTTACAGAAATTGTGGATTTTCCTGTAACTATAAATTACGAAGAATATAATGTTGATGACTATAATGCTAACGATATGATGTTATGTGAATACCCAATGGTTGTGTATAAAAATATGACTTATATTCCCCTTACATACTATAATTGCATCTTGTTAGGACTAGAGGTGCAATTTGATAAAAATATCTTGTCTGTAGAAAAAAGGGATTCTGAAAAACCAACAGAATATTTGAGAGACCAATCTTCTGAAAAAAATACAAAAAATATAATAAATATGGAAGTGTCTCCATTTATTGTCAATATACAAGATAACAATTATAATGATGAAGAATATCCGGCTCTTTTTTATAAAAATATAGTTTATCTTCCTTTGACATGGAAAGTGGTTTATGATTATATGAAATGGGATTACTTTTATGGAAAAAAATATTCTGATAGTATAACGGGAATTGAATTGTATACAGATAGTTTTTATTACTATTCAGAGGGGGATGCGTTTTTTGAAATAAGAGAAGATTATAGCTTGTCGGCAAGTGCGCCCTATGCAAAAACATATTACAAAAAAGACGATATAAGAATATATTCTTATATCGACCTTTGGTATATGGCAGGGCCGGCACAAAATAATATGGATATTATAAAAGGGGAAAATAAAATTACCGTTCCAGGATATACAGGACACGGGCAGAAAAGAGGAGCTTTATTTACCGTTAATGGAGAATACATATATACAGTTCATTCGGACCACAAAAAATATGCTCCTTGTAAAATAAAAATTGATACTGGAGAAATAATTTACACAGATGGAGAAAATTAACATATAATGTGCCTAATGCCTGCACGGAGCTGAAAACAAACATCAATGCACCGAGGGATCTCTAACGAGATCCCTCGGCTGTCTTTTATCCCGTGCGGTTATTAAGCGCTTACGTTTATTCTGCAGTACCCCAGCGCCAGCCCAGATGAAAGAGCAATGGAAGAAGGAGATTGCCCAACAGGACAAAAGCACCATCCCAGTGATTACTAACATCGAAAACTGTCTGCAGCGCGTTACCAATCAGCAAACCAGGCCAGGAGGCGATATATAGATACTCGTGGAGTTCTGTTGTAAACGCCAGTATTGCCATGATTGCCAGCAGGATCAGCAAGCCGCGCAGAGGTATTCCTGCTTGTTTTGCCTTGAAGCGACGGCCTAACACTTCTCCCAGAGCCAATGCCGGCAGAGCCGTTACAATGACGCCCAATACATCAAACCACAAAGGACTGTCTGTAAAGAACCAGTTGGAAATGGCAATGACCATTATGACACCGAAGGCAGCAAGAGAAGCTACATAGGCTGCGAGATAGCTGAGCAGATACCGCTTCACTGCCACACCTCCGTTCCATAGGTCTGGCCGGTGAGATCCAACATATCGTATGCCAGGTACTCCAGTTCCTTGCCCTCCAGAATTTTATATCGACTGAGTACGGAGGAAGCCTTCCGTCCATAGTTATCCGCGACCAGAGCGACGAAGGTGACAACGTCCCCTGTCTGTGTTGAGACATCCTGCATAGGGATATCAAATTCTCCGGTTAGGCGCCATTCCTGATAGCTTTCCTTTTGATTAGACAGAGAAATCGGCACTTCCTTGACCAAGCGATCATTGATATAGACGCCTAACGCTGTTTTAGTGCCCTTGGGAGGATAGGGAAGGCCTGACGCCTCATACATGGAGATGTGTACTTCCACAGGCTCATAAGGTGTTTTGTTTAGACCGCCATGTTCCACGGACGCCCTGCGGCTCCACCCCTCAATATGGATATTATAGTCATTGGCCAGTGAGAGTGTTTCCAACAGTTCGCTTTTGCTCTGCTCATCCTGTTTCACTACAAGGTATACGCCCGTATCATCGCTTATCGGACAGGTGATCTCGCCAGAGTAGATAAGACCTGAGCTCCGAACAGTTTCCGCTTCGAATACGGATTCACCTATTCTGGACATCAAACTCACTATGGTGCCGCTGTTGCCTTCTTTTAAGTTTGCGGTTATCCGGTATGTGATGGTGTTTTCCAAGATATCTGCCTTGGCCACATCAATGGTGTAGTCAGTAATGAGGCTGCTTTCTTCCCGCAGACTCTCTTGTACGCGGTCGCCCACACCGGAGACGATTTCACCCTGCATACCAGCCATCTCGCCCGAGAGATAGTCCACTCTACGGTTCATTCCATCCAGCCATTCCCATAGCCAGGCTGCTCCAACCAGCAGAGCGGAAGCCAAAAGAATCAGTGGCCAGCGGTACCGACGGCGAATGCGGCGCTGCGCCTCAGCATACTGCCAGGCCATCTGCTCCACGAGTTTCAGTTGCCGTTCGTCAAGCTCGTCGGCCGGGGCATCATTCTGCTCATCCTCCAGGTCAAGAAGCCGCGTAAGGGGCACCTCAAAAACCCTGCTGAGTGCCACGCAGTAGTTTACGTCGGGTAGGGTCTTATCTGCTTCCCATTTGCTGACCGCCTGACGGGTTACTCCCACCAGTTCGCCCAGCGCCTCTTGGGACAGACCTTTTTCTTTTCTTAGACTTGCAATCCGTTCGCCCAGAGTCATTCGTACCGCCTCCTTTCACCTTCGAGTATATGGACAGGATGCAATCTTGTCTACCAAACGACAATTCCAGTCTGTCAACTTTCGTTTACATCGGTTATTTTCATTATATCATGCTTGTCCAACCTGCGCGATAGGAAATTGGGGGGAACATACACTGTCCAGAACACAGATGAGTGCGGTATAATGAAAGGGGTCATCATTTCGACACAAGTTTTTGGCAAAACAGAGCGTGTCTGCTCCAGTGTAAAAACTCTTGAAATTTTGTAGCGTTTTTCAAGTTCGGTAGTTATTAGGGTGAAAGGAGGCGAGAGATTGGATTTCGACTTAATCTATAAACAATACTTCAGGGATGTATTTCTGTATCTCCGCAGTCTTTCTGCCAACGAGGACATTGCCGAGGAGATAGCGCAGAAGACATTTGCAAAAGCCCTGAAAGCAATAGACAGCTACGATGGACAAAAGGATATCCGTGCATGGCTGTTCACCATTGCGAAGAACACTTATTTTACAGACTGTAAGCGTCAGAACCTGTTCTCAGGAGAAGAACCATCAGAAAATATTGCTGCGCCGCAGTCTGTGTTCGTTGAGCAAATGATGGACGAGGAGTGTGCTATCCAGATTCATACCTTCCTGCACAATATGAAGGAGCCGTATAAGGAAGTCTTTACCCTTCGGGTATTCGGAGAACTCCCTTTTGATAAGATCGGTATGCTGTTTGGCAAAAGTTCGAGTTGGGCAAGAGTTGTCTTTTATAGGGCAAAGATGCAGATCAAAGAGTACATGGAGGAGGTAAACCATGAGTGAGTTTAGCTGTAACACGGTTAGAGATATGCTTCCGCTGTATGTGGATAACATCGTCAGCGATGATACCAGGGCCATTGTCGAGGAGCATTTAACATCCTGTGATGCCTGCCGAAAAGAGTATGAAAACATGAAAAATGCGTTCGTGCTGCCAGCGGACGGAGATGCAAAACAGTTGAAGCGTTTTAAGGGTGCCTGGAAAAAGAAGAAGAGATTAGTTGCTCTGACTGCGGTGATTGCGACGATCCTCGCTCTTTGCATTGGATATGGCATCTTTGACCATTTTGCATACAGAGAAGAGATTGCGGTTAATGGCGCAGTTTATGCTCGGAGTCGAGAAACGGTATCGGAGATCCCGGAGGGCAGTGTAGAGTTGGGTTATCTCAGAAGCATCTTACACAGAAATATCGGAAGTCCCACGGTGGACTTCTCAGGCACAAATCTTGACGAAAAATATGGAGGCTGCGGACTGTATCAAAACCCAGAGAATGAAATGGTTATTTACCTTGAGGACTATGGTGGCTTCTATATCCCCTTTGTGCTGAAAGAATACATTGTTCAGCAGGAAACCCCTTAACGGGTCATACTGAGCGCAGCTTCCACGCGGGAACTGCGCTGTTTTATTTGATGAATGCTGCAGATAGAACTATAATACTTCTGAGGGTCATCATTTCGACACAAGTTTTTGTTATCATGACAGCGAAAGGAGGGATGACCCATGGAAAAGATCCTGTTAGTGGAAGATGAAGCCCGCATCCGGAATGGTTCATGTTCATAGGTACACAATGTGACCTATGGGGCAGACCGGACGGTACAGGGCACGAAAAAATAAGTCGAGGGAATTTCCCTCGACTTATTTTTTCTTTGATCCCAAGTTTATCTGTGCGACAACATTTTATTGGATATGCAGACTTTGATGATCCTCGACTCTCGCCGAATCTGCTATCCGGCTAAAGCTGGAACGAAAGTGGTCCAACCGGTACCGCCCCGCAGTGCGGCATCATTTTCATCTGAGAGGGTGAACAAGTAAACGGGCTGGTGGAATCCCTTGCTGTCGGTCATATATTCGAGCTTACAGTCAGTGACTCGCACTTGCCGTGGGGACAAATAGTTGAACATGGGCACATCACGCCAAGAGAACTGCCCAGCACAAAGGCGCTCATACGCCTCTTGGGAAGAGATAACTGCAGCATTTCCATGAAGGGTGCTGACAGAAAGATGGTTGTCTACCTCGTAGAGGATACCGCCCTCTGCCACCCAGCAGACCAATTCCCCATTGGTAAGCACATCGTCTTCTACTACACATTCTGCCCGAAAAGCGTACCTTCCCTCGCTCTCGTCCACGGCGACAAAACTGGCCGCATCGGGGATCTCGATACCCAACTTATCCAGAGCGGCACGAAGGTCGTCCTCTGTGATCGCCCCGCCCTTTCCGCTGTATCGTTGTTCGCTGTCCACGCGATAATCCGTGTACTCGTAAGAGTGATCGTTGTAATACACCCACAGGGCATAGGTGCGGTGGTCAGAGTAGAACGCTCTGCTGTCATAGTAATCTACATCGGGAGTACCGAATCGAATTTCCGCTCCCTGTCGCCCAACAAATTCTGATGCAAAGGCATCGCAGTCCTTCCTTGTGAACGGCTCCGTCCGGTACACTCCGGACGGTCCGGGCTCATTGGACAAAGAACATTCCTGCACCCATTCGATTTCCTTGGTCTTCGCGTTGTAGATCGGACCGTCCGCAAGGTTGCCGTAGGGCCGAAAATGATAGGTGAGGAACACACCGGCCAGAGCAGCGATGGACAGAACGGGAAAAATAACATAGACTCCGGCGGTTTTCCACATTCAGGCTTACTTCTTCCGCCGTCCGCCGCAGCGAGGGAAGGCCGTACAGATGCTGGATCAGCACCATCTTGAACAGCACCACAGGGTCGATGCTGGGGCGTCCATTAGCCATCTGCGAGGTCATGTCTCTGACGTCGCTCATGGCAGCAAGTCCTTCCTCGCTGAACGTTCCTTCGATGATGCCCGCGACCGCCAACTTAGAGGCCATCAGCTTCATCGCCTTGGCCTGCAGGGTGTCCGCATAATAGAGCATATACACCTCCACCTTTGGCTCCGTCTGATTGATACGCCACGACCGGCGCGACGCCTGCCGCAGTGTAAAGAGGTTATAGCCCATCGAGTAGAAGATGATGGTGGTGAAGGCATTGAGGTCGAGACCGGTCTCCACGCAGCGAGGATTTGTGATGAGGACCTGCAGGCCGTTCCTGACGCGCTTATCCACCCACTCCTCGCGCTTCTCCGTGGCGATCTGCGGCGCGAGGATCTCTGTGCGGTAGCCGTTTTCCTGCAACAGCTTTAATAGCTTCTGCTGCGAATCCGTGCGCGTCCAGCTGGTGTAGATCAGCACGCGCTCACCGTTCGCCGTCTTCTGCCGCACGAGCTCCAGCACCTTTTCCTCTTTAGGGAACAAGCGCGAGAAGTCTCCGCAGCTTTTGGGCGTTACGATCGGCATTCCCGTAATGGGATGAATGACCTCCGGCTGATCGTATGGCTGGTCCGGGTAGACCGTCAGCAAGTTGAGATACGCCGAGAGGATCTTCTGCGCGGCTTTTCGATCATTTTTCAGGACCTTCTGGAGAACATTCTGCACAGCCTGATAGCACTCCCCAACGTCCTCCGGCATATCCAACGCCACAGGGATCTCCTCATAGCTCGGCAGATCCTTTCCCATGTCCGACAGGGACAAAAAAGCCGTGTATTCCAGTAGAAAGCGCGAAAACACCAGCGGCGAAACGCCGGGGAGCTGGCGTGTGCGCGTTTTCCGCTTACTGGCACGCCGGTTGGCGTTATACTCCGCGTCCCTTGTTTCGTAAGCATTTTCCACCACACCGTACTCCGCGTCAAAATCGCCGGGACTGCCATACCGCTTTCCATCCTTGAGCATAAGCCCGGGGACGATGCGGTAGAGCAGGTGAAAAATGCCGGAGGAATAGCCATTGATAAGGGTCGCCGTCATACCGACAAAGAGTTTGGAGGCGCCGTACAGCTCCGCCATTGCGTCACCTTGGCCGCTGGCATTGTTGTATTCGTGCAGCTCATCGCAGAGGAAGGAGCCGATCCTGCCGTGCAGCTTTTTCTTGATGTAGGTGCTCAGCGGATAACGCCGCTGTGCGCCGCGAACCGGATAGTAACCGTCCGGATCCTGCGCGATCTGCGCGAGCTGGTCGCAAACGTGCGCGTTTTTCGTACGCTTGAGATGAGCTTCAGCGCCATAGCGGTGTACCCACCCGTATTCGCCGATTTTGACCCATTCCATCCGTTTGTCCGGATTGACCGCCGACCATAGCGGAGTGCCGCATTTAGGACAAACATGGTTTTTCTTATGCTCCCTCTGAAAGAAGAACTGATCGGCCGGTACGGTGTAGTGCGCCCCATCCTCGCTGATCTCCATTTCGATGGCCGCGTCGCAGTCCGGGCAGAGGAACGCACGGCGGCGTTCATTCCATCGCACGGCGGGATAGCGCATATAGCCGTCTCGTGCCCGCTCCTTGGAAAAGACCGCATACACACTCTTGTCTCCCTGCTCGTAGAGAGCATAGAGCCGGTCCAGCTCTGTGATGCTGTGCACCACCATGGCATAGGTGTCCGGCAGCGTTTCTCCGATCTCACGCACCCATTTTCGTGTGACATGAGATGGGCACATGACGATGCCGAAGGACTTCTCCGCGCCGCGCCCCCTCTGTGCAGCCCATAGTCCATGCAGCGCGCCGAGGGCGGTCGAGCCGATCTTCGTTTTGCCCGAGCCGCATTCCGCGATGATGAGCGCCGTTTTCTTGCGGTCAAGCTGCCGCTTGACGGCCTCTGCCACCGCGAGCTGGGCGTCATAGAGGGAATAACCTGCCCGCTGCGTGATAAAGTCGTTGATGGACAGCACTTCATTCGAGAGCGGTTCGCTGGCAGGATCAAAGAGCGGCATAAACTGATTGCGGATGCGGTCCGCAACGGTCACGCCAAAGGTATTGAGGTACCCTGTGACATTGTTGACATCGGTAAAGCCGTCCGGCGCACCGGAAACCGCGCCGGGGATCTGAATAAGCCCTGCCTTCAGCCCTTCCTCCAGCACCTCAATGACATTCCTATCCTCTACTGCCAGCTCCAGCACCCATGCGTCGATCTGCTCCTTTTGCGAGATGACCTCCAGCTGCCGGAGGTCTCCTCGGCTTTGGAGAGAAGCGAGCACATAGTCCCGAAACGCGGGAATGAGCGGCGCTGCCGTTTTGTGATCCAGCTCCTCGAAAAGACGTGTTCGGTCTCCCTCGGGGCAGAAGATATAGCACTTTCGCGGCTGCTCCGATCTTTCAAGCGTTCGTTCCTCGCCGTCGTCCTGTTGACGGTCCTCCTCCTGTGCGTCGTCGCTGGCCATGAGCGTTGCCACGGCATACACACCGTCGTGAGTCATCTGCCGCCGATACCCTTTCAGAGAGCTTTGCAGCAGCCGCACCGTATCGTTTTGGGTGGCTTCTATGGTCGCGCCGCCGTAGATGGCGTCTGCCATAGCCCGAACCATTTCGGGGTATCCACCGAAGCGGATCGCACAGATCACGCCTCCTTTTTCGTTGTGATCGAGCACAATCGCATCAGCGTAGGCGGATAACCGTACCTGCGCCGACGGATCATAGTAGCTCAGCTCGATCAGCTTACTGCCTGACATTCATTTGCTTGCTCCTTTCGATTTTTGGACAAAAAAAGACCGCAATCGCTCCTATGAGCAATTACGGTTTCGTTCTTGTCCTTTATTGAATTCCAGTTCGTTTGAGTCTGACGGAGGGCGCAATAACCCCCTTTCTGTCGCCGTTCCTCCCTAACTTACTCCGCCCTAACTTACTTCGCCCTGAAATACAGCCTCATTCTACCATCCCGGCGTCTGCCTGTATAGTTGGAGTTTTTCCATAGCTTTGGAAGCAGGATATACTTGCTTTTTCGTGTTCGCACGTTCACGATCAGCGGCACATTCCTCTCAAATCATTGCTCTTTCTGTTGGCAATATGTGTTTTATCACATATAATGGGTTACAGAGAAAGTGCGGTGGATGTATGGACTACACGGTGGAATACTATGAGAAGGATGATGGAAGCAGACCTGCGGAGGAATTCATTTTCTCGCAGGATAATGTATTCTTACTATACTCCATGATCCAACTCGATGATCCAACTCGCGGCCATGCAAAATTATTCTTTTATTGCGTTGCTATCTAGATATTCCTCAAAGAGACTCTCTTTGGTCAAGTAGTCTTTTACAAATTCCACGAAAGAATGTGATAGCCTCTATCATTCTACGTACTCCAATCCTTTCTCCGCACACCAACGGATCGCAAGCTCTCGGTATGTCTCCGCCAGATAGTCGTACCAACGCTGTTCCAGCCCATGATAGCGCACCGACTGCTTGAACCGGCGAAACGCACCTTTTCCCCTGATGGTATAGGCAAGTTCTTCCTGTGCCTTTCCGGGAGAGAACTGATCAATGAAGTCCTCCATGATACGGTACTGATGGATCTCGTGCTTACTTGGGAATCGAAGATACCGTTCCGGTGCGTTTTCGATCTCAGCGGCAAAGGTCTCATCCATCTCGCCGGTCATCAGGGAATCGGCAAGATAGACAGTCTCTCCGGTCTTTGTGTCCCAAAAACTCGTGAAAACGTCATCCGCCTCTTCGATCGCCTGGATGACCTGCTGCAGTCGGATTGTCATTTTTCACAGCACCTCTTCCTCAATAATACCGTAGTCGATCAGAATATGCATATGGTCCTATTTTACCGCAAAGCAAAACCATGCACAACCGGATGCGAGACTATTCTTTCAGTTTACGGGAGGATCGTGTTCGCTTTCATCCCAGGGTCCAAGACCCGAGGTTTTCCCGTTCACTTTGATTGCCCATCATCGGTATGAAAAGAAAATACTTTTCATCTGAAAACTTTACTTGAAACGCAAGTTGTCAGATGGTATACTACAATCAGGCAATTGGAAAAGAGGGAGGTCTGCTCATGGACAATGAAGGGCTCACGCAGTATACCCGTATCGCCATATCCCTGGCAGAGCGCATCGCCTCGGGCCAGCTGAAGGAAGGAGAAAAGCTCTCTGGCCGGTCCAAGCTCTCACCGGAGTACAATGTCTCCCCGGAGACCATCCGCCGGACCCTGCGGCTGCTGGCGGATATGAAGGTAGTGGAGGTGAAGGAGCAGAGCGGTGTCTATGTCCTGTCCGCCGACAATGCCCGCCGCTATCTCCACAACTTCGCGGATCAGACCGACATACGGGGAAAACAGCAGCAGCTCAAGGAACTGCTGGTCCGTCAGGAACATCTGAACCGTCAGATGGCGGCCCTGTGCCGGGATATTTTGGACGAGACCAGCCAGACGCCCGACGCCCTGCCCAACTACTACTGCCGCATTCCAGACGACTGGCCCCACAGCGGCACCACCGTTGGGGCCCTGCGGTTCTGGCAGGCTACCGGTGCCACCATCGTGGCCATCCGCCGCGGCCTGTCCTACATCGTCTCACCCGGTCCCTATGCCGAGCTGTACGCCGGCGACGCGGTGATCTTCGTGGGCGGCGTCAAGGCCCGTGAGGCCGTGTCCCACTTTTTCGCGAACCCGTAATTTTCCCGGCCCCGGCCGGTTTACGAAAGGAGTTATTCTATATGGTACACAACGAAATACATGCCATCGACTTAGGCATCATCGCCGCCTATCTCATTGCCATGGTGGTCATCGGTGTAGTGGTGGTGAAAAAGGTACAGAGCACCGACGACTACTATTTGGGCGGACGTTCTTTCGGCCCGCTGGTGCTGATGGCCACTGTCTGCGCCACCATCATTGGCGGCAGCGGTCTGATGGGTCGCGCCGGTGTGGCGTATTCCAGCGGCTTCAAGGCCATTATGACGGCGCTGCCCTATTTGCTGGGCATGTTCATTTTCTCTGGCTTTGCTGGACGTATCTCTGCTGTGGGCACCACCTTCAACGTCACCTCTATCCCCGACCTGTTCGAGCAGCGCTTCGGCAAGACCGCCAAGGTGATCCTGGGCTGCCTCATCGCCTTTACCATGATGGGTACCGTGGCCTCTCAGGTGACGGCCACCGCCACCATCATCAACATGCTGGGCAATGAAGTCGGCATCTCCTACGAGGTGGGCGCGCTGATCGCCTGCGCGGTGTTCATCATCTACACCGCCACCTCCGGCCTGTTCGGCGTCATCTATACGGACGTGTTTCAGTTCGTCATGTTGATCCTGTTCGTGTACATCATGATCCCGACGGCATCCCTTGCCAAGCTGGGCGGACTCTCCGTGTTTCTGGAGAACCTGGCCCCGGAACTGTCCACGCCCTATGTGGACGGCAGCATCATCGGTGATATCATCACCTACTTTGTCTTTACCTTGGCCGGTGCGGAGATGTGGCAGCGAGCCTTTGCCGCCAAGAGCCAAAAGGCTGCCAGAGAGGGCCTGTTCCTGGGTACTTTCGTCTACGGGCTCACCATCCCTCTGGTGTGGTTTATGGGTGTGGTGGCCCATCAGCTGGTCAGCGCCGATAAGATCGCCCAATATGGCTCCACCGACGCCGTGGTGCCCGCCCTGGCCATTGAGATTCTGCCGGTGGGCCTGACGGGTCTTGCTCTGGCGGGTATCCTGTCGGTCATCATGTCCACGGCGGACAGCTATCTCATCGTCTCCGTCCAGACCTGTGTCCACGATATTTATAAGGTCTTCAAGCCCGATATCCCCGAGAAGAAGGAACTGCGCTTGACCCGCGTGTTTGCCTTCGTCCTGCCACTGGGCGCACTGGTCATCGCTCTGTACATCAAGAATGCCTATAACATCCTCATGTTCGCCTGGAGCTTCTATGCCGCCGCCGCGGGTCTGCCTGCCTTCGCAGCCCTGTACTGGAAGAAGGCCACCAAGGCCGGCATTATCTCCGGCATGGCAGCGGGCTTTGTGGTGTGCGTTGGTTGGAAGCTTATCGGCACCCCCTTTGGCCTTGGTCCCACGGTGCCAGGCGCTATCGCCTGCGCCGCCGCACTGGTGGTCGTCAGCCTTGTCACTTACAGAAAGGCTCCCACGCCTTTCCTGGATCCCTATCACAAGACGGCAGAGATTGCCTGAACAAGATTCCCGATCGAGTAGGATAGTCATCCGTATCCTTCGATACAGTGATCCATTCCATTTCTCGATGCTCCTCTTCATGCCCGCCATACTATAATAGCATCTATTACGCTGTCGGTTCCGGTTCCTCCGCCAAGTGTATCTCCCAGCGTCTCGACATTGATGGAAGGAGTTTGCGACGCCGTATTGCAAAATTCTGACACTTTCGATATAATACCGTCACATCCCAGACTAAAATATATGACAACAGGAGAGAACACATCATGAACAAGACTGAAATGATCGCCGCAATGGCCGAGACCAGCGGTCTTTCCAAGAAAGACTGTGAGGCTGCGTTGACCGCTTTCCTCACCGCCACGGAGAGTGCGCTGAAATCCGGCGATAAAGTGCAGTTGGTTGGTTTCGGCTCTTTCGAGGTCAAAGAGCGCGCCGCCCGCATCGGCAGGAATCCCTCTACCGGAGCCGAGATCAACATCCCCGCGTCCAAGGCACCTACCTTCAAGCCCGGAAAGGCTCTCAAGGACGCAATCCAGTAAATTAAATAAGCACCCTCTCGTACACAAATAATTTCCACAAAATAGTAACTCGTTTGAACAAACGCAGGGGCAAAAGACCTTTCTCCGGTCCTTTGCCCCTGCGTCTTTTGTGAGTCTATTTTTCAACAGACCCTTTGTCATCTGATTACTATGCCGGCTTTCTGTTGGAAAAGCGGGTCAGCCTTCGTCAAAGAAAGCAATCTACATGCCGATCCTTCCGGATGGTTCGTAAGCGCCTACAGCTTAGACCACTCAGGGATAATTTCATTTATCAGCACGCTTATCTATTCTGCTCACTGTTAAAGTATAGGGATCAAGGTTGAATACCGGCTTTCGGCTGGTCAGCGCATAGGCAAGGGCCTCTTCCTCGGCACGGCCTGCCGCGGACGCCCCGCTGTCAAAAACCGTCAATATAAGATCGGACTGGTCGATGATACGCTGATAGGCCAGTAACTGCGCGTCCGGTTGGGCGCGCAGGCTGATACAATCAATGTGGGTACAGTCTTCAAGCATTTTGAAATACCGCTCGCGCAGATAGGGCGCCCACTTTGTCGCCTGTTCTTCGTAGGGGGTCGTGCAGAACAGCATCAGGTCGAGGTCCGATTTGCGCAGATCATTGATCTGCTCGGCTGCGTACAGGCCGACGCCGTAATCACAAGCAACAAAGAATTGCGTTACATTCTGTTGCCGCAACTCCATGATCTTCTGCAAAAGCTCCAGCTTCATACGGCAGCACTGTTTCTCATCCTCGTCGAATCCCCATTTGAAACAAATTGCATTCTGCCCAAAAATCGCGCAGCGTTGAATATTTTCTTCCAAGTATTCTCTCCGCCCTTGGTAATTATTGTCGCACCATATATTACGATAATAGTTATTAAAATGCAACGATTTTTTAAAGTATAATATACGAAAAATCGTGGACGGGTGAGGACATGACAGACATTCTTGGAATCATTAAAAAGCAGCGTGAGGCCCGCGGTTGGTCAGAGTATCAGCTTGCCGAGCGCTCCGGCCTGCCGCAGTCTACGATCTCTTCGTGGTACAAAAAGGACATGATGCCCTCCTTCGCATCACTGGAAAAAATCTGCGAAGCATTCGGCGTCACGCTTTCACAGTTTTTCTCAGATGGCGAGGAAAGCGTGGCTTTGACTGCTTGCCAGCGTGAAATGCTGGAGAAATGGAATTGCCTGACGGCGGCGCAGCAGTCGTCCTTACTGAACCTGATGGATTCCATGCGGTCGTAACAAATCAGATATCCTTATAAAATGTGTAAAGCCGCAGGCGAGGCAGAACGAGATCTTAAACAGGAAAAACTATGTAGAGTTCACGGTCCTTTTGGCGCATGGCACTCGGTCATGATGGAGTGAAGGCAGCGGAATCTATAGCCTGGCTTGAAAGCGTAATGTGAATTCGAGTTGACTATTAGGGCGAAATGCAGGTATAATGAACTTAATAAGCAAAAGGAGATATACATCGTGAATGCTGCCTTACAGCCCTACATCCCAATGGTCGATTTTCTTGCCGACTATTTTGGAGACTACGCAGAAGTCGTACTCCACGATTTGACTAGCCTGGAACAATCCATCATTAAGATAAGAAACGGCCATATCAGTGGCCGCAAAGAGGGAGATCCTTGTACAGATTTTGTGCTGAGAACTCTCAAGCAGTCACCCTCAGATATGCAATACGCCGTAAACTACAGCAGCACCAATCAAGCTGGAATTCCAATGAAGAGCGGGTCATTCTTTATCCGGGATAATAAGCAGAAAATCGTCGGGATGCTGTGCATCAACATTGATGCTTCTTTCTGCTTGCCTGTAAAGAACTTTTTGGACGTATTTTTGGGTTCATCGCCGGCAGCTATCGATCACAGCGCAGAACCCTCGCACGAGAACCTCGGAATGCCGGTAGAGGAGCTTGTCGATACAAAGGTATCCCTCGCGCTGAGTGATTGCGGGTGCGATCCCAAAATCCTGTCAGCTGACGGGAAGTTACAACTGATTGAAAAGCTGAATGAAGAAGGCATTTTCTTATTAAAGGGCTCGGTAGGCCAAGTTGCAGAAGCACTTGGATTATCCGTTCCATCGGTCTACCGATATATTCAAAAGCTGAAAAAGGAATAATCAAGAGGAGGGCGAAATCTTCGCCCTCCTCTTTTGTAATAGTCCTCTTGACACTTAGACTGCGCTGATCCGCGGATCACGATCCCCACGATATTCAAGCACAGAATCCGGAATATCGTTATTTTCATAGTCTGTTATGGCTTTATTCAGAATAATAAAGCCCTCCCTTAAATGCTCCTCGGAGATGTTGACTGGGGGTTGAATTCTCAGGACATTGCCCGCGAGCGTCATCAGAATGAGTCCGCGTTCATAGGCGCGATAAACAATTTTGAAGGCACCATCAGAATCGGGTTTTCCCGTCTTGGGATCTACGATTCCGATACCATAAGATACGCCGAGACCGCGAGCAAAACCGACACAACCATGAGCAAGCAGAGCATCCTTGGCAAGCTCTTCCATGACATCACTATTGCGCTGTACAGCCGACTGAAATTCCTCGGTCTTCATATAACGCAGGGATGCCAGTCCCGCGGCGCAGGACAAGTGATTACCAGCCAAAGTGAAGATGTGGGCAGGAGCTTCCAAGCTCCTAATAGTGTCCTCGCGTGCCATAAAGGCGCCCAGAACCAGCCCGCCGCCGATCGATTTGCCCATGATAATGCCATCGGGATATGCATCGTCATCAAGGTAATGGTTAATGGAAAAGCATTCTCCTGTGCGCCAGAATGCCAGCTGTACTTCCTCTGCAATGAGGAGGATGCCATTGTTCCTGCACATTTCAGCGAGTTTCCGCATGAAAATATGGTGTGCAGGAAGCATGCCGCCATCGCCCTGCATCGGTTCAATAATGACCGCGGCAACTTCGTCCGCGGGAAGATAGGTGCGGAAGGCATCCTCGATCTCACGAAGGCAATTTGCTTCACACTCCGCGTCTGACACATTGCTTCCAAAGAAAGTAAAGTGATAGATGTCTGTCAGCATGGGCCCGATTTTTTCGTGCATCTTGGAGGTACATGCTGATAGCGTGGATGAGCCGTAGGTGTTGCCATGATAGGAGTTGGTAAATGCAATGATTTTGGACCGACCAGTCTTTGCACGAGCAAACTTGATCGCAGCATCATTTGCCTCGGATCCGCAGTTGCTGAAGCTGATCATGATGTTTGAATGATCATCATCCCTCAGCGGGAACAGCTTGACCAATTCTTCAGCGTACTCGATCATCGGAACATTGTAGGAGTAGACGGGCGAAAACTGAATGCACTTGTTCATCTGCTCAGTGATAGCTGCCACGACGGATTCGTGCCGGCTGCCGATATTCAAAGACGATGCACTTGAGAGGAAGTCGATAAAGGTATTATTATCGACATCAACAAGGATATCACCCTTTGCCTGATCTACAACGAGATCATAAAAAGGAAGTCTCTGACACGGCGCGATTACGGCATTGTCTCTGCGAACCCACTCTTTGCACTTTGGTGCGCTGAAATTAACATCACTCATGATAATCCTCCTTGTCATAGTCATTGATGGTTTATTGTGTTCGTGAACAAAAGGAGAGAGGAGCGGGAGAGTCAGTACGGTTGGTGGTGCTGGCTCTCCCGCTCAGAAAGGGATTATTCGCTTAATTTGCCCTCAAAGATCTCAACGATCGTCTTCTCAGTTCCGACCATGCCCGGAGAAGCGATGAGACCCATATGCTTCATCGTAAGCTCCGGGGACTTGCCGTTAATGCCATGGACATTGAAAATGTAGGTGCCATTCATCGCAAGATCAACGGACCTGAAAGCGGCATCGACAGCTACGATTCCCTTCATGCCGCCGTCGCAGATCATGCCGGTAATGCTGGACGCCATGTTATTGATAACATGGGCCATCTGCTCAACGCTGCCGCCGCGCAGAAGCGTGAGAGCGCACGCCATACCGGTACCGGCAGCGATAGCGCAGCCGCAGAATGCGGACAGACGGCCGGAATACTCTTTGATGTACATACAAACAAGGTAGCTCAGGGCCGTTGCACGAAGAAGTTCCTCCTCCGAAAGACCGCGGATCTTATAGACGGCATAGAGAGGCATCGTGGCAATAATACCGTGCGCTCCGGAGCCGGTGATGCTCATAGCAGGCTTGTCCAAGCCAATAACGCGCGCCTCGATCGCAGCATTGCAAAGAAGCTGGGCCGTCTTGAGCTCGTCGTTAGAAATGACCTGATCCCCGTTCATCTTTTTGAGCTGCGGGGCGAAGGTGGTCCGCGGATTTGAGATACCCTCTTCCAGCAAAGCCATATTCACCACATAGGCTTCACGGATAAATTCGATCTCTTCCAGAGGAACCGTTTTGGCATAGTCAACGAGCTGTGCCAGAGTGTAATTGTGAATCTCATGGCCCCCACCCGGCTTGCCGTCTAAGTTTTCACCGGATGGTTCCTGCTCCAAGACCTCAAATTCGACTTTCCCGTTGACGACGATACGGACGATATTCGTATGCGAGCCCTTGATGGTCACAACGCACTCGTCCGACGGGGTCTTGACGGTCGCTTCAATAAATATCTCAGATGTGATCCCAGAGAGCTTTACATGAATTTTCCCTTCATCGACCAGCTTCTGCGCAACTTCATTGTCCGCCGGAGTAACGTTTGCCAGGGACTCCAGACCTTTCTCACAGTCGCCGGCAACCACACCGAGAGCGGCAGAGAAAATGTTGCCGACTTCATTGGAGTTCGGAATGCCACAGGTAAAGGCGTTCTTATACATACCAGAGTTCATGGACACCATAACGCTCTCGATGGGACCATGCGTGTAGCTGCGCGCTTTTGCCGCTGCAAAAGCGATTGCACCGGGCTCTGTTACGCCGAGCGCGGGCTTCATATCTTCCTTGATCATCTGGGTTAAGCGATTCACGACAGATACCTCCTTTATGTATTTTCAGAACTGCATCAAGTGCTTACTTCTTGGCGGCTTCTTCCTGCGTCTTCACAGGTTCGCCGTTCTTACCCTCAAACAGACGGCCCCAGCCGGTAATGCACGCAACCAGCGTGACGACCCAAATAGCCCACGGATAGAAAGCGGTAAAGAACATATCCGTAGCAGCCAGCTCGGGCAGGAACGGATACGCATCCTTCATAGAGGAAAGACCGCCGAGCAGCAGCAGGACACAGCCGCCGAAGGGGACAAAGAACGGGAACGAGCAGATCGTCGTTGCGAGGATGTTTGCGCTGCGATAGGGGTGGAGATTGTTCTTGCGGCCAATCGCATTGACGAACGGAGCCACGCAGATGTTGGCGATCGTGTTGATGGCGGCAATCAGAATGCCGAAGATGGTAGACAGCGAGAAAATAGCCAGTTCCGCGCCGCGGGGGGACTTGATCACGCTGCTGTTGAGCCAATTCACGGTTGCTTCCATGCAGCCGCTGCGGGTCAGCAGCTCGCCCATGGAAACGACGAGGATCAGCAGAATGGAAACGGTGGTCATACCGGCAACACCGCTCGGGATTGCACCGACGAGGGCGCCATCTTCAATCGCCACGATAGCGGAGAAATCAAACAGGCCGGCAACCAAGCCGATCACGATTGCAACGACAGAGCCGATACCAAGGCAGGCAAAAATGTTCTTCCCGCGCACAGCAAGATAAATAACCAGCGCCGTGGGGATCAGCAGAAGCAGACCGGCGGGCATCTGATAGGCAGCGAGCAGCTCCGCAGCATGATTGGGATCGAGGGTAGCACCGCCAGAACCGCCGAAGATAAAGAACAGAACGGCAGCAACCACAAAGCCAACGATAACAAGCGGCGAACGCGTTCTCACAGTACCGCCAATGTCAGCGACGCCTTCTTTGTTGTTGTATTCCTGGCTCGTAGCGGCAATGATGGTGGTGTCAGAAACAGGGGCGAGATTGTCGCCGACTGCCGCGCCGGAAAGAATAGCACCAGCGAGGACAGCAGGGTTGGAACCGAGCAGGATACCTGCGGGATATAGAATAAAGCTCATGGTAGAGATCGTGCCAAATCCAGAGCCGGTAGCCATAGCAAACAGGGCTGCAAAGACAAATGCAGCGACCGTGAACGCCGCGCCGCTCATATTGAGCTGGACGCCCAGCCAAACCAGGCCCTCAACAATGTGGCCGCTCTTCAAGATGTTGCCGTAGATACCGACGACAAGCCAAAGCATAACGGCGGTCATACCAACCTTGGAACCCAAGCCTGCCAGAATGGTATCCCAGTAGGCTTCCAGGTCCTTTACAAACAGCATACCAACAAGCAACCCAACTACGCCAGCGCCAATCATCATATTCAGATCCGCGGCGTTTGCGAGGGACAGGCCGATGGTTATGACAATAAAGATTGCAAACGGGATCAACGCCATGAAGCTTCCGCCTCTAAACTCTAATTTCTTATTTTCCCTCATGCCAATTCTCCTTCCTATTAAATGGTTTAATGGTGGTTGTACTTCTTCTGCCTGTGTCTTTTATGGAATACCCTATCACCCGCTTTCGTTTCAGCTTTTATCCGGGGCTAAGTTTCATTTGCCAATTTGCAGGGTTGAAAGGTCCAGCCGGATGCGATTTCTTATCCGACATTACGCATGATGCTACACATCAATAGAATAGTGGAAGATGGATTAAGGCTTTACAGCAAGACACTCAATTTCAACGAGAGCATCCTTCGGCAGCCGTGCGACCTGAAAAGCGCTTCTGGCAGGGAATGTTCCGCTAAAGCAGGTTGCGTACACTTCATTCATCGCACCGAAATTCTCCATGTCGCTCAAGAAAACCGTGGTTTTAACGACATCGCTCATGGATAACCCGGCGGCCTCTAAAACGGCCTTGCAATTCTCAAGCGACTGCTTCGTCTGCGAGCGGATATCCTCGGGGATCGATCCAGTGGCGGCGTTGATTGGCAGCTGACCGGAGGTGACCATGATGTTGCCGCTCTGGATACCCTGCGAATATGGACCAATCGCGGCCGGTGCCTTATCTGTTTTTACTTCCTGTGTCATATTATCCTCCTTTACACGGTTAAACTGGCGCGTGATAATTTTTTATCACCTGTGATAATTTTATATCACTCAAACGGACTCGTCAATAAAAAATTATCAGGTTTTGTATTTTTGTGCATTTCGACATCATTTACCAATTTAGCAAGGTACTACACTCGAAAATACAACTAATATGAAAAACTATTTTGTTAAGACTGACTATTCCTTTGCTCAAAAAATAAAAAAGGGGTTCAGAACCTTGAGCAGATTTCCCACATATTATGCAGTTGCAGATGTCCAGAGAGCATCCGCTTTTGACATGCGTGAAAAAGCCAGCTACCGCAAATAGATTTTTGTGGTAGCTGGCTTGCTCTTTGTGCAGGCTTGTCTTAATGACATTGCTCATAGATGGAGCAAATCAAACTTTCGACTGCGGCGATTATTACGCTCGCGGCAGTATCACCACTTGCTCATGATTTTTCCAAACACCTGAAGCTTTTCATCATCGTAGCGCTGTACGACCAGCATTACGTTCTCGCCCACCATGAAATCGGAGTCCTCATGCTGGTAGGAATAGTTGCACATACAGACCACGCCGTCGGGCAGGTTGCAGAACACGCCGCCGCCATACTTACCGGAGATGACCGCGAGGCGTCGGCAACCTACCGGATGGCGCTGCTCCGCTCCAAGGAAGGGATTGGTCTCTATCTCCTTGATGGAGATGACCAGTTCATCCTTCTCCGGATCATAGACCTTGACGATGCAATCGAGCTCCACGCCCGCGTGGTATTTGTTGCGCAGGTCGGGAATTGCCGTATAGCTTATCTCGCGCTGGGTAAGGTCAATGTCGTGACCGTAGCACTCTGCAAGACACCGCCGGGGGCCCACCGCCATAAGCTGGCATTTCACGCGCGCTCCTATGCCATGCAGGTCCTCGCGGTGGGCGAAGAAGTAACGCTGGCTGCGGCTCGCAAGGCGGCGGGAGCCAACGGCAAAGCCCGCCTCACGCTCGACCTTGATGATAATGAAGTCGATCTTTGCGCCGACCATATTTTGCAGCACGTAATCAGGTCGTTCGTCGCCCTCCTCCCACATCTCCGTTTCGGGGATCATGATACGCACGCGGTAGGGGACCACGATGGCGCAGTACATGGTGAGCTTTTCTCTCTTCTCCGTCCGCGGGTTCCAGACATAAATGGAGCGCGGGTCCACACCGATGATCGTGCCGGTAAGGGCGCTGCGGCCGCGGTAGGAGGCATAGATGGAGTTCCACTCCTGCCGCTCTTCCGGCGTCAGGCCGCGGTCGAGCTCGTTGAATTTTAGCTCAAAAAAGATCTGCCTGTCGCTCTTTACAGCTGGCTTTGGCAGCACGGACGGCGCAGGTCGTACGGGCAGCACGATTGACGCGGGCTGCGCAGGCGCTTCCTCTCCGGTCACCTCCCTGCGCGGCTCCCGGAAGCCCCATTCGTCCTCCTCGGCGTCAGACGGGGCTGCATCCCTTGTCGGCACCGGTTCAGGCTCTTCAGAAAGATCTATGCTGTACTCCGGCGGTTCCGATGCGGCTTCGTGCGCTTCGTGTATTTCCGGAAGCTTTCCGGGCGTGATATCTACGCCGTCGGCATCTCTTTTGGTCTCAGGCCCCGCCGTATCTTTGCTGCGGGCATCCAACACGCTCTCCACCGCGGCAGCAATCGCATCGGCCGGTTCAGGCCCAGTTTCTTCCTCCATAGGTTGTTCTTCCATGGGCGCAGGTTCCGCTTCCTCCTCGGCAGGAATATCTGCCGCAGGCATTTCCGCCGAGGCAGTCTCCGCAAGGTCTTCTTCCCTGCCCTCCTTTGGCGGGTCGCTGCCCACGCTCGTACCGTCGGCATCCTCGGTCGCCTCCATCGCGGGAACAGCTTCCGCGCCGCGGCCTTCTGCCGTCCCGCTTTCGCCGGGCGGAAGGTCATTTTGCGTCATGCCGCCGACATCTGCCGCTGTAGCCTCTTCGGGCGCGACGGTCTTAGGGGTCTCCTCTTCCGGGGTGATCTTTTTTCTTGCCATACTCGTATCCTCCTGGCATTATATTTTTTCCGGCTCCTGCGAGCCAAAAAAGCGATGGGTGCCGTCCTCCTGACGGACGGCGAGAATATGGTGACGGGGAAGCTCGATGCCGTAACCGTTCGACCGGTCCGATATCCAGATAAGCCGCTCCCCTTTCATGCGCTGTACCGCCATAATGCGGTATGGGGTATCCATCCACGCGACCGTGTGGAGAAAGGACAGCTTCCTCGTCTGCCCTGTGAAGCGAAGCAGGCGGGGCGGCTCCAGCCGTTCGCAGGAAAAGAACTCCGGCTCGCAGTATGTCAGCTCCAGCATGACGTCAACGGCCTCCAGATAGCGCTCGTCTACCGTGCGCTTGCCGTAGCAGACCACATCCTCCTGAAAGTACACGAAGTTTGTCCCCGTCCGAAGCTGACGCAGCATAACATCCATTCGGTGCTGTGAGATCTCAAATCGCTCTTTCCGGTAATGCTGGACGGTGAGTGAATATAGCTGGCGCAGGCGTATATACTTGACCTGCTTGAGCACGGAAATGATGTACTTTTGTTGATCGGATAGCAGCATAGGTGTCTCCTCCTTCACGCCGTAGAGGAGAGCGAATTGAGATACGGGTCGATCAGCAGGTCGCTCTCACCCTCGGCAATACAGTTGAACAGCACAGCCATGATGTAGGCCGTGCTGTTCTTCACGTTTTCTTCTCGATTTTCACGCAGCTTATGCTCCACTTCCCGCAGGATCATGCCGTCCAGACGCCGCAGCTTTGCCCGCACGCGGCTCTGCGGCAGCGTGGCGTTCCCGATGCGGTAGCTGTCCGCGTAATAAAGGCGCTCAATGGCGTTTTCAAATACCAGCGCCGTTTCCGGTGGGAAATAGGAAAGCTCGCAGGCATCCAGAATATCCAGAAAGTCCTCTTCTCTTTCCTCGTCCGTCAGTCCGTCGCGCGCGTGCGCGGGACAGGACGGACTGACTTTGATCTGACTACGATCTATTTCTCTTTTTTCTTTCTTACTTGGCGTCCTATTCTGCGGTTCTGCAGCCTCGATCTCTGCGGTTCTGCAATCGCACATTTCGCGGCTCTTGGGACGCAGATCCTGCGGTTCTTGCGCAGATATACCATCCCCAGCTCCCTCAAGAGGCGCAGAATCGGTGGTTCTTGAACCGCGGTCCTCCCCCTGCGAGGTAAAGGGCGCGCTGGTGTAGGCAGGATCGTCCTGCGGCGTCACATATGCAAGATAGATCTGATTGGCGTCGCCGCGGCCGCAGCGCTTTTCCCACACAAGCTCCAGCTCCACGAGCTTTTTGAATGCCGCCGTCACGCGCTGCTCACAGATCCGCAGCTCCTTGGCGAGAGCCTTGCGGGGAAAGATCACGAAGACCTCGCCGTGCTCGTTGACCCATCCGTTCCTGCGCGAGAGCTGGAAGCGGTTCAAAAGGAAGGTGTAGGTCACCTTGGCGTCCAGGCTCATCTCGCAGTAGCGGGGATCGGAAAATAGCCAGCGTGGCATCTGCATGTGGTAGATGCTCTGCACATCGGTCTGGACCATCAGCTGAAAGGATGGCCGCTCTTTCATTTTCGCTGCCCTCATGGTGGGTACCTCCTGTTTATTGATTTTAGGAATGTAAATATAAAGAGAGACAGGAGCCGCAACGGTCTCTGTCTCATGTTTCACTATGCAAGCCAACGGATGGCTTTATGGAGTAGTGGAAATCGAAAGAAAGCGGTTTTGCGTTGACAAACTGCTACCGTAGTATTATAATCTGTCTACTACCACAGTATTACTTTTGAAAGCAGGTGAGCACATGGCAAACGACCTTGCCATTTACCACGGCTCGCAGCAGATCGTGGAAGTGCCGCAGTTCGGCGTTGGAAAACCGTATAATGATTACGGGCAGGGCTTCTACTGCACGGAAAGCCCCGAGCTCGCAAAAGAGTGGGCCTGCCCGGTCAAAAATGACGGCTACAGCAACTGTTATCAGCTTCATCTGGACGATTTGCAGGTAATGCGCCTGACGCATGGCGAATTCAATATTTTAAGCTGGCTTGCCATTCTCCTCACATACCGGAGGTTCGACATCTCCTCTCCGGTCGCGCAAGGGGCAAGGGACTATATCCTCTCGCACTTCCTGCCGGACACCTCCGGCGTGGATGTGATGATCGGCTACCGTGCCGATGATTCCTACTTCTCCTTTGCCGAGGACTTTGTGAGCAACACCATTTCGCTTCGGGACCTGAACATGGCCATGCAGCTTGGGACATTGGGCGAGCAGATCGTATTGCTCTCCAAGCGGTCCTTTGGACACATCGAGTTCACCGGCTATGAGGTCGCGGACTATCGGGAATACTACTACAAGCGCTTTGAACGGGATCAAAAGGCCAGAGCTGATTACGCCCACCGGAAGAAGACCTTACAGCAGCTCACAGAGGATATTTTCATCCTCGATATCATCAGGGAGGGTATGGACAATGACGATCCGCGCTTACGACTCCAACTATCTCTCTAAGGCGTCCCGCGCACTCGGTGCGATGCTCCACGATGCCGTTTATCAGTTTGGTATGGACGGTGGTACATTTCTCGACCTTTTTATCCAATCCGGCGTTGCCGAAGCGTTTGAAAGCGGCAGCCCCAAATACATTGCGGGAAAAAGTGGACTGGAGCTTTATCTGGAGGTCATGGAACGAACGACCGGACGCGGCGTGCAAGCGCAAGCCGAGGAGAGCTATGAGCGCAGCGACGCCTACTGGGTGGGCTGGATGCTGGCACATTATCAGTGGTACTCCGGTCACAGCTTCCGTAGCATTCTGGATACCGTTCCATATGATGAACTGGTCGTGCTGTACGGAACGCTCCATGAGGCGGATATCCAGAAAGCCTATGAGGTCATGGACGCACACTTTTCGCAGAGCATGTGCGCCTTAAAAGCTGCAAGAAAGCGTGCAGGACTGACACAGGAGGAGCTATCTGAGCGCTCCGGCGTTTCGCTCAGCGCGCTGCGTGCCTACGAGCGCCGCGGAAAGGATCTCAGCCGCGCACAGGCTGAAACCGTGCTGCGTCTGGCAAATGCCTTGAAGTGTGAGATCTCTGATATTCTCGACTGATCTTAGGAGGCCGGACGGCCTCCTTTTCCTTTTGTGCAGGGCTCTCGCTCCCGCCTTCGTCAGATCCCTCGGCCGGGCGGTATCCGGCTGTGCTCGTCGTCCAGCTCCTCAAGCTCCGGAGCATCGTCCCCGGCGATCTCAGACCGGGACATCTCTACAAGCCCGATATCGTCCGGCGCGGTCCCTTTCATGTCCGGAAAGTCATAGATGCACGACGCTCCGGGCGTCTGCCGCGGCATGGGCGGTGATTTGTGCTGCCGCACAGCGCCATGCTCTCCATACGCCGGCATCTGCGACGCGCAGGAGGCCGGGGCGTATGAGCGGGGCCGCTCCTCTCCAAGCGCAGCCTCCTGCGTCGGGAGGTGTCCCCCTTTCCGCTGTGCAGAGGCAGACGGATATTCCCGCTGCGTGGGCGCGCTTTTTTTCGGCGCATGCTTTTCGTTTTCCTCTTCACGCCTTTTCCATTCCGGTACATAGTCAAAGACGCTGCACTTGCTCAGCTCCCCATACGCAGGCAGCTCCTCCAACGCGATTTTATAGAGCTGTGCGGGCTTATAGTGGTTGAACATCACGATGCACTTGTGCTTATCCAAGCGTGCAAATTCGTCCGGCTGAATGAGATCTCGCTGGATGTTGCTGCGTGTTTGCGAATAGGGACGGGTGGTATTATAAATCGGGGAGAACAGCGGAGCGAGCGGGTACTGGTTGTTGGTAACAGAAATCGTCACCTTGCCGCACTTTTTAGCGAAGTATTCGGCGCTGGTCATATCGTTGCAGCCCATGTAGAGCGTCATATCAAAGGAGCCGAGCTGATTTTCCCACTCCTTCCCCGGATACTTTTCCTGCCATTGGGAGAGTGACTGCACCGCCACCTGCACGGACATATTGAAGCCGCGGATGGAGTTGAAGACATCGGAGATACCCTCCATATAGCCGATGTTGAGGTATTCCTCCAAGCAGAAGCTTGTCAGCACGGGAAGGCGTCCGCCGTGGAGCCGGGCGTAGTTGGAGAGCTGCGGGAAGGTCAGAGAGAAAAAGAGAGAGCTTAAAAAACGGTAAGCGCTGTCCTGTGCGGAGATGATGACGAAGTAGGCGCAGGGCCTTTGCCCCGGGAGCAGCAGATCCACATCATGGTTGCGGGTGATCTTATCCACCAGCGGATTCTGGAACACCGCGAGACGATTGCCGAGACCGATGATGATGTTGCCCCAAAGGTTTTCTCTCGCCTTCAAAAACAACCCGTGGGGACCCTTGGCCGGATGCTCCGGTGGAAGCTCCGCCAGCGTGCGGTTGATCTCGTTGACGCTCTTATAGGCGAGGATCTTATAAACATCACCAAGGCTGCGCTGCTCCAAGGGAAGCAGGTTTCCGCGCTCATCCTTCTTATTGCAGACATAGTGGATGAGCGCCATGAGAAGATTTAATTCCGCGCGGCTCCAGAAGTCATCGGCTTCCTTGGGACCGGAGGTATTTTGAATGATGGTGTTTGCCACGGTGGTCACAAGGTCGGGGTTGGTATCCAGCCCCGCAAGGCAGTTCCAGCCGTCCGAGTGCGCCATATCGAGGAAATTGACCGCCTTGACATAAAAGCCCTTTTTCCGAAAGTACGGCGCCATCATTTCAAAAAGCTCGGCCTTCGGATCAGTCACGATCACGGACTCCGGAGCGCTGCTGCTGCTTCGCTGTGCGCAGCCCATGAGAAAGGGAATGATAAAGCCCCTGGACTTATAAGAGCCCGGAGCGCCGATACAGAGGATGTTGTTGTTCTCACCCGGCTTCATGCGGTGAGCGACATAGGAGGAATACCTGTCGGGGTCATCGGGATGCCTCTTGATGCGGCCGAGGAGCATCCCCGTAACCTCCCCGACGCCGCCGAGCTCCAAATGCTCGCCGAGCTCTCTTTTCGTCGCAAAGCCGGAGGTGCCGTGAGTCCCCTCCGGGAGAATGTCAAAGCCGCGCGGATCACGGGTAAAATGATAGCCGGAAAACCATTTGTAGCCCTTCCTTGTGAGCAGGCAGATCAAAAGGACGATCACAGCCGTCGTGCCGAGGCCGAAGGGGGTAAGCACCACAAAGAAATTCTTGAAGGGGTTGAGCACCCAGATGCTCTCCACCTTCTCGCCGGTCATGTGAAATACGGATTCCTTTCCGAGCCGCAGGGAGTTGAGCAGCATCCCATAGAAGTACCAGCCGAGGCCGCCGAGCACGGCGTACAGCGGCACACGCGCTTTGTTGCGCTCATACCAGCTGCCCCATCTATTTGTAGCGAGGTCCTCTATCTTTTCCAAGAGCTTTGATAAGCGGGGCATTGACGACATCTCCCTTCTTCGTGAGGAATTGTGTGCAGGGCGGCTCATAGAGAGCCGGTGCGTGACCGAATAGCTTTGTCAGCACGCCGTCCGTGACCTTATAGACGGTGGCATAGCCGGGATCGGCATAGCGTGCCAGCAGCACCGCGCTGCCCTGCGCGTCCAGCGCGGCAAGGGCAATGGGAAGACAACTCCGCTCTCTCGCCATTCTGATCGCGGCGTCGATCCTCCGCAGCTCCATATCCGCGCCGATCACAAAGGGATGCCCGTTGTAGAGGGCGTCCCATGCGGGGGCGTCCTCCGGCGGAGGCCGATAGGCGGAGCGAAGCATGAGCCGCGCCAGCTTTTCACGGTAGTCCGGCACGGCCATGATCTGAAGCTGGCGTGCGCCGGTCTCGTCGCAGGAGAGCAGATGGATCGGGTAGTGCAGCTCGCGGTAGGCCTCGCTGTAACGGATCAGTTTTCCCTCGCTCTTTTTCCCGCGCGCCTTCAGCTCCTCAAGAATGCACCCATAGCTTGGGCCGGCAAAGAGGAACGCGCGCCGGGTATCCTTGCCGAAGTTGGTGTGGTTATGGAGCGCCGAGAGCTCATCGTTGACTGCCATGCGCCCGATGCCGGGGCAGACATAATGCGCGGCATAGTAAATGCCGCCTAAATGGGCGATGGCGCCGACTCGTGCGCTGCCCCATGGATTGTGCCCGTGATTTCGTGTGATCGAGGTAATAAGAAGTGACGGCCTCTCGCCGTCGCCACCCACTGATGTCGTAAACACATCGACGCCTGCATAGTAGGCGGTCAGCACCAATTCGGATAATCGAAGGCGCCGCTCAATGGCGGCATCATGGTAGGAAATACGCAGGCCGGGGATAACTCCGTTGAGAAGCAGCTCAACGAAAGCTCTGCCTTTATTGGTGAGGAGCAGGGTGCCGCTCCGCTCGTGCGTTTTGATAAATCCCATCGTCATCAAATTCTCTCGTTCTTCCTTTGTGGAAACGCCATTTAAGCTATTGGGCTTAATATTTTGACACCAGCAAAGCAAGCGCAGAACGTCAATATCCCGCACACTGAAAAGCACACCGCGCACCTCCCTCTCTTTCCTGCGAACGCCGAAATCATTCTTGCGCCGCTGCCGGCGCAAGAACATTTTCGGCGTTTTTCTCCGCCGCAATGCGGGGTCAACCTGCCGCCCCCGCATAGTAGGCAGATGAATACGGAAATTCCGGCACCTCACACACCCTAAAAAGTCAGTCACATCAAGGCTTTCAGAGCCATACACCCGCGGCAGGTCAATTGCGGCGAAAAGAGCTCTCCAAGCAGCCAAAATGAGGAGGTCACCTGCCGCGGGTTTTGCAACTTTTTCGCCTGTTTCGCGCTCAGCACCATTGTCCTGAGTAGAAGTCGCCAGAGGCATAATCGCTGGAATGCGCGGAGAAAAAGTCGTGGGCGTCCTCTATGGGGAGCAGGGTAATATGGCAGCGCTCCTCTCCCTCCGTTCTCGTGGATAAAAGTGTTACGGCGAGGGTGTGCTGGTCATCGTCCGGAATGAGGCGCCCCTTGATGGCGTTGCTGACAGCCTTCCAGCCCTTGTTATCCTGGTCGAAAATGTGGCGTCCCTCTATGCCGGTGTGCTCGTCGATCACAAGCAGCGCACGGGAATAGAACGGCAGCCTTTTGCCGCACGCCTCATACCCATCCAGCAGCCTTCGTATCGTGTCGCTCAGCCAGCCCGGTGTCTGATACCGGCAGTGCGGCAGGAGCGTATGGAGCATAATGTGAAGCCAGCCGTAGCCGAACTCCTCCACGCTGCCCGCAACCTCTACGGCGGGCAGGACCGGCTTGTGCATAAAGCCTCCCACGCCCGGCGCATACCGCTCACAGAGCTGCCGCAGCTCCAGCGTGGAGCGCTCGAAATAATCCATGGTCTGCTCCAGTGTTTTTTGCAGCTTGTTGGGGTTCATCTGCCCGCCGTCGGTCAGCGCCACCAGTGAGCCGGTCGCGCTGAAGGCAGTCCCCACAAGCTCCTGAATGTGGATTAGGTCTTGCCTTGCGTCATTCATCGCTGTCTCCCTGCCTTTCTCTGCGTAAGTCGGTCGGAGAGGTCGTGATCGCTTCATACTCCTTGGGCGTCGTATAGAACGCCACCGGCACATGATTATAGCCGATGCAAAGCAGTCCCTCACCGCGTCGGAAGCGGGTGATCTGACGCACCTCGTCCTCCGAAAGATTGAGCTTGTCCTGAATGAGCCGCGCCTCCTGCTCCTCCATCTGCATGACGAGCTTGATGCGGCTGGCGTCCAGTATGCCCTTGCCGTAGCTGCCGCCCTCCAAGCCAAAGAGGTCCTGCATTCCCTGCGTGCTCGTGACGGCGATGCCGCCAAGCCCGCGGATGGTCTTTACCATTTCCAGAATGAAGCCTGCCGCCTGCGGATTGGCCGTTGCGCCCACAAGGCTCCACAGCTCGTCCGCGAGCAGAGCGGAAAGGCCGCTCTCGCAGTTCATAATGAGATCGTAGGCAACGCTGGTTGCCCAAAAGGTGCCGTCTGCGATCATGTCGTCCGGCATGCCGGAGAGATCGAGGACAATGTACTTGTTATCGAGGTCAATGTCGTTTCGGCTCGCCATTGCCGCAGCGGAGCCGGTGACGTAGCGGGAGAGGACAACCGCTAAATGACGGGTATCCGGGTTTTTAGAAAGCACCTCATACCAGTCTGCGATGACCGGCATGGTGCGGAAGCTGCCATCCTCGTCTACGATGGTACGGTTATCAAAGGTGATGCCGTAACGCCCGTACACCTCCACCAGCGACGAGTCGAGGCGGCTTTTGTCCTCCTCGTTCAAGTCCTTTTTCTTCAGGGAAAACCAGATGATGAGCTGTGCGATCTTATCCGCCAGTACGGAGTCGTCGCGAGCCGCGATGTTCTTGAGCTTTGCGTAGGAGTCCAGAGATCTCCGGCGAATGGCCATCAGGTTCGGGCAGTCCTTGGAGGACGGCGACATCCGCAGGTACAGCCCACCTAACTTCTCGCAGAGCGGGCGGAACTCATGCCCCTTTTTCGGCGCGATGATGATAACGTGCTTGCCCTGCTGCCGAAGCCGCCCGCCGAGGCATTGGAGCGTGACCGTCTTACCCGCGCCGGTGGAGCCGCCGATCCACCAATTTCCGTTGGTGTACTTGTAGTCGTCGTAGGGGTCAAGGAACACCGGCGAGCGGTTATAGAGATTCAGTCCCAAGAAGATGCCGTTGTGGTCGCTCAGCTCATAGGAGGCAAAGGGAAACGCCGCAGCCACACCGGAGGTCAGCGCATTGCGCCGCGCTTTTCGCTCAATATCCGAGTCAAGAGAGAGGATCGGGAGCGATGAGAGAAAAGCCTGCTCATTTTTGTAGTCGCAGCGCCGGGCGATCATATCCACGGACACGCAGAGCTTTTCCACCTCTGTCGCCCGCTGCTCCAGCGTTTCGGGATCGGGCGCCGTGACCTCGATGAGCGTGTGCATATAATAGAAATCCTCGCCCTGCCGGTTCATCACATCCTTGAGGTAGAGACCGGAGCTGATGGCACTGTCAAGCTCTTCATAGTCCTGGCGTGTATCGCCCACCTCCCGCATACGGGAGCGGTTCATCATCGTTGTCTGCGAGATCTTAGAGAGGATCTTCTCCTTGGATTGCCGCCTGACAAGGAAGCTCATATTGATGCCCTCGCCGGCCTCTACCAGCGGGGCAAGCCAGCAGGAGCCGACGGTGGTGGTATAGCCATACCCTGTGATATAAAGATAGGTATGGTACACGCCGTCCACAACGATGTAGTCCCTGCTTTTGATATCAACTGTGGTAGGTGAGAGAATATCAAGGATCGTGGTGGAGCCTGCCTCCAATTCAGTAAGATCCGGCTTCTCTTCACCGAAGATCACACGCTTCAGAAGCGGTCGGTTAGGCCGTTCAACTTCACTCGGCTTTTTCTTCCGCGGTTGTTCAAGAGGCGCCCTCTTTAACGCCGTCCTCTTTTTATTGGGTGGTTGCTTTTTCATTGTCGTATCACATCCTGTTACAGCTATCAGATTGAAAACAAATGCGCCCTTCCTTTCGGAAAAGACGCATTTGCAGGTATATTTTGTTGTTTATAAAATCTCTTGAATTAGGAATCCACGCCAAAAATATGAAACATGTAGTTCTTTCGTGCGTCAGCCAAATGGTAAATGTAGACCGTTTCACCCTCGATTTTATAGACGCACACATATTGATCGATAAAAAGTGCCCGAAACCCATATCGTCCCATCACACTATCATGCTTCAGAACACCCATTTCCGGAAATTCGGACAGCTGCTCTACGGAGTTAAGCACCTTGTCCCCAAACCTCTCCGCGTACTGCGTGCCTACCTCCGTCTTATAATACTGCAAAAACGCGCGAAATTCGCCTCTTGCCTCACTAAGCCATTCAACTCTCACGGAGCATTGCCTCCGCATCTGATCTCATTTCCTCCGCAGTATAGGTCTTTGCGCCGGCCATTCTACTCTGTTCCCTGCGAAGCATCTCGGCAAACAATTCCAGTTCGGCCTGCCGCTTTTCCCACAATTCAATGGGAAGGAAAACCATTTCCCCATCCCCATTTCTCGTCAGGTAGATCGGTTCCTGTTTTTCCATGGAGAGCTTCACCATTCCATCGTAATCATTCCGAAGAGCCGTTGCAGAGCGGATCATCACAGTAATCACTCCTTCACCAATTATTATGTAATAATTATATACGAATTATTACCTCAAGTCAATGTTTTGTTAAGTGCAAAAAATGGTCTCACTCTTCATAGACACCGTGTACCGCCGTCGTCATGTCAAAGACACCGTCCGGCAGACGGACACGCTGACCGGTTTGCTTATTTAGGATCTCATAGAGCAGCTTCAATACAAAGTTGTCGCTGTACCGTGGCTCCAGCACCTCCAGCTCACAGGCGTCAAGATACCTCCGTGCCGTGTCAGCCTCCTCGTTGAGCCGCTGAAGGATGGCTTTGGCGGTGTTGTGCTTTGCCCGCATATTAGCCTCGTATTGAAACACAAGAAAAAAGCGATGCCGCATGGCGTCGCTTGCAATGCCGTACCCGATCTCTTGAATATTGTCTTCGATCATCTCACGGCAATCCTCGTTTTCCTCCTGCTCCGCGAAGCGGCGCATCTGCTCCACATACGCCTGGGTATCCGCCGGCAGCGTGCGTGCCACCATCTGCAAATCGTTCGGCGCGATCTTGAGATAGGCGGCAAAAGAGGAAACAATATTCTGCCGGTCATTGGCTGACTTCAAATAGACGTTGACCGGCAGCAGCTCGAGGATCTTCACAAAGCGGTTGTCCTTCGTGATAACGACACCGCCGATGATGTTTTTGATGGGTAGCCAGGCTTGAATGCTGTCGCGGTACACACCGCCCTCGCCTCCGGAGCTTGCCCCCTTGCCGAAAATCAGTTCCTTCAGATTCATTTTCTGACCTCACCTCGAAAAAGAATGATCCGGCGCCTTCTGCGCCAGCGCCACCAGTCCTCCAGCCAGCGTGTCATGCTGTCATCGTTGACGCCGATAAGGCCAAAGCCACCGACGGGTACGACGGCCACCAGCGTCACCATGATCTTTGTGCTCAGAGCGAATGGAAGGAAGGCGATGCAAAGATACAAGACGGGGGTCGTCAGGACCACGGCCTCAACCAGATTCCGAAGCTCAAAGAGTCCCATGACGCGCCCCGCATCCGTAAAATTTGTAGGAATGTGGTAGACCTCATAATTCATCCGAATCCGCCTCCACGGCTTCTAATAGCCGACCCTGATATTGCTGCAGCGTTTCTCTCAGCCCGTCAAGGGATCGCTCGCGAGAGCTGATGACCTCCTCCATCGCGCAGCAGAGAAGCCGCTCATTTCTCTCTGTGCGTTTGGCATTTCCCAACTCCAGCGCGCTTAAATATTGATTGCTGAGGCTGCTGTGCCGTTCCAGCTCAAGAAGCGATATGCCATATTTGAGGCGTATCGCCCGCAGATAAGTCGTCTCTGCCATTATCTTTCCTCCCGATAGTCGATGTAGGGGAGCTTCCCCCAGCCCTGCCAGCCGCGGCCACTCACCTCGGTTTTGACGACGCCCTTCCGCGTCCCCATAGCTTCTATGGCGTAGCCGCCGCCGATATAGACGCCCGCGTGTCCGTTCTTCCAGAGCATAAGTCCGGGTACCTCCGGCATGGTGGATATCGGCCCGTAGTCCTCATTCTGCACGCCGGCATTCTTGCACGCCCGATACATCTGATCTGCGCCATAATCCGGCATTCCATTCGCCGCATAGCCGATGGCCATGCTTTTGGTGTCCAGCCAACCGTAGCCCTTGATGAGTCCGATACAGTCGGCAGTGCGGCGGCCGAGCCAGTGGCTTTCGATAAAATCAGCGTGATTGCCCACACCATCCGGGTATTGCTGCTTTTTATACGCAAACAGCGAGGGCGTCAGAATATTACCGTAGGTACCCCACACATAGCCCCAGTTGTTTTCCCATGCCTGTATCGCATAAGCGGCAAGGTCCAGATTATTCTTTGTGCCGGGATCAATGAAGCCGGATATGTCGATCTGATTATCGTAATCCGTTCCATACTGAACATCACCGGAATACGAGCCGTCGCCGCTGTAATCGGGGCGATGCGTCTCGAAGTATGTCCGGTACTTATTGATGGCATCGCTCTGCTCCAGAGTCTCATAGAGCGCACCCGCCCATTGTCTGGTGTCCTCATCAAAGTCAAGTCCTTCCATCAGGTCCTCGGGGTCAAGATGTTTAACCTCTACTCTTAAGGTCGTCACAACTCTGTCACCGTTGCCTTCTGCAAAGCCAATCGACGGGAAATACGACAGGCTCGATTTGCAGAAATCCCGAACAAGGTCGGCACTCATGGCATTGAGGTCCTGTCGATAGGCCGCGGAGTTGATAGCGATGATCCATAGGAGATCCTTATCTGTCATAGAGCTGGACACCTCTATGCGGTCAATGGCTGTTCCGTTTTTCTCATACTCCGCAACGATGCCGGTCACAACGGAGTCGATCTGTGCTGCCTCAAAATCTTCGAGGCTCATATACACTCCGCCGATGGTCATGGCCTGCCCTGTCATTTGCGCGATGGCGTCCGTATCAGAGGAGCTATACCCAAAGAAGATGTTGGGAAGCGCCGTAAAAATCACCATAGGGAGCACGATAAGCGCAACGAGAACGGCAAGCAGGCGCTTCACAAGAAACGGAGCCGTCTCTTTGACCGCGACGGCAGCGGCGCCGTACAGGCCGCCCGCTGCCGCTGCCTGAAGAATACGGCGTGCGGCTCTTGCCGCATAAGCGAGGTCTACTGCTCTTTGGAGCCCCGTGCGGGTATTCTCATGTTCCTTCATGCTTTTTCCCTCGCTGCTTTCGGCTTGGCGTCAGAGCCTTTTCTTTTTTCCCCGCTCCCTTCATAGCTTCCGTGACAGACGGCTTTGAAAGCCCGCCTGTTCGCGCAGTCTTCGGCATAAACATTCGCGCCCCTGCGATCGGGCGAGACTGTGCCTTTTCACGGCTGTTTGCCCCGTTTCCTGCGGGGCCGGGGTGCTGAACGGAGACTGCACCTCTCATGGGGCGGGCGCTGCCGTCTCCGACCGTGCGCGGTTCCTGCCGCGCCGAGTCATGCTGCCTCGCTTGTTCAAAGGGTGCTGTACGGGCTTGGGACAGGTTTCTGCCGGGCCGGGGTTCAACGGTCAGAGCAGGGGCAGAAGGCGGAGGCGTTGTTCCTGCGGGACCGGGACGCGGCGATTCCGCGCGAAGCGTTGTCTGCCGCGCGGCAGCCCTTTGCGCCGCTGCTTTCGGCACCGTCTGCACCGGGCGCTGCGTATATCGTGTCTGTGCAGGCGGCGGCGATGCGTTATGCCGCCCCTCCTCCGACGCCGGAGATGTATTCCCCGCGGTGCCAGCGGGCGGCTTCTGCCCTGTGATCGAGGTCGTATTCCTAACCGTCTGTCCGGTAACGCTTCGGCTCTGCGTGGTCTGCGTATTCGCCTGTGATATGCGGGTCGAGGACGACGCCGCCTGTGTTCCTGCGGGACCGTGTCTGCCGTCCGGAGTTCTTACGCTATCCGATAGGCTGCGGCTCGCCGGTGAAGCGGGAGTAGGTGCCTGTCGTGTGCCATGCAGAGCTGCACCATTCCGCTTTGCGCCTTCCTTGAATGTTTGCTGCCGGATCACGGAGCTGCTCTGCGACGTGAATGCTGCGCTATGTTCCTGCGAGGCTGTCTGCACTCCGCCCGTCTGAACCGTGTCGCTGTGGGAGGCGTAGGCTCGCTCGCCTGCCTCTTGCTGTGGATAGAAGCCGCTCGCGGTATATCCTGCAAAGCGGCCTCCGCCGAACGGTCCGCCCGTGCGTGGGCCTCTGCCGCTCGGAGAAGCGCCGGAGGAGAAGCCGCTGCCTCTGCCGCCGACAGACTTCCCAACGCTCTTGGTAATGTGCGAGGCCGCCGAACGCACAACCATGTAGGTCAGTGCGCCGGGCAGCGGCCGCCCGAGAGAGTCGCCGGTGATGGCCGGGTTCAACCCAATGCGGGTGATGATGGCATCCGCCTTTCTTGCGACCTTTACGAGGGTCAAGATCAGCACGATCCACAGAAATACATCCAGCCCGCTTGGCACTGTGGAGAGGACGGACAGAAGCATTTTGAAGAAGATCACATTGGTCACCATCAAAAGGCACATGGAGCCGTACATTCTGCACCAACCGCTGAAGATATCCGCGGTGCTTTTGCTGCCGCCCATGGCAAATGCCAGCGGCGCCGTCATGGTGAGTACGGCGAGGATAACATACCGCTCCGCAATTTCCAGCAGGAGCCTGAGTGTCTTGAATATGATAATAATACCGAATAGGATCGCGAGCAGCCACGACGCGGTAAGCGTGCCGAATACGCTCTTATCCACCAGCGTCACATGAACAGCGGTCGGGACTTGCAGCAGGTCAATGATCCTTGCGGTAATGCTAAGCCCGATCTCGCAGATCTGCGGGCTTGCCAGCAGGAGAAAGGAAAAAACAAAGCTTCGGGTAAAAAGCAGCTTCGGGTCCTCGCCTTCAAAGCCGAGGCCGGACATCATGCTTTTGAGCGCCTGAAAGACGAGATTGCCGATCAGAAGCGCCCATCCGACCGCCATAAGCACCTGTATGATGTCGTCCATCACGGGAACATGGCTTTTCATGTACGCATAGTCCATGCTCATAATGTCCAGCAGCGCGGTCGAGAAATACTCCCAGCATTCCAGCACCAGCTCGTACGCCCACTCCGCAAAGCCTTGGAAAATCAGCTCAAGCAATTTGGATACCCCCTTTGTGCCGGAGCGGTAATATCCTTATGGCGTCAAGGTCGCAAGCCCGCTGAACAGCGGGGCAACATAGGCGATGAACGCGCCGATGCCGTTGATGACAGCCCACGCAAGCCAAATACGCTTGAGCCAGTCCCATGCCTGATCAGTCTTTTGCTGGTTATTGGACAGCTTGGCTCCGATCACCGCGATTGCGGACATAAGGCCGGCCAGCACGGTGCTGATGCTGACGATCTTGGTGTAGACATCTACGATGATCCGGTTTGCCACCGTCCACATATCCTCCACCGCGAGGGCGGGCGTTATCATTACGGCAACGACCAGCACAAGAGACAGGGCGGTGAGGTACATTTGATAAAGTCTTTTTGTCATAGTCCATGCTCCTTATGAAAGCTGCGGCAGCAGGCGGTT
>ULQC01043020.1_pt1 | contig 39911 bp, 46 predicted proteins | sample 1954091 | NCBI WGS metagenome assembly ULQC01 (sample SAMEA4835645, study PRJEB28245) | human gut metagenome | biome: gut microbiome; material: fecal sample | place: Denmark | collected 2008
AGTCCTGCCATTAAAGCAACTCAAATCTAAAATAACTTAATATTATTATAAATATTATAATCTTTTAAGCTGCTTTTTGCAAGAAAAAGAGGTGTCTTGCATCCGTTATCACTTATCTAAATACGTTATTAAAACAGTCCTCCAAACAAACCTCCATTTTTATTGTCTCCGCAAAACAGGCAATAGATTATCACTATCAAAATTATGAGCCATATGAGATTGTTTCCGTTATTATCGTCATTGCAATAACATTCTTTGAAGCACTTATCCTTACAATCTTGTTCACAGCAGTCCATGCATCTACGTTCGTCTATCATAATAAAAAAGCCTCCTTTTTTATCATGATATGTCAAGAGGCTTTTCAAAGTTCCACGTTTATTTAATATTTAAAATTCCCGGTATATTTACTTAGAATGTCATCCCGTTATTTTTTTCTTCGTCTTCTTCAATAGCCTGCGATACTATATCAGCAAAAGACATTATATATTCATCCAGCGGATAATCTGCACATCGTGTGAAATCATATGCGTATTTATCTCCCTGGAGCTTTTCAAGCCGGGAAAGAGCTATGGCGTCTCTCACAGTATGTTCTTCCTCTCTTTTGTCATCTACAGTCGTACAAATCACAGAAGAGTCTAAAGAATACCATGTGCGGAACCTATTAAGTTCTTCTGTAAGGGATGCCATTACCCTTTCTTCATCGGAATTTTTGGCCATTCCTATGAGGGAAAGTTTTATATTGTCCAGGAGTATGAAGAGGTCTGTTGCATCTTCCGGAACGTAATCGGATAATTCTTCAAAATAATCGTGTATAAGCTGCGCCAGTTGGTCTTTGTCTACATCTTTCAATAAAGCGTATAAATCATCATACCCTATTTCTTCATCGCATTCCAGCAGGCTTGCTATATTCTCAAAATATTGAAAATCTTCAGGCTCTTCGATATCAAGCATTTGATATAATTTATCTTTATCCATAAGTTTTTCTCCTTTGCTTTATAGGTCGAGATTTTTAAATTTTAAAATCATATTTGACCTTTCTGTTTCCAGCACTTTTTGTATCATATTAGAAAAATTCTCAGACAAGTCGCTGGCATAATATATGTTATCTATAGTCTGACTGCTGTCAGCCAACATATCGTTTTCAGTCAGTAAATCTTTTATATGGCTGATGATTTCATATGATGGATTTATTATTTTAAGATTAGGGTAAATCCTCTCGATATTTTTCCTTATTATAGGATAATGGGTACATCCCAGCACCAGTGTGTCTATTTGATTTTGTTTTATAAAATCGTCCATATAATAATGAATAGTCAAATCCATTATTTCATTCTCTATTATTCCCTCTTCTATGAGAGGCACGAAGGCAGGCGTAGCTTTGCTGAAAACCTTTAGAGCGGGATTCATTTCTTTAATCTTATCCTGGTATACGCCGCTGGAAATTGTTACTTTCGTTCCTATTATTCCTATCTGATTTTTCTCATTGCATTTTTCTGCGACTCTGGCTGCAGCCGGATTTATTATCCCTACTATAGGGATATCGGGCATGTGAGCTTTTAAGTCATAAAGACATGTAGCGCTGATGGTGTTGCATGCAATCACCAACATTTTAACGTTTTTTGATATAAGAAACTCCGCTATCTGATATGCGTATTGTCTTATGGTGGAAACGGCTTTTGAACCGTACGGAGTCCTTGCAGTGTCTCCGAAATAAATCACCCTTTCATTGGGCAATGCCTTAAAAAGGTGCGGTATGCTGGTGAGGCCTCCAAGGCCTGAATCAAAAAAACCTATAGGTCTATTATCCATTTATGTAATATTCCTTTCATAAATGTGGTATAATGAACGCAAACGATTATATAGGGCTATCGCCCCTTTCGGCAACGCATATAAAATTATACTATATAAATCATATTTTATCTACAAGGAGGTAAAAATGTCAGATAAAAATTTAAAGCAGAGAGAGCAAATAGCAAGCGAATACAAGTGGAACATAGAAGACATGTATCCTGACGAAGCGTTATGGGACAAAGACCTGGCTGAGTGTTTGGGAAAAGCCGAAAAATTCACAAAATACCAAGGCAGACTCACCGAAAACGCCCAGACACTGCTTTCAGCCCTTCAGGAAAGAGATGCCATTTGGCAAAAAATCGAACATGCATACGTATATGCCGCTATGAAAAAAGATGAAGATAACAGAGTAGACAAATATCAGGCTATGGACGATAAATGCGGCAGCGCCATTGCAAAACTTGCTGCTCTGACATCCTTCTTTACTCCTGAACTATTAGAGGCCTCCCGGGAAAAGATAGAATCTTTCTTGGAAGAAGAGCCTGCCCTTGAGCAATACAGATTCCTGCTGGAATCTGCTTTAAAAGAGAAAGAGCATATTCTTTCCGCAGCTGAAGAGAACATATTAGCCCAAATGTCTGAAATAACCGGCGCTACCAGCGATGTATTCAAAATGCTCAATAACGCCGACCTTACCTTCGGTGAAATAGAAGAGGAGGACGGAACTATGACGCCTCTGACCCACGGCAATTATATAACCTTTATGGAAAGTCATGACCGCCATCAAAGAGAAGCCGCTTTCACCAACATGTATGAAGCCTATAAAAAATTGATAAACACCATCGCAACCAATTACAATTATAATGTAAAAACCGATGTTGTTTCTGCAAGAATACGCAAGTACGACTCTTCATTGGCTGCTGCCCTTTCCGGCGGCAATATTCCCCTTGACGTATATCACAATCTGATTTCACAAGTGAGAGAAAATTTGCCGGCAGTCCACAAATATATGCAGCTGCGCAAAAAAGTTCTGGGAGTAGGCCAGCTCAAAATGTATGACGTCTACGTTCCGCTCGTGCAACTTCCGAAAAAGGTTATAACTTTCGACCAGGCAGTGGAAATCATGGCCGAAGGGCTGGCGCCGCTGGGAGAAGAATATATCAGCCAAGTAAGAAAAGGTATAGCCGCAGGTTGGGTGGATATATATGAAAACCAAGGAAAGACCAGCGGAGCGTATAGTTTCGGCTCTTACGACAGCATGCCGTATATTCTGCTCAACTATACCGATTCCTTGAAAGATGTCTTCACCTTGGTTCACGAAATGGGTCACTCCATGCATTCCTACTATACGAGAAAGACTCAGCCTTACACCTATGGCGACCATTCCATATTTACAGCTGAAGTCGCTTCCACGGTAAACGAATCACTGCTGATAAAACATCTGCTGGACACTGAAAACGACCCTCAGATGCGCAAATACCTTCTCAATTACTATATTGAGGAATTCCGTACGACCCTTTTCCGTCAAACCATGTTTGCGGAATTCGAATTGATGGCTCACCAAGAGATAGAAAACGGCGGCGTATTGACTGCCGGATGGCTCAATGAGAATTATGAAAAACTCAACAGCGATTATTTCGGTCCTGTAATGGAAAAAGACCCTTATATCCAGTATGAATGGGCACGCATACCGCATTTTTACAGAGGTTTCTACGTATATCAATACGCTACCGGTTATTCAGCAGCCACAGCAATCTCTGAGAAGATACTAAAAGAAGGACAAACCGCCAGAGATAATTATATAGAATTTCTCAAGAGCGGTTCCTCCGACTATCCTGTAGAGCTGTTAAAAATAGCCGGAGTAGACATGGCCTCCCCTGAGCCTGTAAAAATGGCCATGGAAACCTTTAAAACCCTTGTTGATGAGCTAGAAGAAATATTATAGAATCATGGATATGGACAAAAAGATTTATATTTATGCCAACGACACTGAAATGTCGAAAATAATCGAAAAAACTTTAAGAGGCAGACTGGTAAAGTCCGGACTTCGGGCATACGACCAATATGACGAAGACACCCAGCTCATAATGTGCATAGGCGGAGACGGAACGCTGCTCCGCCTTGTACAGGAATTTGATTTTCCTAAAACGCCTATAGTAGGTATCAATACAGGGCATTTGGGATTCTTTCAAGAAGTGCTGCCTGAAAAGATAGATGATTTCATCTTCTTTTATAACCAGGACAAGTACAGCATACAGAGCTTAAACGGCGTAACCGTTTCCGTAAAGACCGGCGATGGAATATCAAATCACATAGCCTTAAACGACATAACCATAAGAGGGATTCTCACCCATCCGGTCCATTTGAACATATCCATAAACAACAGCTTTATAGAAAGGTTCAGCGGCGACGGAATATGCATTGCCACACCTGCCGGCAGCACAGCATATAACTACGCTCTCGGTGGAGCTATCGTTGACCCAAGGTTAAACCTCCTTCAAGTCACACCTATAGCACCTATGCATAACACTGCTTACCGTTCCTTCACTTCCAGCGTGTTATTGCCGGGAAGCGATCAGCTAACGGTGATTCCCGCCAGCGAATATGATAAAATTCTATGTGTAGTTTACGACGGTCTTATGACTGAATACAAAGACGTGCAAGAATTGAGCATCCATCTTTCTGAAAAGAAGATTAATCTCATCAGATTTGACGACTATCAATTCTGGGAAAAAGTAAAAAGCAAGATTTTATAAAGGATACATAAACATAAAAATGACTCAATTTCACTATCAAGTATCGGAAAATGACGAGGAGCTCTCCGTAAAAGAGCTCCTCAGGCGTAATTTTCACTTTTCTTCAAGGCTGATGACCAAGCTGAAACAAAATGACTTAGTCACTGTAAACGGTCAGCCTGTGCGAGGCTGGATGACGCTAAGCGCCGGCGATATGCTGGTAGTAACTCTTCCTTCTGAGACATCAGACTACCCGCCTGAAGACATTCCCATAGAAGTTATCTTTGAAGACAGCGACATATTAGTTATAAACAAACAGCCTGGTTATGTAGTACATCCCACAAAAGGCAAGCCGGTTCACACTATTGCCAACGGACTGATGAAAAAAATGCTGGAGGAAGGCGACAGCTACAAAATCCGTTTTGCCAACAGGCTGGATATGAATACCTCCGGATTGCTTATCATAGCCAAAAATGGCTTCGTTCAAGAGCACCTGATTAAGCAGATGAAGTCCGGTCAGGTTCAAAAGCGTTACTTGGCTATAGCAGACGGCATCATAGAAGAAGATTCGGGTACCATCCGAAAGCCTATAGGAAGACCTGACCCCAACGAAGTGGAACGCTGGATTTTAGATTTAGATAAAGGCGGCTATGATTCCATAACTCACTATAAAGTTTTACAGCGTTATAGGGCCGATGATTCCACCCATTGCTACAGCAATTCAAGTCCCGCCGTTGCCGGAAGCCCGGGCTACACGCTGGTAGAGCTTAGTCTGGAAACAGGTAGGACCCACCAGATAAGAGTGCATCTGGCGTCTATAGGCCATCCTGTCACAGGAGATCATCTGTATAACAATGGCGACCCTTTCCTTTTCAGACAATTGCACGGCGATTTCAGACGTCAAGAGGGATCGGAAGAAGAAAGCACCTCGCCTTATATCGACAGACAGGCCCTGCACGCATATAAGCTGGCCTTCATTCATCCTATAACCGGCAAACATTTGGAATTAGAAGCGTCTCTGCCTGCCGACATGAACCAATTGATAAAAAAAATCAGCCAGCCTGTTTAGGCAGCTGATTTTTTCTTTCTTCTTATAATTATTATTACAGCATACAGCACAATTGCCGCAAGTACAGTACATATACCTGCAAGATTTACGTTTCGTTCCCATTTTTCATAAGATTCTTCATAGTCAGATATGGATTTTTCGTATTCTTCCAAAAGGGTTTCTGCCTTTTCATCAGCATCCGCATCATCATAATAATCGCTTTCCAGGTATGATATTGCCTCTTGGTACGCATTCAGCACATCATCATATTCTTTTTCATAGCCTCGTATTTGTCCGAAAACCGGCTGTTCTGCCAGTTCTAAAAGGTCTGATATTTCATCGGAAATCTCATACAAAGGCGGCGCCAGCGTTGTCTCTATCTCAAGACCTAACGCTTGTTCAAAATCATAACCTGCCCCAATGACAGCCCCCTCGTCGTAACATCTCCCGACAAATTCAATACCCACAGGCATGCCGTAGCTGTCTATGGCCATTGGCACGGTCATGGCAGGCGCTCCGGCGGAAGGCGCTATAGCCCATCCATTGCTGTTCCCAATTGAATTAGCTGCCTGGCTGTGGCTCATCACAGTACTGCGTATGGTCAAATAGACTGCCACATCTACATCATACCTGTCCATAGCAGAGGTAAAAACTTGCCTGTAAGCCGATACATCCGCATCATATCCTGAAGGAAGAGAAAAGTTCATCATTACGATTTCTGCACCTTCTCCTTCGATTATATCAAGAGCATCTTCGAAATATCCTTCTATTTCATCTGAACCATATGATAAGCTTGTTATAACGCCTACTCGCATATCCTCTAAACTTTCATCAGAAAGGTACTGAGTATAATCCGCCTGAAAATTCCCCATAGCGGTAAGTATTATTGCAGCGTCGGTAACGGATTTGGCAAGAGGTCCTGCTGTATCCCTTTCACTTATGCAAACAGTAATGCCCTCTGTAGAAAGCAATCCTTTAGTAGGTCTTATCCCTACTACACCGTTGGCTGAAGCAGGAACGCGTATGGATGCATTGGTGTCTGTTCCTACGCATATAGGAGCCAAAGAGGCCGCCGCAGCTACTGCGCTTCCTCCCGATGAGCCATATGAAGATTTAGACAGATCAAAAGCATTGTTGACCCGTCCGAAATCGCTGATGGAATACTGAGAATGCTCAGCATATTTATCCATGTTGGCTTTTGCCACGATTATTCCTCCTGCTTCTTTTAAAGCAGCTACTATCTCGGCGTCTTGTTCTGCCACATTGCCTGACATAGCTAAACTTCCGTTGGTAGTTACCATTCCTTCAACATCTATGTTGTCTTTAACTATAATCGGCAAACCGAATATATCGCTGGAGCGCCCCTGTTTTTCATATATTTCATCACAGGCTTCCGCCTCCTCTATGGCCGTTTCTGAAACAGAAATTATGCAATTATACATCTGGCTGTATTCTTCAATACGCTCCAGATATAACGTCATTATTTGCTTGTAAGTAAGTTTTCCATCGTCCACAGCCTCCTGAAGTTTCCCTATGTCCATCTGCGTAATGTCCACAACCGCAATGGAATGATTTTCTTCGTCGGCGGCAGCAATGCTGAAAGAAACCAGGATAAAAGCTATGACAATTACTGATAATACATATTTTTTCATCATTCGTTATTCTTTATGAAAGCCTCCACTCTGTCTCTGTCCTCATCGCTTCCTGCAGCAACTATCACCCATCCGTCATCTGCTTGGCGACATGCTTCCTCTACTGCTTTATCGCGATTTACTATAACTCTTATCGACTTATCCTTTTTTATATTGGCTTTTATTTGAGCGCAGATTTTTTCAACAGGTTCCTTACCCGGATATTGTTCTGTCAATATAGCCTCGTCTACATATGTGTTTATTACATCTGCCAGTTCCTGTCTTCTGTTCTGAGCTTTTCCTCCCACGCACCCTGCTATAAGCATAATCTTTTTATTAGGGTAAAGGTCTCTGACATTTTCGAGCAACGTCTGATAGCTCAGTTTATTGTGAGCATAGTCTACTATAACGTCGACATGTTTTTTAGATAAAGCGTACAACTCCATTCGCCCTGCTACTTTTACCTTTGAAAGCCCTGATTTTATATTTTTAAAAGGTATATCCAATGCCCTTGCTATAGCCACTGCTGCTAATGCGTTAGACACATTATATTTACCGCCTATGTTGACTGTAATCTGCTCTGTTTGCTGTTGGTGCTTTAGTTTAAACTCCAGCTTTGAGGATGTAGCTTTAATGTCATAGCCGTAAAAATCCGCAGTTTCCGGCACGTTTACCAAGTCATGAGAATCAACATTGGAGCCAAAGGTTATGACCTTTTGGCAATGCTCTTTCGCAGCTTTCAGCACCCTTTCATAAAATTCGCTCTCCATATCCATATTGACACAAGCTATCTTGCTCTGCCGGAATATCTTAAGTTTAGAATCAAAATAATCTTCAAAGTCAGGATGTTCCATGTCGGAAATATGGTCTTCCGAAATGTTCAGAAAAGCGGAAACGGTATAGTCCAGAGCCGCTGTTCTGCCGTATTTCAGCGCTTGAGAGGAAGTCTCCATCACCAAATACTTACATCCGTTTTCTACGCAGTCTGACAGCATTTTATGAAGTTCCAAAGTCTCAGGAGTAGTAATATGGGCTTTTTTCTTAACTCTGCCATCATAAGTATATATGCCTGAAATGAACCCTGCTTCTCTTTCACCTAAAGAGCGGCAATAATCATCTAATATGGCTTTGACAAAAGTAGCTGTTGTGGACTTGCCCTTCGTTCCTGTAATGCCTACCATCGCAAGGGACTTGTTCCAGATTTCGTCATAAAATAATCCGCCGATTTCAGACATGGCTGTTCTTATATCATTGACCAAAATATATGGGAAATCTTTTTCTATTCCTTCTATTTTGGTTTCGCCTACATAACAGAATGCGCCTTTATCTATAGCGTCTTGCAAATATTGCGCTTTGAAAGCTTTTCCTTTGCATATGAAAAGTGTTCCCGGTTTTACATCCATGGAGTTGTATGAAACGTATCGTACATTTTTTTCCTCATGGCTGCTTCCCAAATTATGCTCTGCCAGCAACCCCGATTCTGTCAATAAATTCAAATAATCTTTAAGACGTTTTTCCTCCATATTTTTCTCCTTTTAGCTTTCATTCAACATGGAGATTTCGCCATGCTGACAGAAGGTTTTTATATATTTTACCATATCCAGCTGTTATGTGGAATATTCAGTTTATTTTTTACCGGTTCCAAAGTTGCAGCTTCCAGGTAAATGACCGCTGACAAAAAATAAGATTTATTATTTTTTTTACATCAAAACGCTCAAAACTCGTGTCGAAATTCATCGAAAGACGACCTCGGCTGACTTTTTCTTGTAAATCTTGAAAAAATGTCAGCCAAATCATCGATTTAGCTGACATTTTTCGTGATTTTCTTTATTTTTTACATTTTTCAGGGATTACCCACCCTCAAAATTCCATTTTCTGTAAATTTTCTGACAAAATTTCAAAAAAAAGGAAATTTTGTCATTATAGCCAGCCCATACGGTCATGCCCATGCTCACTGGCAGCCGGCACTCACACAAGCCGGCACTCCCGACAAGCGGCACGCGCCCTTCCGGACAAACGATTCAAAAGAAAACTCATCTGCCCGGAAGGGCGCATATAAAGCATAATCAGCCAACTGTGCGAAAGCGCTGTTGCACTTTTTTACTTATCAAGTTCAGTCTCAAGTTCTTCTATCAGAGCACCTATCTGAGTAAAATTCATATTAGGGATATACATGCTTTCCACCATGAGATGCGCTTCCTTCGCTTTTGACAGATACTTTACCGTATTATTAAGAAGTATGTCATACTCATCGTTTAATGTCTCTATCAATTCTTCATTGTTTTGAAGAACCATGCTGTCCATATAATCGTTCATATCTATAAAGGCTATCTGTTGCTCTTTACCCTCCACATTGACGATTTCCCATGGTTCCACATCATGATATCTGTTGACAGAAATGAAGGCAGTCTTAAGTTCAGGAATAATTATGTGCTCTATCTTTTCCTCGGGGCTCATAGCACAATAATATGTTTCAATATCAAAACCTCTGTAGACAGCGCCTTCCGATACGATCTCCATTAGGCTGGTGTTGCTGTATCCTACAGGCACATTGATCATATATATTTTTTCCATATTGCCTAAAAGGCTGGTTATATAGTTGACATTTCCCGTGGCTGTTATGCCGCTGGCAAAGAATTTTTTAACCTTCCCGGGTCTCAGAGAAATATCATATTCTCCGTATTCCCTTTCTACTATATCCGCTATGACTCTGTATATCTCACTGGCTTCCAGAGCTTGTGAATATACTTCCTCCAGGCTCCTAAACACGCTTTTAGCCGCATTAAGATAATTATAAGCGATTCTGTACCATCGAGAAGTTTCTTCGTTAAGATCAATTATCTCATTTTTATTGACAGCTATCCCTTCTTCGTTCCAATACTCGCCTAAATTGACTATTCTGTCCACGGCGCCCGGCGTTATTGGGTCTGTAATATGAGGACTGGTGCCGTCTATAAGGGCTATCTTTTTGTTTTTTATTACAATTCCGTCTAAAGAATTTTCATCGGCTGAGCAGTGGAGAAAATCTATGTCTTCGCCTTTTTCCGAGAAATATTCCCCTATCTTTTTCATAAAAGTAGATTTTCCCGTTCCCGGGCCTCCTTTTATGCAAATAATGCGATTGGCCTCTCTTTGTCCCAAAATGTATTTATAATAAGAGAAAAATCCCAGCGGAGTATTATTTCCGGGGAAATAATGTCTTTGTACAGACAAAACGATACCTCCTTAACACAATCTTCTTTATATTATGCCAAGGAGGTTTTTTACGTTCTATTTTACTGTAAACCTTGAGGAATCTGCTCTTGCTCCTTTGTTACTACCAGATTTCCTGTAACCAACTCATAAAAAACTGTCACCGCCATATACATATATGAAGCTAAAGGTATTATAGATATAAGTATTATAGGTATAAATATGACAAACATGGATAAAAAGATTAAATATTCATGATATGTCATAGCCTGAAATACGATTATAGAAGCTGTTACAAATATGATCATAAGCACTGCCATGAACAAATACCACAAAAGTATCCATCCTATAAAAGATATGCAAAGGCAAAATAATTTTCCTTTATTTCCCTTCATCAATCTTTTACTCTCATTGATACACTGAGTTATTTTCCAATCAGGGTTGTCGGCCAGCAAAAACATTGCCATGCTGTATCTAAACATCGCAATAATGCCAGGCACAATCAGTAAAAGAGACCATGCGAAAATCTTTAAAAAAACCAGCAGCAACAAGCCCAAAGCCTTAAAAAATGACTTATAGCCGGCAAAAATTCTGCCATAAGATACTTGTCTCGTTCTGAACGCTTTAATCATAAACATGCATATACCCAGATACATAGGCGCCAGCAATACCCAATACAATGGCAGAGTTAATATTCCCGTAACATTAAGAAAGATATACTCCCCATCGATGACTATGTATCTATACATCGGTAAAAATTCGTTGATAATCCCGGTTAAAAAACTTGCAGCAAAAATCAATCCGATAAATATCAGCAATCCTAAAAACAACCTCCACCAGTTGCCTATGGCTGCATGGCGCGCTATTTCTCTTATTTTTGCGGCCGGTTCAGTTACAATTCGATGTTCCATGAAGTAACTCTCTCCTTCTTTGTATTAACCTTATTTAACAATATCTTATTTAATCCCTGCTATCCAAAACCACCAGCTTGTCTGTTACCAATTCATAAAACACTGTCTGCGACATGAAGCTATATACGTCAACTATCAGTACCGGAAGCGAACCGACAATCCACAATAATATATCCACTATTCCGCCGGGGCTTATTTCTCCGATTATAATAGCAGGCAAATTGGCCAGGAAATACCACCCTATGAATGTAAGGTTAAGATAAAAGAGCTTTCCCTTGTTGCCCACCATGAGTATCTTGCTCTCGTTGATACATTGGCTTGCCTTCCAGTCAGGATGGTCAACCTGCAAATAAAAAGCCTGGCTGTATCTGAACGTAGCTACTATTCCTGGTATCACAAACAGCATCGACCACAGAAATATTTTAACTGTATACAGCAGATACAATATAAAAGTCTTTCCGAAAATACCAAAGCCTTCAAAAATATACCCACAATCTGTCTCTTTTTTTCTTAAAAAAGCCAAAGTAAACATAGCAAGCCCGTACATCAAGGCTCCGCTTACAGCTAATTGGTATAACCAGCTGGCATATCCAATCGAAACATTTATATACTGTCCTGAAGGGAGAAGTACTGTTCTTATCGTTGAAAAGAAAAAATCCAAGAGCTGCATTATGCCTGACGACATAATAAAGTATATAAACATTCCGCCATATACTATTGACCATTTTCCGGCAAGAGCATTTCTTGCAATCTCCCTTATTTTAAAAGCAGGTTCAATTATAATTCTATTGTTCATCAATACTCCTTTTAAATTTGCTTTATTTATCGCCAACATTCTCGCTTCATTATACCATCGAAAAGTATATTTGACAATGACTATAAATAGTCCTATAATACTGGTGTGCTAGGGGAGCTTATGCTGAGACTTGCCGCTCATATCTGCTGATTCAGTTATATGATGCGGTTTGACCCTCAAAACCTGATCCGGTTAATGCCGGCGTAGGGAAGCAGAAGAACATTATTTTTTGTTCAGTTCCCCTCCTAAATAAAAAAGGAGGATTTTTTATGTCATCACAATCTAAACAACGTAAAAATTTATATCAGTTAGTTCTGTGTGCTGTATTGATAGCATTGGCAACAGTTTTAGGAATGATTAAGTTTCTAAATCTTCCTTACGGCGGTTCTATTACTCTTATGAGTATGCTGGCTGCCAGTTTGTGCGGATATTATTGCGGCGCAGTCAAGGGAGTTGTTGCATGTACAGCTCTTGGTCTCCTAAACTTTATACTGGAGCCGACTATAGTTCATCCTGCCCAGGTAATCTTAGATTATTTCCTCGCTTTTGGACTAATGGGATTATCCGGACTTGTATCCAACAGAAAGCATGGACTGGTTATAGGATATCTTATAAGCATATTTGCCAGATTCCTTTGCAGTTTTCTTTCCGGATTTATCTTTTTCGCATCGTATGCTCCTGAAGGCATGAATCCATTGGTATATTCCTTTATTTACAATATCATTTATATAGGAGCTGAAGGAATTTTAACACTCATCGTCATCAATATTCCTGTAGTAAAACACAATTTGGAAAAATTGAAACAACAAGTATAAACATATAGCCATTGCTAAGTTTTCAATATAATGTTAAAATACTGTCGAAGAAAGGAGAGTTGAAATATGTACACGACCATTAAATATGAAACAACCGGTCCCATAGGTTATGTGACTATAAACCGGCCTGAAGCTCTAAATGCTCTTAATAGAACTGTTCTGGAGGAACTTTTCGATGTATTTAACAGGATTGAAAACGATAAAAATGTAAGAGCAGTAATCCTTACAGGTGAAGGCCGTTCTTTCGTCGCCGGAGCAGACATCGTGCAGATGAGCCAAATGACAGTACCTGAAGGACGCGAATTTGCCTCTTATGGTCAGAAAGTAATGAATTTTATTGAAAAGATAGAAACTCCTGTCATTGCAGCTGTAAACGGCTTTGCCCTGGGTGGAGGATGCGAATTGGCCATGGCTTGCGATTTTCGCATAGCCTCATCAAAAGCCAAATTCGGTCAGCCGGAAGTAGGTCTTGGAATCACACCGGGATTTGGCGGTACTCAAAGACTTTCCAAATTGGTTGGAAAAGGCATGGCAAAAATGCTCATACTTACTGCCGACACCATTGGCGCTGAAGAAGCTCTTCGCATAGGACTGGTTGAAAAAGTTGTAGACCCTGAACAGCTTATGCCGGTATGCGAAGAAATCGCAGGCAAAATAGCTTCAAAAGCTCCTATTGCCGTTTCTATGGCTAAAACATGTATCAATAAGGGATATCACCTGGATTTATTTTCCGGCTCTGCTCTCGAAGCTGAAGCTTTCGGCGGTTGCTTCGGTACGGAGGACCAAAAAGAAGGAATGAAGGCTTTTATTGAAAAAAGGCCTGCTGAATTCAAAAACAGATAGAGCCATACACTTTTAAATTTTTACATCCGAATTTTGAACAAAAAGTCTGCAAAATCACCTCTTTTGCAGACTTTTTTCTGCTACTTCTCACGCCCCCATTCAAATCGCGAATGCGCATTATCCATCATATCTTATATGTCTGAAACTTGTCGTTTTCTTCTTCAACATCTTCTTTAAACACATATTCGTTGCCTGGAAGAATCGCATTAGCGATTATACCAACTATGGATGCTATAGCCAGCCCGGATAGTGTTATATTTGCCCCTGCAACGGTAAAAGTTATGCCTCCTAAAGAGTTAAACCCAAGCGCACAAACCAATATCAATGCAGCTATTATGGTATTCCTGCTTCTCGTAAAATCCACTTGGTTTTCAACAACGTTTCTGATTCCTATCGCAGAAATCATTCCGTAAAGTATGAAAGATATCCCTCCTATAGTCGCTGCAGGAATACATTCTATTATGAAAGATACTTTTGGTATACAAGATAAAGCTATTGCGAACAAAGCTGCTATTCTCATGACTCTCGGATCATACACTCTTGTCAATGCCAACACTCCTGTATTTTCTCCATATGTAGTATTAGCCGGCGCACCTACTGCCGCCGCCAAGCAAGTAGCAAGTCCATCCCCCAAAAGAGTTCTGTGCAGACCAGGGTCTGCTATATAATTCTTTCCTGTAGTAGCGCCTATGGCTGAAATATCGCCTATATGTTCCATCATGGTGGCAAGAGCTATAGGCATTATGGTTATTATTGCGCTTACATCAAATTTCATTAATATAAGTTCAGGTAATCCTAATATAGGTTCATCTTGTATGCCTGTAAAATCAACTTCTCCCATAATGATTGCCGCCACATATGAAACAGCTACGCCTATAAGGATGGGTACTATTTTTGCCATGCCTTTTCCCCATATATTAAATACAATAACTGTCGCTAAAGCTATGATGGCTATCGGCCAATCGGTAGCGCAATTGTTTATAGCAGAAGGTGCTAGAATAAGTCCTATGGAAATTATTATCGGGCCGGTGACAACAGGAGGAAAAAATTTCATTACTCTCTTTGCTCCAAAACCTCTTATAAGAGCTGCCAAGACAAGATATAAAAGTCCTGCACAAAATACTCCGCCACAAGCATATGGCAGCATTTCCGTATTAGATGACCCGTCCTCAAGCATAGGGGCTACAGCTGTATAACCTCCTATAAAAGCGAATGAAGACCCTAAAAAAGCAGGCACTTTTCCTTTTGTTAAAAGATGGAACAAAAGGGTTCCTATGCCTGCCATTAAAAGCGTAGTTGCTATCGGTAAGCCCGTTAAGATCGGTACCAGCACTGTTGCCCCAAACATAGCGAAAGTATGCTGAAGGCCCAGTATAATTGTTTTACCCGGTCCCAAAGTCCTGACATCTGTTATTGGTTCGTTGTTGTTCATTAATTCTGCCCTCCCTTATTGAATAAAAATGTATAGACTTTATAAAAAGGACTTCCCACCGGGAAGTCCTTTAAATCAAATGTTTTTATAACAGTCCGCCTATTTGAACGAATATTGGAGCAAATACAACTGCCACAATTGTCATCAGTTTTATAAGAATGTTAATAGATGGTCCTGAAGTATCTTTAAACGGATCGCCCACAGTGTCACCTACAACGGCAGCCTTATGTGGTTCGGAACCTTTGCCTCCGTAATTTCCCTCTTCGATGTACTTCTTAGCATTGTCCCAAGCTCCGCCTGCATTGGCCATCATGATAGCCAGCAGCACTCCGGATGACAATGAACCGCCAAGCATACCTCCAAGAGCGGCAGGCCCCAATACGATACCTACAAGCAGAGGCGCAATTATAGCCATTATACCAGGAGCTATCATTTCCTTTAAAGCAGCTTTTGTTGAAATATCAACACAGTTAGCATAATCCGGTTTGGAAGTTCCTTCCATGATGCCTTTGTCTTCCCTAAACTGTCTTCTTACTTCTTCAATCATCTGATTAGCAGCTTTACCTACTGAGTTCATAGTCATAGCTGAGAACAGGAACGGCAGCATTGCACCAATGAATAATCCTATGATTACGATAGGATCAAGCAAGCTGATAAGTTCCAGATGGGTAACTTCAGCATAAGAAGCAAACAGAGCCAGAGCTGTCAAAGCAGCAGAACCGATAGCAAATCCCTTACCTATTGCAGCAGTAGTGTTACCTACTGAATCCAGCTTGTCCGTAATTTCTCTTACTTCATGCGGCAGTTCCGACATCTCTGCAATACCGCCTGCATTGTCAGAAACAGGACCATAAGCGTCAACCGCTACAGTCATACCGGTAGTTGAAAGCATACCTACAGCTGCCAATGCGATACCGTATAATCCGGCAAACTGATATGCAACGAAAACGCCTATACATATCAATATAATAGGCCAGAGAGTTGACATCATTCCAACTCCCAATCCGCTGATTATCGTAGTTGCAGGACCGGTCTGGGACTGGTCTGCAATCTTCTTTACAGATTTAAAATCAGATGAAGTATATACTTCAGTAATCTTTCCGATAGCGATACCTACAACAAGACCGGCTATGATGGCTGCTGCATAAGTATAATCGCCAAGCATATTCTTTGAAAGTAAAACAGTTGCAACAATAACAATTATACCGCTGATATAAGTACCCATGTTAAGAGCGCTGGCAGGATTGCCGCCTTCCTTACCTCTTACACAGAGAATACCGATTACAGATGCTATAATACCTACGGCCGAAATTACCAGAGGGAACAACGCTGCTGTAGTCTCAGAGAAAGTTGCAGTCTCTGCGGATGTCATTACAGCAACTGATGCCAAAGTAACGGCTGAAATAATTGAGCCTACATATGATTCAAACAAGTCGGAACCCATACCGGCAACGTCGCCTACGTTATCGCCTACATTATCTGCTATAACAGCAGGATTTCTAGGGTCGTCTTCAGGGATGCCGGCTTCTACTTTACCTACCAGGTCAGCTCCCACGTCTGCAGCTTTAGTATAAATACCTCCGCCTACTCTTCCGAACAGAGCCATTGAAGAAGCTCCCAATCCGAAACCTGTAACGCACTGAGTTACGGTAGCAAGATCCAGGAAAACCATCACAAGGCCGAGACCCAAAAGTCCTAAACCTGATACGCAAAGACCCATTACAGAGCCGCTTCTGAAAGCGATTTTCAGGGCTTTGTTCATACCGGACTCTTTAGCGGCCTGAGCCGTCCTTACGTTACCGGCAGTAGCCACCTTCATTCCGAAGAATCCGGCCAGCACTGACAGCAGTGCACCAAATACATATAGTACTGCGGTTGTCCAACTTTGCAGTCCTATACCGATAAGCAAGAATAAAGCGACAATTACTATGGCCATTGTCTTATATTCTCTTTTCAGGAACGCCATCGCACCTTCTCTGATGTATCCGGCAATTTCCTTCATTCTGTCTGTGCCTTCGTCAGCTTTGAGGATCCACGCTGCCAGGCAAAAGGCAACGATCAATCCGAACGCAGCTGCACATACAGCAAAAATGTCCATGATAATACCTCCTGCTCACTTCTAACGCTGAATAAGAGGCACAGCTTTGCACCTCTTATATTAAAGTGAATAAATATTTAATAAAATAATAAACTATTATACCGAAGCTATTTGTCCATAACCACAAGCGTCAAAGACAAAACTACAAACAGAACAGCGCCTACTGTTGTAATCTTAGCCAAGATAGCTTCATATCCTTTGCTCTTCTTCTTTCCGAAAAGCTGTTCCGCTCCGCCTGCAATAGAGCCTGACAAACCTGCACTGTTGCCTGACTGCAAAAGTACACTTGCAATAAGGACAACGCTTGCAATTGCCAATAAGATCATTAAGAAAAGTCTCATAATTTTCCTCCTAATATTATAGCTTGAATAGTATATCATATAATACGTTTGTAAATCAAGCTAAAAATCGACAATTTGAATAAATTTTAATGGGTCCAGGCTTGCACCTCCCACCAAGGCTCCATCTATTTCATCCATGTTCATGATTTCAGAAGCATTCTCAGGTTTTACGCTACCGCCATACTGTATAACGATCATATCAGCTGTTTCTTCACCATACAAAGATGTCAAAGTTTGTCTTATGCAAGAGCACATCTCATTGGCTTGATCCGGCGTGGCAGTCTTTCCTGTTCCTATAGCCCAAATAGGCTCATAAGCCACCGTAACTTTTGCAGCCTTACAATCTTCTATACCATCAAAAGCGGCTTTAATCTGAGAAGAAACCAGTTCCTCGGCATGACCGTTTTCTCTTTCCTCAAGATTCTCCCCTACACATACGATCGGCAAAATATCGGTTTTAAGCAGAGCTTTCAGCTTAAGATTGACCGTTTGGTCCGTCTCGCCGAAATATTGACGTCTTTCGGAATGGCCTACTAAGCAGTAATCAATACCCAATTCCTGAAGCATAGCAACAGAAACCTCACCGGTAAAAGCTCCTTCCTTTTCATAATGTACGTTTTGCGCTCCAACACCTATTCCGCTTCCCTCCAGTTCCTCCTTGAGAGCCTGAAGCTGAGTAAACGGCGCAAAAATCGCTGTCTTAACGTCCGTATCATGATACAGTTTTTTAAATTCCTGTGCAAAGAGTCTCGCTTCTTTCACAGTCTTATACATCTTCCAGTTACCGGCTATAAAGGGTATCCTCATTTTCTCTCTCCTATTTGTCTTCTAAAACTGCTATTCCCGGTAGTTCCTTGCCTTCCAGGAACTCCAAAGAAGCTCCTCCTCCGGTGGAGATATGCGTCATCTTTGAAGCCAGACCGAATTGCGTTACGGCTGCTGCCGAATCTCCTCCGCCTATTACTGTCACGGCCTCTGACTCGCTCAGCGCTTCAGCCACAGCCAGCGTACCTTTAGAGAAGTTTTCCATCTCAAATACTCCCATTGGTCCGTTCCACACTACAGTGCCGGCTTGCTTAATCTCATTCTCATAAGCAGCTGCCGTTTCCGGTCCTATATCGAGGCCCATCATTCCTTCAGGAATGCTGTCTGCCGAACAAATAACGGTTTTCGTATCATTATTAAACTCTTCACCGCATACCACATCTTTAGGAAGAAGCATTCTTACTTTCTTTTCCTCCGCCTCTTTCATCAAAGATGCTGCCAAATCTATACTTTCCTCGTCTAAAATAGATGTGCCTATTTGGTAGCCCATAGCTTTATAAAAGGTATAAGTCATTCCTCCGCCTATCATAAGAACATCCACCTTATTGAGGAGATTTTTAATTACCGGTATCTTATCTCCAACTTTGGCTCCCCCCATTATAGCTACAAAAGGTCTCTTTGGATTATCAAGCGCTTCTCCGAGGAACTTAACTTCCTTTTCTATCAAAAATCCTGAAACTGCAGGTAAAAATGCCGCTATACCTGCTGTTGAGGCATGTGCTCTGTGGGCGGTTCCAAAAGCATCGTTTACATATATATCTGCCAATGAAGCCAACTCTCTGGCAAAATCCTCACCATTTTTAGTTTCTTCTTTTCTGAAGCGAACATTTTCAAGGAGCATCACCTGACCCGGAACGAGGGACTCCGCTTTAGCTTTTACTTGTTCATCAACCACTCTGTCTGACGGAGCGAAGATGACCTCTGTATCCAGCAGCTCTGATAATCTTTCGGCTACAGGTCTGAGAGAATACTGCGGATCAGGTTCTCCCTTAGGTCTTCCCAGATGAGACATAAGTATTACCGCTGCCCCTTCGTCCATAAGGTACTCTATAGTTGCAAGCGCCGCCTTTATTCTCGTATCATCAGTAATTTCTCCGTCCTTAAGCGGCACGTTAAAATCACATCTTACAATTACCTTCTTACCTTTGACCGTTATGTCTTTAACAGTTTTTTTCATTTTTTAAGCCTTCCTTTACTTTAAAATCAGCCTACGCTATGTATATGCTTGATCATTTCGAGGATCTTGCTGGAATAGCCGAATTCGTTATCGTAGAAGGCGATGAATTTAAAGAAATGATCGTTAAGTTCTATTCCCTCTCTGGCGTCAAATATAGATGTACAAGGGTCGCCCACGAAGTCACTGGAAACCACCTCGTCATCCACATATTCCAGAACGCCTTTCATGTAAGTCTCAGACGCTTCTTTGACCTTTTCACATATTTCAGCATAGCTGGTCGGTTTTTCAAGAACAACGTTAAGGTCTACCACCGAAACATTGGCTGTCGGAACTCTGTATGAAATACCTGTAAGCTTGCCCTGGAGAGAAGGAATTACAAGTCCTACTGCTTTAGCTGCTCCGGTTGTTGAAGGTATAACATTGCCGAATACGCTTCTTCCTGTTCTCCAGTCTTTCATGGAACGCGCGTCAACTACCTTTTGCTTGGCTGTAGCAGAATGGATAGTGGACATCAGACCTTCTTTTATAACCCAGTTGTCTTCTATTACCTTTGCCAGAGGAGCCAGACAGTTGGTGGTGCAGGAAGCGTTGGAAATAACCTGCATATCAGGCTTATATTCATTATGGTTTACTCCGTAAACAAAAGTTGGCGTCACTTTGTCCTTGGCCGGTGCTGAAATTATAACTTTCTTAGCTCCTGCCTTGATGTGGTCCATAGATTTTTCTGTAGTAACATAAGCGCCGGTAGCCTCTACTATATATTCAGCTCCGCATTCCTTCCAAGGGATATTAACTGCTTCGGTCTGGCTGTAAACGGGAACCTTCTTCCCATCTATGATCAAGCCCTCATCGTATTTGTCCAAGCTCTTTGGAAATCTCCCAAAGGTTGTGTCATACTTCAACATGTAAACCATGTACTCGAGATCTGCATTTCTCACGTTTATTCCTGCAATCTCGATTTCAGGCATGTCCATAGCCGCACGGATTACAACTCTCGCGATTCTTCCGAAACCGCTAATACCTACTTTAATCGCCATTTTTAATTTCCTCCCAAACTCTAATTATGACAATTAGTTTTTATTTAATTTATATTTCATATCTTCTCCTCTTGGAGGAGGATAAGATATTCATACCTTCTCTGTATTTCGCCACTGTACGTCTGGAAATTTCTATTCCTCTTTCGCTCAATATCTCTACCATTTCCTGATCGCTGTAAGGCTTCTTCGGGTCTTCTCCATCTATAATTTCCTTTATAAAGGTTTTTATGCTGTTGGAGGACATACCTTCGCCGTTATGGCCGGTTACGCCGCTGGAGAAGAAATATCTTATTTCAAACACGCCCCTTGGCGTTTGCATATATTTCCCGTTGATGGATCTGCTGACTGTAGATTCATGCACTCCCATCACATCTGCTACCTGCTTAAGGGTCAAAGTCTTTAAATACTTAGGACCTTTGTCGAGGAATTCTTTTTGATGCTCTACAACGGCAGTGACCACATTAAATATAGTCTGTCTTCTCTGTTCTATGCTCTTTATCAGCCACAAAGCCGAGTTGAACTTGTCCGTAAGATATTTTGAAACCTCTTCGTCGTTTTTGGTTTCTTTGGACAAAGTAGTATAATACGGGCTTACCATAAGGTGCGGTATACTGTACTCATTGGTAAATACCACATATTCTCCATCCACTTTTTCTACAAACACATCAGGAACTATATATTTAACATTTTCATCGCTGGCAAAGCTTCTTCCCGGTTTAGGCTCCAGCGTTCTTATCAAATCACACACCATCTGAACCTGGCTGACAGGCATGCCCAGCTGTTTGGCCACTTTGCCAAGTCTGTTCTCAGCCAAATCCTCCAAATGATTTAAAATTATGTATTCTATGCTGTCTTCCAAAAGTCCCTTTGCTGCCAGCTGTATGATAAGGCATTCTTTAAGACTTCTGGCGCCGACGCCCAAAGGTTCAAAAGTCTGTATAACGTCGAGAACTTTTTCTACCTGCTCTTCTGTAGTTTTAAAACAACGGGCTACTTTTGGGATGTCTGCTGTTAGATATCCGTTTTCATCTATGGATTCTACCAGATACCTTCCGATTTTTAAATCTTTGCCCTTTAGCTTGGAAAAGGTCAGCTGCAGCAATAAAGAGTCTTCCAAAGTTTCATCCCTGCTGACGAACTGCTCGAAAGAAAAAGTCTCCTTATCTTTGGAATACTCCCACTGTCTATAACTTATATCATCATAATCTTCTTTTATTTTTTCACGCAAGTCAAAATCGGGCTTCTCCTTCGGAGGCTCAATATCTGCCGTTCTGTCATATTCCAGAACGGGATTTTCCAACAGTTCTCCCTGTACAAAATTATCCAGCTCCTGGGTATTGAATTGAAGTGTCCGGATGGCCTGGATAAGCTCTGGCGTCATGGTGAGTTTCTGTGTCTGTTCAATTGTCAAGCCATAACTTAGTTTCATCATTCACCTCTGTCATAACAGGCCCTGTGATTAGTACCAAGCCCAATATATATGCAATTATTATACCAAAACTGACAGGTTATTTCAAGCCCGGGAAACCTAATTGTCTAAGTGCTTCAAACAGTATGATATTAGCCGAATTGGCCAGATTAAATGATCTTGTTCTGGTATTTTCACTCATCGGTATCCTTATGGTTTTTTCTTTGTTCTCATCGATAAAGTCTCTCGGCAGTCCTTTGGTTTCTCTGCCGAACAGGATGAAATCGCCATCCTGATATGCCGCTTCCGTATAAAGATTTTCTCCCTTGGTAGTGGCAAGCCACATTCTTTCATCCTTATATTTGTTCAAAAATGATACAAGGTTTTCATGAATTTCCAAATTGACATAAGGCCAATAATCAAGACCTGCCCGCTTAAGATGTTTGTCATCTATGGAAAATCCCAGCGGTTTGACCAGATGAAGCGTTGTATCCGTCGCAGCGCATGTCCTGGCAATGTTTCCTGTATTAGGTGGTATTTCAGGTTCAACAAATACAATATTAAGACTCATTTCCAGCCTCCTTCCTTGACAATAATAACAAATTTTCAAAAAAGGTAAAGACAAAATTTCAAAACTGTTATATAATTTTGCCATTAAAAAAGGAGGAAACCATGAAAACTGCAAAGATCGGATTACTTGGCTTCGGCAATGTAGGCGGCGGCACTTATCACATTCTCACGAAAAATAAAGAGCTTATAGAAAAGCGTGTCGGCGTAACGCCTGAAGTCGTCAAAATACTCAGACGCAACAGAAATAAAAAAAGATTCGCAGAAGCATCGCCTTCCATCCTAACGGAAGATCCTGATGATATAATCAAAAATCCGGATATAGATATAGTTGTAGAAATGATAGGCGGAATCGAACCTGCTACTTCTTTTATGCTCCAGTCCATGGAGAACGGAAAACATGTAGTAAGCGCCAACAAGGCAGCTATAGCAGCCAACTACAGGCTGCTTACGGAAACTGCACGAAAAAATAACGTGGAATTTCTTTTCGAAGCCAGCGTGGCCGGAGGTATACCTGTTTTGACTGCCCTTACCGGACCGCTTCAGGCTAATAACTTCGTTGAAATAATGGGTATACTTAACGGCACCACCAACTATATTCTCACAAAGATGACCGAAGAAGGTCTTTCATACGACGAAGTCCTCAAAGATGCCCAAGAAAAAGGGTTCGCAGAAGCCGACCCTACTGCCGATGTGGAGGGCATAGATGCAGCCAACAAGCTGTCTATACTCATAGCTTTAGCTTTTGGCAAGCACATCCCGCCGGAATCCATACCTACCGTAGGCATCACCGGGATTTCTTCCGATGATATAGAAGCTGCTGAAAATTCGGGAAAAAAGATAAAACTTATAGGCCGTGCTTCTTTGAGAGACGGTATGGTCGAATATATGGTCTCACCTGCTTTCCTGGACAAAGACCATCCGCTGGCCGGCGTCAACAATGAGTTTAACGCTGTATACGTTACAGGCGATATGGTGGGCGAGCTGATGTTTTACGGTCGAGGCGCAGGTCCTCTCCCGACAGGCAGCGCCATATGCGGAGACATTCTCAGTATAATGAAGCGTAGATTTTAATAAACGGAGGTACAAAATGACATTATATAAACAATGGATAAAATTAATGGAAGATCAAACAGAAGAAACTTTTGAGGATTTTTGGAAAGAATACAGCCAGACTGAGACACGTATATATGAGCATATTCTTTCCCACAAAGATGAACATCTTGCCGGCAGCTTTGACGAACTGGTTAAAAAGTTTGACGCCAATCCCGTTATATTCATGGGATTTCTGGACGGCATAAACACCAGCTTAAATACTGCCAACCAGCTGGAAGATATCAAGGAAGATACTGTACTGGATCTGGATGTCGACTTTGAAAAATTGTTTTTCAACATGCTTAAAGCAGATGCCGACTATCTCTACACTCTGCCTCAGTGGGACGACGTTTTAACTGAAGAGAAAAGAGCCGATATTGTTAAAGAATTCAAACGCTCCAAAACAGTACATAAAGAAAAAGTACCTGGCAGAAATGACCCTTGTCCGTGCGGTTCAGGGAAAAAGTACAAAAAGTGCTGCGGCGCTAATAAATAAAAGGAGGATATATATGTACAAAGAAGATTCAATGGACCTTTCTGTAATACAGCATCAAAATGATTTCGTCTTCAAGACTTTCGTGTGGATGGTAGCAGGATTGCTGGTTACGGCTGCGTGCGCATGGCTGACATATGCGTCAAACCTGTTTTGGTATTTTCTCTATGAAAACACCTTTACTATTCTTCTCATCGTTGAACTTGTTGTAGTTTTGCTGTTTTCTTTCTTATTCAGAAAGTTATCCCCTACAGCAGTAGGCGTGTTGTTTTTCGCATACGCTGTACTAAACGGTATAACCCTTTCTGTAATATTTGCCGTCTATGAAATGAGCTCTATAATATTGCTCTTCCTGGCCGGCGCCGTTTTATTCGGTGGATTCGCTCTATATGGATATAGATGCAAAAAAAGCTTGAGCCATTGGGGTCCAATGCTGATGATAACACTGCTGGTCGCCATAGTCGTAAGTCTTATCAATCTGTTTTTATTGAGAAGCACTATGATGGAAATATTCATAGACTGCGCTGTGCTTTTCCTGTTTTTCGGCATAACTGCATACGATATGAACAAGATAAGAGAAATCGGCATGGCTTCCCTTGGAAGCGACAGAAAGCTTTATATTTACGGCGCTATGCAGCTTTATCTGGATTTCATAAATATTTTCCTGAGATTGCTGGCGCTGTTTGCAAAGAGAAAGTAAAAAACATTTCGAAAAATATTTATAACTCAAAAATATGTAGCTTCTTTCCGATAAAAGCTTAAGGCAAGTGTTGCCGGTGGCTATGACAAAATTTCATAAAATTTGAAAATTTATCATTAAATTTACAAAAAATGGGATTTCACATAAGGAATAAGCGCTAAAAATGTAAAAAATCATGAAAAAGAGTCAAAAAGTCTGCAAAATAGGCAATTTTGCAGACTTTTTTTTAAAATATACAGGATAAAGTCATTCTAGACTCACTTTCGATAAATTTCGACATGAGTTTGGGGCCAAATGATGTAAAAAAACTAAAAAAATTATTTTTTTATCAGTAACCATCATTGCTGCGGCACTGCAGCAAAGTATTCATTATTTTATCTGTGCTGCGGCACTACCGCAAAGTATATCAAATCATCATCGCTGTCGTTTATCAAGCTGTGCCGGCATCCTTCAGGGCAGTAATGAACGTCACCTTTTTCTACATGCTCATATTCTCCTTCGAACAGAACTTTGCCCTTGCCTTCCTGAATGAAAATAATCTCGCTGCTGCCCTCGTGTCTGTGCAATCCTATAGATGCTCCCGGCTGCAGTTTTCCAAACATTATACGGTTATTATCATCTGTAAACATCCTGGCCAGCGTGTCTGATTCACCGCCCTTGAAGTTGTGCAAAACCTCTGTTTTCATATTTTTAAAATCAATTATCATATAATTCCCCTCCGAATCTTTGATATTTCTCATGTATTTTATCACAAAACGACGTTTCGGCACAAATTTTAAATTTTTTTGTCTAAAGCAAGGACCTGTGTTAAAATACTCGTGGAGGTAGAATCATGGTAAAAGAACAAGATATAAATAAAATTTTGGATATATTGGAAGAGACTTATCCTGAAGCAGAATGCGCTCTGGATCACATCAACGTCTTTCAGCTTTTGGTAGCCGTAGTTTTGTCAGCCCAAACTACCGACAAGTCAGTAAACCAGGTTACGCCTGCTCTGTTTGAAAAATATCCTACGCCTTATGAGCTGGCAGAAGCCGACCCTGACGAGGTGGCGGAATACATAAAACGCATCGGTATGTACAAAACTAAATCGAAAAACATCGTGGGACTGGCAAAAGCTCTGGTAAATCAATTCGGCGGTGAAGTTCCTGATGACTATGACGCTCTTATTTCGCTTCCGGGAGTTGGCAGAAAGACTGCTAATGTAGTTTTATCAGTAGGCTTCGGCCACCAAAGAATCGCTGTTGATACTCATGTCTTCAGAGTTGCCAACAGAATCGGTCTCACTGACGAAAAAGACGTTTTGAAAACTGAGCTTTCCCTTATGGAAAGAATACCGGAAGAAAGATGGTCCAGAACTCATCACAGCCTTATCTTCCACGGCCGTCAATGCTGCGACGCCAGAAAACCCAAATGCGACAGCTGCCCCATCGAAGAATACTGCCAATACGTAGCTAAGGCTTAACTATACTTCGAAGAAAATGAGTCCGCCTTTTTTATCATATCCTGTATTCCACAATCGCTCAAAATCCAGCCATACCCACTCCCCATAGGATACCACCTTGACATACGTGCGGCTTGACAAATCATCAAGGTTTGCAGCCGCTTCCCTTTCTTCATATCCTGTAATCATGAACCAGTGCCATTCAAAATCCTTAAAAGCGCTGTCATGATGCTTAAGGGTCAGGCACGGCACGGGAATTCCCTTTTCAATTTGACGCTTCAGAGCGGCAGCTGCTTTCTCAAAAGGCTCTTCTCCGCCAAAGCCTTTTACTTCTATCCCAGTCTCTCCTGCATCTTCAAAATAATGGCTTATTCCGTCGATATATATATCTAAAGTATCTATTCCCTGCCATCTGGGATGCAGATAAGGTTTCATGATTTTGGCAAAAGCTTTGTATTCTTTTGATGTGATTTCAGACGATGTGTCAAAGGGACAGAGTTCTTTCCTGTCCATATACTTGCTGAAATATATACAGCTGTCACAAGCAGTCACAGCCGCACATCCTCCTATTTTCATTACGGGATCTGTGAATCTTTCCTGATCCCACCCGTAAAGTCCGTCCACAGTATAATATTTTAATTCCATAAGCCTCATTAACACGTCCTATCTTACTGAAGTACCATATCTTGCTGAAGTGCCCTATCTTACCGGGGTATAGTCTATCTTCGACTCTTCGTCGGTAGCCTCAAGCTTCATCGCAAAATCCTTCCGGCTTGGCGTAATCTGCATAAAACACCTGGCCTTCTTTCATCATAGGGCATGCTGTCAAACCTTCTGCTCCATATTCATCCGCCAGTTCTTTATCTAAAGTAGTTTTCAAAACAGTTATTTTTACCTTTTTCATGTTCCATATCCCCCATTATTTAATTTAAGTCTATAATATTATACATTGCTATTGACAAAATAAAAAGGAATAATTAGAGGCGGTCCCTTTTATGTTGAAACGTCATTCAAAAAAGTTTCCCAATGCGAAACTTTTTCAACAATAATATAGTTTGCCTCCGTTGTAATATAAAATCGATAGTCTTATAATATTATTGGAGGTCGATAAAAATGAAAGATATCAATATAGGGAAAAATATCATAGAAAACAGACATAAGCATGGAATTACGCAAGAACAGCTGGCAAACTATATGGGCGTTTCCAAAGCCTCCGTTTCAAAGTGGGAAACTGCTTCCACTTATCCCGATATCGCTCTTCTGCCTAAATTAGCTGCTTTTTTCAATATAAGCATTGATGAATTGATTGGGTATGAACCTCAGCTGACCAAAGAAGCAATACGTCAATTGTATCGCAGTTTGTCTAAGGAATTTGCCGGCGGCAATTTTGAGCAAGCTGTCGCTCATTGCCATGAGATAGAAAAAAAGTATTATTCCTGCATGCCTTTATTGCTGCAAATCGGAAATTTATATGTAAATCACTGCATGCTCGCACCCTGCAGTGAACAAACCGTCAAAATATTGGAAGAAGCTAAAATACTCTTCCGGCGTGTAAAAAATGAAAGTTCCGATGTTGAACTCACCAAACAGGCAATCAATATGGAGGCCCTATGTTTTTTAATTTTGGGAAAGCCGGACGAAGTACGCCGCCTACTGGAGCCTCTGGAGATTTCTTTTACCTGTCCTGAGCCGTTGCTTGCAAAAGCTTTTCAGGCAGAGGGAGAAAGCGATAAAGCCAGGGAGACCCTTCAAGTAGGCATGTACCGATGTATCTGTGAATTGTTCAACCTTCTTGCATCATATATGGAAATATGTATTGACAATATTTCTATCTTTGAAGAAACTTATCAGCGAGGCATATCCATCGCCCGATCATTTCACTTGGACAAGTTGCACCCAAGCATCATGTTGTCATTTTATGTGATAGCAGCCCAAGGATTTGCGAGACTCGGGAAAGAAGAAAAGGCTCTGGAGCTGCTTGAAAAATACTGTTCTGTAGCTACCGGCGACATCTTTCATCTGAAGCTTAAAGGAGACGCGTTCTTTGATCATTTGGACCATTGGCTGGAATCCACTCTCGTCCTGGGGAACGACCTTCCAAGAGATGCTTCCATAGTAAAAAAGAGCATAACAGAAACGGTATCGGGTAACCCTGCCTTTTCGCAGCTTTACAGCGAACCGCGTTTTCAAAATATCGTTAATAAACTTAGAAACAATGAGGAGACTGTCATATGAATGTTATAACAATAGAACAACTGTCGAAAACATATGCTGACGGCAAAAAAGCGTTGGACTCCATAACGCTTTCTCTCGAACAAGGAGAGATTTTCGGGTTTTTAGGTCCCAACGGAGCAGGCAAAACTACAACTGTAAAGCTTCTCAACGGTATGATCAGCCCTACCTCCGGGAGCTGTACTGTTTTCAGTTTGAGTCCATCACAAGAGCCGGAAAAAATACACTCCCTCTCAGGTGTGTTAACAGAACATGCTCAAATGTATGACCATATGACAGGCTTAGAAAACCTCATATTTTATGGCTCTGTCTTTAATATTCCTGAAAGCGAAAGCCTGCGCCGTGCCAAAGTGCTCCTTGAAGAGCTGGAGTTGTCTGACGCTGCTGACAAAAAATTATCTGCTTACTCAACCGGCATGCGTCAAAAACTTTCTTTAGCCAGGGCTTTGATTCATCAGCCCAAGGTGCTATTTCTCGACGAGCCTACGTCAGGTCTGGATCCTGAAAGCACGCAGAAAGTCCACTCTGTTATCCGCAATCTGGCTGAAAAAAGCGGCGTCACCGTGTTTCTCTGCACACATCAGCTCAGATACGCTCAGGAAATCTGTACACGTTACGGGCTTATAGACAAAGGGCATCTGTTTGCCGACGGCTCTTTGCAGCAGCTGCGCTCGCGCATCAGTTTAGGAGTAAGCGTAAAGATAAAGGCGGATAAATGCCCATCTATTGCCGGTCTGAATAAGATATCAAATAACACATTTGAAATAAATGTAAAGTCAGAAGAAGACATACCTGCTATAGTCAATCATATAGTAGAAGCCGGCGGAAAAATATACGGTGTTTCCGCTCAGCTGCCCAGCCTGGAAGATATATATTTCAGCTTTACTTCATCAGAAAAGGAGGGAAAATGATGAAAACTGGAATGAAAGCCATAATAAAAAAGGACATGCAGACCATAACAAAGAACAAGCGCATGTTTTCTACGTTATTCATCGTGCCTCTTGTGCTTACGGTATTTCTCCCTACTGTAATGTTGCTGGCAGTATTTTTCGCACCAAGCGAAGCTTCCGACTTCGAAAAGCTTTTGCAGCTTTTATCTTTTCAATATCAAGGAGAAAACTTCAGCTTAGCTGTGATCGATGCCATATTCAACTATATCTTACCAATCTTCTTCCTTATTATCCCCATAATGGTTGCCTCCATAATGGCCGCCACATCTTTCACGGGCGAAAAGGAAAAGCATACTCTGGAAACTCTGTTATATTGCCCTCTGTCTTTAAAAGAAATTTTCAGAGCAAAAGTCTTGGCGTCTTTCATATTGAGCATGCTGGTTTCTCTCATATCGTTTGCGATAATGCTTATCGTATTGGAAACGGAAATGTTTTTCATTGCAGACCATTTGCTTATACCGGATTTCAACTGGCTGATTATTTTGCTTTTGGTCTCCCCTGCCATATCAATGATAGCGATTACACTTATAGTACGAGTATCTGTCAAATCACAAAGCGTGGAAGACGCGCAGCAGCGAGCGGCTTTCTTGGTTCTCCCCATAGTTTTGCTCATCGTCGGCCAGTTGGCAGGCGTATTGTTAATCGATCTTTGGATATTACTGATATTAGGATGCGTATTCGCTGTTATCGCATTGATTTTATTGAAAAAAGCTATGGGAAAATTCAGCTACGAACGCTTTCTGCAATAAATCATATATTGCTGAATTTGCTTGACAACAATGTTGGAAACAGTCATACTGGATATTGTTCGCAAAGGAGGCAGTATGAAAGTCAAACGAAACACACTATTACTTATCGCTTGTTTAGTCTGGAGTTTAGCAGGCTTTAATATTTTAAGAATTGGCTTTTTAGCCTATCAGCACCATATTGCAATTTTAAATTTCATATTATCCGTAATAGTTTTTCTCATTTTTCAAAAGTTTATATTCGGAAAATTGGTGAGAAAGCATACTGAACGCATTGGCAATTATGAGGAAGAACGCCAATTATTTTTAAATTTCTTTGACGTAAAGTCTTTTATTATAATGGCCTTCATGATGACATTCGGCATCAGCATCCGTGCGCTGAATTTAGCTCCGGAACGATTCATCGCCGTTTTCTATTCGGGACTTGGGTCTTCCCTATTCTTGGCAGGTGTCTTATTCGGATACAATTTTTGCAAAGGGGCTTGCAAAGGGCTGGCCACAGGCTCAACAGCACAGAAAGATATTATAGAAGAATAAACCGCACTTAATTTCTATTACTGTTAAATTATATACGAAAGGAAAAAAATGATTAAAGTACTGTTCGTGTGCCACGGCAACATATGCCGCTCCCCTATGGCTGAATTTTTATTGAAAGATATGGTCAAAAAAGCAGGTCTGGCTGATAAATTTCAAATTGCTTCTGCAGCTACCAGCCGCGAAGAAATCGGTAATCCCGTTCACTACGGGACCAGAAACAAGCTGGAACCTCTCGGCATATCTACCAAGGGCAAGACTGCAGTGCAGATGACAAAAAAGGATTACGATTATTACGACTACATAATCATAATGGATGAAAATAATCGACGCAACGCCCTAAGGCTTTTGGGGAAAACACAAGCCCCGAAGCTTTACAGTCTTCTCGACTTCACTTCCCGGCCGGGCGATATTGCAGACCCTTGGTATACAGGTGATTTCGATAAAACTTTTGATGACATCGACAGAGGATGCCGCGGATTTCTACGTTATTTAAAAGAAGAAGGAAAGATTTGATGTATTACGTCTATATGCTCAGATGCGGTGACGGATCTATATATACCGGCATTACCACCGATCTTCATCGGCGCTTCCAAGAACACCTCTTGGGAAAAGGCGCCAAGTACACTAAAAGCCATGGCGCTGTCAAAATAGAAGCAGCGTGGAGCTGCAATGACAGATCTTTGGCTTCAAGAATGGAAGCTGTAATAAAAAGGCTCCCCAAGAGAGAGAAAGAATCCCTGGCAAATGAGCCTTCAAAATTTTATTTGATTTTAAAAGATAAACTTAATTGCAATCTTTATAATCCTGTAGTATAATATGTTCGTTATCGTCGCCCATAGTTTTGCAAAGTTTTATTCGCTAGTGTGGCTCAATGGCAGAGCAGCTCATTCGTAATGAGCAGGTTGGGGGTTCGATTCCCTTCACTAGCTCCATATTAAGTAACAATCTTTAATACAAAAACAGCCCTTCAAATTGGAGAGCTGTTTTTGTATATATGCCCGGAAATCCCATACTGTCCGGCTTTCCTAAGATATCTACAAAGCTTCAAAAACGCAAATGTTCCCTTGTCACAAGACTAATAATGATTACAGCTGCAAATCCTGAGAAATACTGAATTTATGATTCGGCGGTATACGGGTATGAGGTATACAAACGGCTTTCGACGAAAAATGTTGTACAAAATTCGGTTTGTTGAGATTTTGTACAACATTTTCTTTTTTATAATAAGGGCTGTTTAAAGTCTTGACGATATATCGGCTTTTCCAAAGATTATTAGTCCGCAAAAATGGTCGAATATTGACTTGTTTTGTCGTAAAAGGACAAAACACAGACCATATAATAGATAAATAATCGCCGAGACCGCTGTTAGCATATGCACGAAGTTTCAATATACCCCCTCCCTTTTTAGGCATGTTGTATAATTTTGCGATTACCTCAAAAAAAGACAACATTTAGGAGGCACGCACTATCATATGGTTGCATGCCAACCTGCGGATGCATGCCAACCTGCGGCAAAATATCTAAGCATCGACGGAGTTAACAAGAGGCGATTGATAAATAGGCGATTGATAAATAGGCGATTGATACTTATATGGAGAAAGCATGATACAAAGTATCAATTTTTTTGAAATAAGTATGCCGCTGTCATACTTTTTTCGCATTTTCGTATACTTTGTATCACATTTTTCCAGAAAAGTATTATAAAGGCATTGGTACAGCTCACTCCAGCAAATTTAAGTTTGGCATCATAGCTTCCGGCTAATGTGGGCCCCATTTGGCGGAGCGGTGTTGTTGGCTTTTTTCTTCGAGACTGCCGATTAGACAACAAAGCGTGTCGAAGTGTGACGAATTGCGTAATATTTAAATGAGATATTGGCTTTTTGTGATGCATATCTGATTTTGGATTACATAAATCAGAAAAACTGATGTCTGCTCAGACGAAGTGCCGGCAAAAAGCAACCCCTTGCAAAATCCCGTATTACGGGCTTTTGCAAGGGGTTGCTTTATTTTTGCTTAAGGGCGATCATATCATTATATCGCCTTTTAATACTCCGCATCTTCAGGAAAATACTTCGCAGGGATGACCGATACAGGGGCGATGTCTGGTATATCATCTTGGTCCTCATGCAAAGCATACTTTCCATCTACATTCAGCACAACCTCTTCCCCTGCGCTGAGCTGACAATCCAGATAAACATCGTCAGCATACACGCTGTCAAGACAGAGCTCCAGCCTATCGTCATCAGCATAGAATTTGGCGTCGTCAGCAGGCTCAAATATTATCTTTTCATCAGTTATTTCTGTTATCGTAGCCTTGATTCTATCATATCCCTCCAATTCAGAAGATGACGTCACATCCTCCGATTGACTTTTCTGCCAGTCTTCATACGTCATGTTAATGCTTTCATAAGGAAACAATCCCTTATTTACAACAAATCCACTGTCAGCATTGATTATCTCTACTTCTATGCAATCAGAACTATCCGCGTTGGAGAGCACTCTGTTGGCTAGTACCAGACTTGTTACTGACATTATATCCAGTCCGAAATCGAACATTTCGCCTCCGGAAAAAGCCTTTTCAAATTCTTCATAATCCATATGGATTTTCATAGCCGAATAATCTTTGGAATATTCTACTTTATATGCCTCGTTCTTTTGTGACAATTGTTCAGAAAACTGTTTTAAAAGCTCATCATTATGGTCAATAAGGGCATTCTTCTGTTCAACAGTTGCTTTGATAAATAAAAAATTGTCCTCCAAATGAGCTTCTTGCCCATATTGAGCATCGATGCCAAAAACGTCTTCCACAGCCTGGTCATAATTTAAAATGTCCTCTTCGTCCTTATCTCTCAAAACGAGTACATAGGTGCTCGAGAAACGATATTCTGTCAAATCCTGATTGCCGTCACCGTTTTCCTCTGTAGAATCTCCGGCGCACGCTGTCATTACGAATATCATGGCAACAGACAACATTACAGCCAAAATTTTTCTCATCTTACTTCCTTGTCCTCTCCGCTTCATTTGAAAATAAATTATTTAAATCCAATTCATACTCATCATCAAACAAAGCATAATTGTACCCGTATAGCCGGCACATATCCAAGTTGTATCGGTTTTCTTCAGAAAACTGTTCTATGTCGACTTCTCCCGGTTGCAGCCTTTTTTCTATGATATTTTCATGGGCTAAAATATCCTGCTCATGGTTTTTTATATAACCGTCTGTCATTATCAAGCATACATATTTTATATGTTGGTTTTTATAATTTCTTTCACTATAGGCCATAGGTAGTCTTCAAGTGGTCTATGGAAAGATAGGGATATTTATACTTTTCTAACAGTCTTTGCGCAAGCAGCGTTTTGCCTGTGTGGGAACTGCCTGCTATCAAAATTACCATATATTGCCGCACTCCATGCATACTTTTGACTTTAATGTATCATCTTATGATGCTGTTCGTCAATATCTGTTCCGAGGGTTGACGCAATACTGTAAACAAGCAGTTGTTTTTTTCACGATTTAGTGATACTCTTTTATTTACAAAAGCGTATAGTAAAATCAGTTTCGCATTTAAGGAGGTAAGCATGAAGAGATATCGTTGCCTGATGTGTGGTTATATATATGACGAGACAAAAGAAGGCGCAAAATTCACCGATCTTCCTGACAGTTGGACATGCCCCATGTGCGGAGTGCCTAAATCCATGTTCGAGGAAATAGAAGAAGAAACAGCCGAGGCAGAATTGCCTGATATCCCGGAACAAGAAATATCGTCCGGTACTTTCGACGCCGATGGTGATATATCAGAATATCTTCAGGAATACGCAAGACCTAACGATGATAAAGAAATATACATGTCCGATATACATCAAATGGCCAAGACGGGAAAGAGCATAATCGCACCGATGAGCACTGCCAAACCCGTAGTTTCATGGGATGATATTCTGATCATGGGTAACCAGCTCAATCCCCCTCCACTATTGGAAAGCGAAGAAGTTTCTCTCAAAACGGTCATAGGGAAAAACGCAAAAAAGCCGATGACAATAGAATCGCCGGTTTATATAACGCACATGTCCTTCGGCGCTCTTTCCAAAAGAGCGAAAATTGCTCTGTCCAAAGGAAGCGCCGTAGTTAAGACTGCCATGGCCAGCGGCGAAGGCGGAATCCTTCCGGAAGAGAAGGAAAATGCATACAGATATATCTTTGAAATCATACCTAACATGTACAGCGTCACAGATGAAAACTTAAAATCCAGCGACGCCATAGAAATCAAAATCGGTCAAGGCACCAAACCCGGCATGGGCGGTCATCTTCCGGGAGCTAAAGTAACAGCCGAAATAGCAAAGGTGCGCGGAAAAATCCAAGGTGAAGACATAATAAGCCCTTCAAAGTTCCCAGATATCAATTCAAAAGATGACTTAAAGGCTTTTGTTACAGAACTCAGGGAAAGGAGCGAAGGAAGGCCTATAGGAATCAAAATCGCTGCAGGCAGAATTGAAGACGATTTGGAGTATGTCACTTATGCAGAACCTGACTTTATAACTATAGACGGTCGCGGCGGAGCTACAGGCGCCAGTCCTAAAATCATCAGAGACTCCACCTCTCTGCCTACAATATATGCCCTTTACAGAGCAAAAAAATATTTAGACGAGCATGGACTTGATATAGATCTCATCATCACAGGAGGATTTAGAGTATCAAGCGATATAGCCAAGGCTCTTGCCATGGGCGCAAAAGCAGTCGCCATAGGTACGTCCGCTATGATAGCCATAGCATGTCAGCAGTATAGAATATGCCAAAGCGGCAAGTGTCCTGTAGGCGTAGCCACCCAAGACAGCCGGCTGGAAAGCAGAATAGACATCGAAAAATCTGCTAAGCGTCTAACTAACTATTTGACAGCAGTCAACGATGAGCTGAAAACTTTTGCAAGAATTACCGGTCATCATGACATTCATCAGCTCAGCAAAACAGATATCATAACTACCAATAGAGAGATATCAGAATACACAGATATACGCCATGCTTAATGTAAAAAATAAGCTGCCTCTCAATCTGAGGCAGCTCCATTTTTATATTATCATCTATTCTTTTATTCCTTGGACAGTTCCTTCGTGTTCTCTCCAAGCTTTTTTTCATAATCGCTTATCTTTTTTAATTTGTTCATTCTTTCATCAAGCTCAGCGCTTATTTGAGCACAGTGGTAAAGTTCATCTGCCATCTCGTCGGTAAACTCCCCGCTCTTTTTATATCTGAGCTGATGTTCCAACGATGCCCAAGAGTCCATGGCTATGGTTCTCAGCTGAATTTCGACCTTCATCTTTCTTTTTTCATTGGCTAAAAAAATAGGCACCGTAACTATCAAATGCAAGCTTCTGTATCCATTGGGTTTAGGATTCGCTATGTAATCTTTTTTAGTAATCAGTTGAATGTCATCTTGTCTCAGCAACGTTTCAGCTACTGTATAAACATCTTCTACAAAAGAGCATATAACTCTTACTCCTGCCACATCATTCAAATTTTCTTCAAGAGACTCCAATGTGAGAGGATAATTATCTCTTTCCAGTTTTTCAACTATGCTTTCCAGTTTTTTCAGCCTGGTATGAATTCCTGTTATGGGATTTCTATCATATTGCAGCGAGTATTCTTCATTGAGAACGTTGAGCTTGGTTTCCATCTCCATGATAGCGCATTTATAATAAGCCATAAGTTTATTGAAATTTTCAATTATCGGTCTTGTTCTCTTAATAAACAATGACGGCAGCACACTTTCAGTTTTCTTTTTCTTCTTTGTTTTATCCGAAATTTTATTAAACATTTTATTCCTCTCAAAACATATAATATGACTACGTTATTATTACAATTATAAAGCGTCAATCAATTCAGTCAGCTTTTGATGAAATTTGCCGATATGTATTCCATCAATAAAGCGGTGATTGACTTCGATGGAAATATGCAAGACCTTTCGTCCGTCAACATTTTCATATCTTCCCCAAGCTATATGGGGAATAGCATCATCTTTCGCTTTAGGTGAAGCCAGATCTCTTTCGTTGGTCAGCGCTGTCATCTCTATCCACGGTACGCAGGAAAAATATATCAGGTCTTCCTTTTCATCTTCATAACATATGAATTCTTCCTGATTGGAACTTTTCACTGCAGCCCTTTGGCAAAACGCCTTTATATCTCCTTTAATTTCCCCTTCATCCATTGTCACTATATGAAACAGCTCTGAACCTTTTTTCAAATCGGTAAAGCTTGGAAGTCTTTCCTTTAGCTGAAATATCTCGTCCCTTTCAGTAACGTATGAAAACGCGTCAACATCATTAATCGCCTTGGTGCACAAATATACCAGCCCGTAATAAAAGGAGATTCCATGGTTTTTCGTGTAATTATACAGATTCGTTACATCTTGTTTAAATGTCACCATATAAAAAGGGTTGGATACTGATGAAAAGAAATCAAATATCTCTCTTCTTTCCCAATTTTTCTTATCTATCTTCGTTCTGTTCATCTGTATTGCGCGTCAGCTCTCCTTTCCGGCAATATGGCAGTAAACTCTTTTTTCAAGTCTTTTCTCAAACCCACATAGCCTTCGTGAGTGATGGTAAAAAGCATAGGTTCCTTCTTCTCGTCAAAAAAAGCTATGTCTTTGTCGCCGAAGTCAGTTTCTTCTACCCACTCTCCATGCTCGTCATCGGTTGTGACCACACAAAAAGTGCTGTATTTTGACAATTGGTCAAACAGCCTTTTAGACGAATAAATCTTATATAAATCAGCTCCTCTGCCTCCTCGGACAGTTCCCCACCATCTATTGACCACACGGTGCTCGGCAATATAGTCCCATACCGAGTCCAGCAAATCATCAAATCTTTCCCCGTTTATAAGCACTACTTCTACATATTTGGTCTTGTATCTTATCATATTAAGAAGCTTCACATAAGCTTCATGTTCATTAAGTTGTTTATCAATGCTAATATAATCCATATTTATATTTTATCAAATTTTTTTGACGATATTATAAAGATTATCAAATCAAGTCGTAAAGTTTAAATATGGCTATCATATTCTGGTATGTCAGCTTGTTTCCCATAAGTTGGCCGTAAGTAGCAGTTTTGGTCTTTCCCTCTGATTTCAGTTTTTCCATTTTGATCACCGTGTCTTCATAATTGTCTTGTACAAACTTGAGCATTGCCTCAAAGGCTTTCAGCCTTCCTTCAGTATTCACATGTTGTTCTGTCATACATTGAATTCCTTTCCATGCTTATTGAAAAAATCGTAGTATCTCCTGACGTTACCTAGTTCAGTCCATTTTTTTACACACACGGGATTTTCGTCCATATCGTAGACCTTTGCTCCCTTTATAGAAAGGATAAACGGAGAATGGCTTGCTATGATGAACTGACTTCCGTTGAACCTGGCTGAATTTTCTATGTATTCAGCCAATTCTTCCTGCCTCTCGCACGACAGGCTGTTCTCAGGTTCGTCAAGGAGTATGAGCCCCTGTGTGTCGATTTTATTCACAAAATATTTAAAAGCGCTTTCTCCGTTGGAATGCTCCCTGATGTTGTCCATCATATTCTTTCTCACGTATTTGGATTGAGTAGTTCTCCTGGCAAGGTTTGTCTTTTTAAGCATTTCATAGTCGTCAAGGGTTTTGAACTTAAAATCAGAATATTTGATATCCAAATATTCATTCAGCAAATCTTCTCTTTTATCATCTATGCCTTGGTTTATGGTTCTGAGATTCAGCATATAGTCAAACACATCATCGCTGGTGATTACCCTGCTGCCTTCAGGTATAGCTCCGTTCAGTCTGTAATCGCACATCTGTGTGTAATCATCAAAGAAATTGCTGCGATTGTACAGCGTATCTCTCTCCAATTGAAGCGTTTCGGCTATAACGTTAAGGGCAGTACTCTTGCCCGAACCGTTTCCTCCGCACAAAATGGTAACCTGGTCCGGTTCAAGAGTATCAAAGTCATGTTCAGATAATACTCTAAAAGGATAAAAGCTGTCATAGCAAGTCCTTAGTTCACTCATGAGATACCCATACTCTCGTTCCCTTGACGGAAAGAAAAAGTGCGATAGATATATCAAGGCCGTCCCTCCTCTTGTAAGATAATAGCCTTAGCCCATTCCAAAAACCTATCTGAAAGCGATTTTATTTTAACATATATTCAACGTTTTTGCATCCGTCTTTCGAATTATGCATTTATACTTTTGAAAAGACGGCAGTATTGCACGCTCCTCTTGACCTGGGGCGTCTCCAATGATAAAATTGTATACAATTTGAAGGATTGTTTAGGAAGGTCATTATGCTCACTCTGGATTTTTTAAGCAACGATTATAAAGAAAAAAAGACGCAGGCGCAGATAGTAGAAGAAAATATTGAAATCGATATTATCACAGGAAAAATTCCGTCAGGCAATCGTATCAATGAGAGAGAACTGTGCGAAACTTATAACATGAGCAGAACACCTATACGGGAAATACTGCGTCGCATTGAAGGCAACGGTCTCATCAAATCCATACCCAATCGCGGTGTCTTCGCTGTAGGCTTGAACAGTCAGTCTATAGATGATTTGTATTATCTTAAAACCATTTTGGAGGTCCAATGTGTCCGCTGGGCCATAGAGCGAATTGAAGACTATCAGATGGAACTGCTGGAAGAGACCTTTGACTTTATGCAGTTTTACACCATCAGCAACGATTTGGAAAAAATACTGCGAATAAACGAAGGTTTTGATTCCATCATATACAATGCGGCCCATAACAAAGAACTGGAGTCCAGGCTCCTTCGCTATAATTTCCTCATAAAATATGCCAATGCTGACGTCAAATATCCTCTCAATTACTTGCCGACCGTCCTTGAAGAGCATCGAGCCATATTCAATGCGTTTATCGCAAAAGATCCCGATGCGGGAGCAGAAGCCGCTGAAATACACTTATACAAATCCATGCTCAGGAGGAAATAAATTTCTGAACGGCAGAGCATAAACAAAGAGACTGTATGAAAACCCCGGATAGATTGTATGACTGTCCGGGGTTTTCTTTTACTTTTTCTTTTCGTACGTTGCA
>ULQC01011069.1_pt1 | contig 39841 bp, 36 predicted proteins | sample 1954091 | NCBI WGS metagenome assembly ULQC01 (sample SAMEA4835645, study PRJEB28245) | human gut metagenome | biome: gut microbiome; material: fecal sample | place: Denmark | collected 2008
TTATATATGTTTTTTTTTAATATACAAGCATCTGTTAAAAATATAATATTTAGCAAATTAACCTATGTAAATTTATTTCCAAATTTTTCTTTTTAACATTATCGAGAATTTGCTTATTGCTACAGCTAGTAATAATGTTAATAGTAAGCAAATGAACAGATATAAGTATGGCTGGTCTTCGTTTAATCCCAAAAGATTTGAAAGCAATCTCATCGGTATTCTCTGTAAAATATATATCCAAAATACATATTTACCAAACCACGATAAAATGCGACTTTTAAAATTTATTTTCTTCGAAACTAAAACTATAGCAATGCAGAAGAGAACTGCTACTGCATTGAACATCATAAGTCTGACATATCGAAAGTCAAACATATATAAGTATCCTGCTATAACACATATAGTAAATGCATAATACAAGATGTGATACTTATCTAGAATTTCATCTAAATTGTTTTTAAAATATGAATACCACATTCCCGCGACATAGCATAAATATGTACTGCTCCAAAAGTTTTCTTTATATAAAGACATTATGTAAACATATCCCAAGGAACAAATTGTCATTAAAACAATTGGTACCCACTTATTGTTTTTGAACGGTATAAAACATAAAAATGTAAGTAAGTACAATGTAAAAACCGCAAACATATACCAATTGCTGTTTCCTATAGTTGTCCATCCTGTAAAAGCAAGAGCAATCTGGTCTGCAGGATATTCTATTCCCATTATGATATCTGTAAACAAAAACAGGCAAATTGCCAACGCAAAATCAAAAAAAGTTTTACCAAATCTGTTTTGAGGTATTCCTTTTATATATGCACGTCCTTTATTTTTAAATGATTCGTATATTCCATATCCTGAATAAAACAGGAACATTGCCACCATGAGCTGTCCGAAATAATTTAAAACATCTATTACTAACAAGTCTGTCCAATGTGAAAAATCAGCATATGTCCTTATATGACTTAAAAATATGATAATTACGAAAATTCCCTTAATTGGTTCGGTATTAGGTTTGGACAAATAATCACAGTTTAGTCCATTTATACATACCCTTAATGAAAACAATATCATCAATATTAATAAAATCAAAATAACAATCATATATTGATATCCTTTCCACTATTCTATCACAGCGCTATAAATAGCCTCAGCTGGATCATTACTTACGCTGAAAAAAGTTTCCATTCTGTTTTTATAAGGTTCCTCAACCTCAAATTTATTATAAACAACCTTTTTTAGTTTTTCCAGCAACTCTTCACTTGTCGTGCAAAGAGGTCCAAAAGCATCTTCATATTTTAAATCCAATTCACGATAGGAATGTATGCCTGCTTTCATTTCTACCGGATCAGGTAAAAAATAAATTACAGGTCTAACTAATTTTACAAAATCAAATTGATACGATGAAAAATCAGTAATGAAAAGCTTATACTCTTCCAACACAGTTTTTTCAAAGTTCATTGTAACATTAGGCACATTTTCCAACTTAAAATGATAGCTATATTCCTTAAAAATAGGATGTAGCTTGAAGTCAAGCTTCAGATTGTTCTCCACTAAAAGACTCTGTAACTCTTTGGAATTAAGGAAGTTATTTATTTTAATAAAAAAATCTGACTTTATAAAATCTTCATTTCTCAAAGTCCTACGATTATCAACAAGCTGTCCTATCAAATACTGTCTCCATGAGGGTGCAAACAAGATTTTATTTTTTATTTCTTTTTTTGCTTGTTGTATTCCCATTCTAGGCATGCCTGACATGATTAAGTCATCTTCAGAATAATCATAGTTAGCTATAAGATTCTTCTTTTCAAATTCTGAAGAAATAACAAATTTATCAATTTCCGTAAATTCTTTAGCATACATTCGTTTTAATGAAGCGTGCAATATCCCATGCTGCAAATAAATTAACTGATAATGAGTTACATCACTATACCAGGCGACATTTCTAAACGGATTGTATATTGAAAGAGAACTAAACGATGTGAAAATTTTACTACTTTTTAAAAACAGTTCTTTATGTTTTTTGCTTTTATGTTTAACTACAAACTTTCTTTGTTCATTATTGAATTTTTGTGCTATGTCATTGAACTCACCATCTAATATATAATACCTCTCAACACCATCCTTTTTATAAAAATCATGGATAAACTGATAATATCCATTATCAATTACTCCTGCCGAATCATAATAAAGCCATATTTTTCTTTTTGTTATAGCTTTAAACCTATAATAAAAAATACCTATAACATGCTTTTTCGGGTAATATCTAAAGGTGCGTAATGCATTAACAAGTTCTTTTAAAACACTTTGTTGAGAAACTTTAAAATAGGGCTCTTCTCTTTGAACGTAAGTAAGCCTCCACCGAGCTATGGCTATTGATTCCCTATGATATTTTTTTATAAAACCACAAAATTGTAGATATGCCGGAGAAGTTTTAATTTCAATTCCATTAATAGACACTTTAATTGAAAAATATTTTATTTCTTCCGGATTGAATTTATATGTAAAAGGATATACACAGGCAGTCTTCATTTTCGAATTCCTAAAAGGTACCTTTGAAACTTTTATAGGATATTCATCTTTAAAATGTGTCCCATCCTTTCTGATTCCCTCAATTATATATTTTTCCATAGGATATATTTCCAACACTGGGGACGAAAAAGATGCAAATATAGATATATTATTGTTATTCTCTCTAACTTTATATATATGACAGTGAATAAAAGAACCGCAGCAGACCTCTTCTCCTGACGACAGGTAGATAGAATATCCGTTTTTATTTATATCGCAATTTAATTTTTCTCCCTTCCATTTAAGGAAAAAAATTTTAACATAATTACTACAATTAGAGTGTTCTATTATCACTTCATTATTGATTTTTTTCAATATATTAGCTATTCTCTGCTTAGCAGCTTCTAATTTTTCCACACTATAATGATAGGGGAGTAATTCATCCGTATTAACTCTCCAATTAAATGTGTTTATTACCAAAGTTTGAACATATTTAGATGCTTGCCCATCCTTGGAAAATCTATCAAGTAGTCCCTCGTTATATGTCATTATATCTTCAAAACAATAATATGGGTTATTTTTAGTCTGTGACACACCAGCGCCATGTCTTCTATAATAATAGGCCGCTTCTTTTACATATCCTATTTTATTTTTCTCCATGAGAATACATGTATTAAAGTTCTGATCCTCGGAAAGTTTCATTGATGTATCATATAATAAATTGTCTTCATACATATTTTTTATGATAATGTTAACAGTAGACTGATTCAGTCCCGGATATTCATCTAAATCATATATTCCCGTTCCTTTATCATAATTCTTTTCGCTATACCTGCTGTGTAGAGATATTCGCCCTCCTCTATCCCAATACATTGGATATGTAACAAGATCTATTTCGTTATAATGAAGGTCAAAAAAGTTTATCAAATTCGGTATAGTTTCTTCTGAAATATAATCATCAGAATCCAAAAGCATTATATACTTGCCTCTGGCTCGTCTTATTCCTTCATTTCTTGTATCTGATACACCTGTATTTTCTTTTTTTACATAAACGATATTCTGATATTTTTTACATAAATTTCTGCAAATCGCATCACTATCATCAGAAGAACCATCATTTATTAACAGAATTTCTATTTTCGATATATCAGTTTTCTGTTTAGCAATCGAGTCTACACAATTTTCGATAAAATCCTGAGAGTTATATACAGGAATCACAACTGAAACGTTAAATTTATTTCTTTCTTCTAAAATCATTGTTTAATTCTCCTTAAAAAAGAAATTTACAAATCTCTCTGAAGATTTACCATCACAACTGCTGCAAAATTTTCTTTTAAACTCACTAAGCTTGTCCAAATCTATCTTTTCTTCTTTAATACAATTTATCAGTTCATTTTGGTTTTGAGCTACACTTCCATATGTATATTCCACGAAATCATAATAAAAATCTCTGCTAGAGACATAGTCCTTATAATCAGGAGTATAGAATACAGTACATTTATTAAGTAAGGACGCCTCGAAAATTACGGATGAATAATCGGTTACCAATATATCTGTAATGAAAAGCAAATCATTAATTTCCCGTTCTTGAGATAAATCAAGATAGAAAGATTCATCCAGTTTTTCGGAAGGATTCCCTTTTATAAATGGATGCCATTTTAATATCACAAAATACTTGTCCCCCAGTTTTTGCTGAAGTTCTTTAAAAGAAATCCAAGAATAATCATAATGTGCTGTCCGTATTCCATTTCCTCTAAAGGTTGGAGCAAATAGAATTATTTTTTTATCTTTTAAGACAGGATATTTTAAATAAAGTTGCTCCTTAACTTTTTTCTTGTAATTTTCATCAAAAAAAATATCTGTTCTAGGGATTCCAATTGCATGAATATTTTCAATAGGCATTCTAAATGCTTCAGCATAGTTTTTTCTTACTTCCTCAGATGAAACTATCGCATCTGTATAGTTTCTATGTGATAGTGATCTAGGAGATGGACCTCCGGGTTTTCCCATTCTTGAAAATCCAACCTTTTTAAACGCTCCCATGGCATGCCATACTTGTATAAGCTTTGTCGCTTTTCTCAATGGAATCGGATATATAAAAGGTATAAAGTCATCTACTAATATGTACTTTGACTTTGCCATTTTTTTGCACAATTTTCTTTTTTCATTTTGTGTGCGTTTACCTATTATATCTGCTTTCATGGAATAAATAACATTAAACTCATTTTTGTTTATCTTGTCATCTATATACTGAAGATTCCCGGAAAGCTGCTGTCTTGATTCTGATAACATCAAAATTTGTTTTGAATCTACAGGCATCAATATTCGATAATATAAATAATATAAAATATAGTCTATATTACGCAAAATTTGCAGCTCTTTTACAAAATAACGTCTGATAAAACGCTTTATAGCTCTAAACATTTTTCCTCTCTTTAAAAATTAAATACCATTATCTCTCGTAAAATTCTACTGCTTTATCGATATCACCGTCAAAAACTATTTTCCCCTTTTCAAGGACTATCCCCCTGCTGCAGAATGCTTTTGCCATACTTGTTGAATGAGTTACAAACAAAAAAGTAACTTCTCCATTTTCCATTATGTGTTTGACTTTATCTATACATTTTTTCTGAAAAGCCTTATCTCCAACACTAAGAGCTTCATCGACAATAAGAATTTCAGGCTCTACATTTACATTAATTGAAAAACCTAATCTTGCTTTCATTCCGCTTGAATAAGTTCTTACTGGCTGATCTATATAGTCTCCTACTTCAGCAAAATCTACTATCTGTTCCTCAACTTTAGCAATTTGATCATCGTTCATCCCCATTATATTACATTTAAGATATATATTTTCTCTTCCAGTAAACTCTCCATCAAATCCAGCTGTAAGTTCAAGAAGAGCGCTTACTCTACCATCAATAGTTATCTTTCCTGATGTAGGAAACGTAACTTCAGTTATCATTTTCATTATTGTTGATTTGCCAGCTCCATTTCGCCCAAACAAAGCAACGCTTTCACCCTTTTTAACAGAAAATGAAATATCATTTACTGCTTTATTTTCCTTATACTTTATTTTCTTTGAAAAAATACCTAGGAATCTATGCTTGTCATTTCTATACAATTTATATATTTTTGTTACATGATCAAATACAATAACATCTTTTGTCATTTTCTCTCCCTTAGAGTACATCTGCAATATCCTTATAAAGTTTTTTATACGCCCATATAGCTAAGAATATCATTATAACTAAAACAATAAAATAATTTCTGATTTCCTCAGGTGTTTCGAAAAGCCACTCTTTATCGATAAATACATGCCTATATCCATTAGCTATAATAGTTACTGGATTAAACATCAAAACATCCTTTATTATTTGTTGTTTTATGTCGCTGACATCATACATGATTCCGGAAACCCAAAAGATCGCCGTAGTAAATGCTTTTACAAGATTTAAAAAATCTTTGCTCATTGCTGACAACATACCAGAAAACAATCCCCAAAACGTAAAAAAGACGAACATAAACATAATATATATAGGTAGTTGTAAATAATATATATCCGGCATATAACCAAACATGATAAAGATCACGATCATGATCGCCAGCAGAATAAAATGAACTACCAGCTTGGAAATGCTGGTAAAGGTCGGGATCACCGAGATCGGGAATTTCATCTTTGTAACTAAATGCCTATTATTTCTTATACAGCTGGCGCCACCTGTTATCATTTCACTCATATAAAACCAAGGTACAAATCCTGCGATCATCCATAGAAAGAATGGATATCCATCTTTATCTCCACCTGACCTAAGTCCAAAGCTGAAAGCAAACCAAAAGACGAAAATTGTAACCATAGGTTTGATAAAGGCCCACGACCACCCCAAGGCTGAGCCTCTATATGTCTTTATAAGATCTGATTTTGCAAGCTTTATAATTTGTTTTCTATATACAAAATGTTCATTTATAATTGTCTTAATACTATTCACTGATACTTTCCTTTTGTAAACTTCGATAAAACTAATATTACGCTAATTATATTATTTTACTAATTTTCCAAATTTCTGTCAACATTATACGGTTTTAATCTATTGTTTACAGACATATTTATTTTTATCTCAGCATACGTGTGCTTACTTTCTTTTTCTCTTCTGATTTTTTCTGACGCTTCACATCATCAACAAAAATTTCGCTTATGCTTTTGAAAGCTGCCAGCTGTTCAGGAGTGCACTTGGAGAGAGATTCCATCATTTCATCTCGTACCTTCATCGATTCTTCATCTTTGTCCATGGAATAAAGTGTGCCGCTGAGGAGATAATCCACAGAAACATCCAAAAGCTGGCTTAATAAATAAAGATTCTTGATTGACATCCCCTTATTCCCATACTCCACATCTGAAATGAAAGCCGGAGTTATGCCGATTTTTTCAGCCAATTCTTCTCTGCTTAAATCCTTCCTCTCTCTTATTACCCTTATTCTGCGCCCCATGGCGTTAATATTAAGTTGTTTTAATTCTTTAGTTTTAGACTTTTCTTGATTTGGATAAAGTACCATAAATTATTCTCCGTTAATATCGATTGTTATAAACAAATTTCTTTTTTATTTTATCTTAATTGTGCTGCCTTATCAACCCTGAGCATCTTAAACCTTCTTTTTAAGCATATCAGCATAAATCATGCTTATGCTCTTTAAGCTGGCAAGTTGCTTTCCGTTGCATTGATTTAAAATATTCATAATTTCTTTATATGCTTCTGCCGCCTCTTCATCAATATCAATTTCACGCATGTTTCCTCCCAAAATGTAATCTGCATTTGTATCTAATGCCTGAATAAGCGAATAGAATTTCCTGATTGAAGGGCTCTTATTGCCATATTCTACATCAGCAATAAAATTTACTGACAAATCCACCTTTTCAGCCAGCGTTTCTCTTGTCATCTTCCTTTCTTCACGTACCTTTCTCAATCTCATTCCCATGTCTTTTGTCTCTAACTGCTTCAATTCTTTATGCATATACTATCTCCTCTTTCTTTCTCACATTATTTTAGAACATATTTTTTACAAAAAAAAATCTTGTAAAGGCACTTTCACCTCTACAAGATGATTTTTACTTTGAAACGGTATTCGCAAATATCATGCTTATATCCCGAAATCCCTTTATTTGGTCTGCGTCGCATTTTTTCAATATTTCTAAAATTTCTTTACAAGCTTCAATGGCTTCTTCATCACGGTCTGCTGCATATACTCTGCCTCCTAACAAATAATCAGCTGTTATATCCAGTGCTTGGCACAGCGAATATAAGCTTCTGACTGACGGAGATTTGTTCCCGTATTCTATATCGGTTATAAAGGTGACTGAACGGTCTACTTTTTCTGCCAACATTTCTCTGGTCATCTTTCTATCTTCACGAACAAGTCTTATCCTTCTTCCCATAGATTTTACATCTAACTGCTTCAATTCCTGCTGCATCACATATTCTCCCTTTTTTATTTGATAGTCCCTCTTCTTAAAGTTAATATGTTTAAGCTTAAAGTTGTATAATCTGTAGGTTATGTTTTATATATCTATAAGGCAAAATTTTAAAAAATACCCTTGCAAATTTTATACAAGGGTATTTATTAGATTTAAAAAGTTTATTTTTTGGTATCATCAAATTTTGGTATCATTAAATATCTATTGCTCATTCATAACAGATTCAATCTGAGCTTTTGCTTCATCCATTGATGATTGGTCTGGCTGCATTACATACACGCTGTAATTTGGTATGGAATACACCGGAGTCATCAGTCCGCTTCCTGTAAGACTGCATTGCTTGATAGTCCATCCGCTCATGTCTGAAAGCTGCATCTTTACAAGAGAAGTAATCTCCCTTTGCGTCATGTTGGTCTGGATATTGTCCTCGACGGAATTCAATATACCCGTGTAATTGGTCAGTATTGATGTACTGCTGGTACACTTTTTAATTATGCCCGTAATAACAGCCTGTTGATTCTTAACTCTCTGGTTATCTCCGGAAGAGAACGAATACCTTTCCCTTGAGAAGGCAAGCGCAGCTTGTCCGTTTAACTGATTTTCACCGGCAACAAAGTTGTAGGTCACTCCGTCCATTCCGGCTGCTGAGAAATTGTAATCGGAATTTACCGTAATTCCGCCTAAAGTATCTACCAATTTTATGACAGTTGTGAAATTAACTTTTATATAATAGTTTATATCTATTCCGAGCAGATTTTCAACTGTAGATGTAGTTTCATCTATACCATAAAGACCTGAATGGGTAAGCTTGTCCATAGCTCCTTTCCCTGCCAGATTAACGTAATAATCTCTAGGAATAGATGTAAGTAAAATAGTTTTTGTCTTAGGGTTAACCGTCATAATCATGTTGACATCGCTTCTTGAAGTATTTCCGATAGAGCCTGTAGTATCAATTCCGCTTACATACACATTAAACGGGTCTTCCGTAACGTTTACAGCTTTGGAACTGGTTTCCTGCTCCACCGTTACATCGATATCAGCAATTATCCTTGTATTGTCAGCTGTAAAACTTTCCACCTCTTCAATGGCCATATCATAGTAAGAGCTATTGAGGAAAATGACCTCTGTCTCATTATTCATCAAATCATTGGCTAGATCGTCAAAGCTTCCCATTTCCTCAAAGCTTACATCGACTTGTTTCTTTAGCTTGTCCTGAGCCTCTGTATAAACATCATCGCCGTTACTCATAATACCCACTGTCTGACCCTCTATATCTTTTACGTCTTCATAGGAGCTGTCCGCCCTAACCACGGCATAAAAATTATGGGTCTGGTCTCCGCCGGATATTTTGCCAAAAAAGTCAAGAGTACTGCCCATATAATATGAGCCAACACTTGTGATCAAAATTAAGATTATGGCAAACACTGAAGCTGCTGTCTTGTTTTTATTCTTTTTAGGATCTCTCGCTTCTCGTCCTTCTCGTCCGCTTCTGGTCTTCCGCGGTCTGCTAAGTAAAGATTTAAGTATCGGAAAGCTGGCCAGCGCCAGTACCAGCACCAATATTACAAAATAAAGTGTCGGCAAAACATTTACTAAAAATACCAGAACCAAAAATACCAGTATGGAAAGCGAATATAATATTGCCAAAACGTTGGTAAAAATCTTTTTTCCGTTTTGCTTCTTTTCTTCTTGTTTTCTGTCTGATCTCATGCAAATCCTCCTGTTTTTCCCCTTTTATAAATGTATATTATGGTAATATGTCGCTGCGCATACATTTTTATTCTATCATAGAACAGTGTGAAAGTGAAGAGGGAAGTTTCAACAGCTGTGAAGCGGAGCTGTAAAGCGATCTGTGAAGCGGCGGCTTCTTTCCTAATCTCCTAAAAGAAAATCCAATGCCCGGACGATTTTAATACCGTCTTGTGTCTGTGGCAGACTGCACTCCAGCGCAATAACGATCTTCTCGTAGTTATCCCTTATCTTTCGCAGGGGTGCAAGCTCCCGTTGCCTGGTTTCGGGTGCGTTCATTGTCTCCGTAACCTGGATGTATTTTTTCTCATCTGACTTTGTGGCGATAAAATCCACTTCCTGATTATCTATTTTCCCAACGGACACATCATAACCGCGGCGCATGAGCTCAAAAAAAATAATATTCTCCAAAATATGCCCGCTGTCTCCCTCTCGGAATCCAAGCAGATAATTCCGCAGTCCTATATCTACAATGTAGTATTTTCCCAATGTGCGAAGATATTCTCTGCCTTTAATATCAAAGCGTTTGACCTCATAAAAGAAATATGCTTCCGTCAGAGCCCTGATATATTCCTGAATAGTCTGAACTGCGGGTTTCGTCTTTCGCTTCCCATTCTCCAGCAGTCCCTCGTTGACCAGCGTGTTCCCGATAGAAGTAGCGGAAGTATTGTTACCAATGTTGTCTGCCAGGAACATGATGATCTTACGAAGCAGCACGGCATCGGTTATCGTCCGCTGTCCCTTTCGCTTTTCCCGTTCCAATATATCATTGACGACTGCCGCAGAATAAACACCGTCCAGCGCGGCCATGACCCGCTCGGTCTCCAGGCCGATATCCGCCAGCATAGGCATGCCTCCGAACCGCGTATACGCGTCAAAAAGCTCCTTTGTGTCGTAGACCTCGCCATCGGCATCCAAGATTCGTTTTTTGACCCCACCCGCCGGCGACTTGCCTTCTGCCAGCTTATAACCGTGGAAGTCTATGAATTCCCGGAATGATAACGGCAGAACTTTAATCTCCACATATCGGCCGGACAGATATGTGGACAGCTCCGAAGAAAGCAGATAAGCATTTGAACCAGTTATATAAATATCACAGTCAAAATCCACGCGGAAAGCGTTGACGGCATTTTCCCATCCGGACACTCTCTGTATCTCGTCGAAAAACAAGTAGGTTTTTCTGCCCTTGCAGATGCGTGCCTTGACATATTCGTAGAATTCTCTTGCGTCCATCTCCGGAATGCTCATGGATTCAAAGTTCATTTCAATGATCTGGTCGTCTGCCACTCCGCTCTCCCGCAAATGTTCCGCCATCAGCTTCATCAAGCTGGATTTTCCGCAGCGCCGGATTCCGGTCATAACTTTGATCATTTCCGTATCCTGAAACGCGATCATCTTCTTCAAATAGAGATCCCGCTTTATCAGATTGTTTTTCTGCACAAGAAACGCACCACCCTTCTAATAAAAGCTTACCACAAGCTCTATTTAATTTCAAGTTTATAACATCAATATTATAAACTTTTATTTTTAAAAAGTTTGTAATATGGCGATGATATTTGTCGAAATTGGCTATGGACTCCTGTGCTCACAGACCACATTTTCCTAAAATAATGCATTCCTGCTCCAGCTTTATATTTTCCTCCAGCATAAATCCAATTACCTCGCGAAATTCCTTTTCTTTTCCTATTTTCTCCAGTCTCTTTCGATCCGACTCCTTCAATTCCTTTGCGTATTGTCTGTATTTCTTCAGCGTATCCAAATCCATATGGTAACTCATAAATGGAATGCCTGTCTTTTTACGCAAATCCAACAGAATGGAAAATCCTCCTGCGTCAATATCTCCAAAGTGATAGTACTTGGCATCCGGAATTGTCTCGTAGACCATTTTTAATAGAGTCCTGCGAATCCTGTTATGATACCCGCCTAAGTATATGAAAAGACTGTCTTCCTCCCAATATCTGAAAAAAGAAGTGAGATTTTCTATGGTGACTACCTTCTTTACCCTGCTCAGATCAGAAAACCATATATCCGAAAGATCTTCTCCTGAAATACCTATGCCCTGCTTTAACAGGGATAAATCTACTGCCTTTTCACCGATTGAAATGCTTACATCCCCCTTAAAATACACATAGTCAGGAGTTCTGTAAATTCCGTATTCCGCTAACAATTCCAGAGTATCCATTTCCAAACAGTCATCCGAAAATTGCCGGAATACTTTAGCAAGGCGGCTTTCTATATGTTCAAAATACTTGGAATCCTGAAAATGCATGATAGAAAATTCCCTGATATAGCATGACTTTCTATTTTGCTCTACAAGCACACACGCCCGAAGGAATTTCTCTGTTTCCTTCTTATCCTCCAGCGTAATATACTCTTTGACTGACTGGTGTTTTTGCAGCCGTTCCAGAAGATGCTTTACAAAGTTTACCGTAATAGGCGCATCCACATCAATATATTTCTGAAGCAGGATGATATTTTCTTCCTCCAGTCCCAGCTTTGGTTTACGTCCGACATATTGATAAGCCTCTTCTATATGTTCTGTCATCAGCCTGACTTTCTGGATCAGATAATCTCGCTTGTTATCCTTCCAAATGATACGGATTAAATTTTTGCTTTCCAACAGTTTCATTAAGGCATGTATGCTTTCATATTCATCAGAGCTCTCATCAAAATATGCCGGTATTAATTTTTTCGTAAAGCGAAAATATATCTGTATCGTTCGCTTGTTCTCTCCTGTGGACAACAAGCTGTTTTCATACGTATCCAACAGATGATTTAATACCTTCCGATCATACGGCACCATTGATATACCTCTCTGCAAAGCTGGTCTTTTCATCTGTCATCATCAATAATGTTTCTTCAACAAACGGGCTGATATACTGTATTTTATCAGGGGGAGCCGCGATCAGAATCTGTAACGGCAGCCTTCTGAGAAATTCCAAAACGCCTCCAATTCTTTCGTCATCCATATTGTTAAAGGCCTCATCAAAAAGCACAAGGCCTATCGCCTCTCCACCGATATTATTTTTATAAAGCTGAACAAAGGATGCTGCTACCGTAACATAAAACGGCGTCTGCGTCTCGCCGCCGCTCTTTTCCTCACACACCTTGGAATACAGAGAATAATTACCATCACTGTGAATAATGCGGATATCATAATCCATATAGGTTCGGTAATCTGTAAATTCATCCAATGCCTTCGCATTATTGTCATTATCCAGTGCAAGACGTTCAAACAATTCTTCAATTACCGCTTTGTGATTTTCATGGAACAAACCGCTGAAAAGCGATTCTCCCTGCATGGCATTAAAATCGTCCATGATCATTTCATAGTACTGTCTGTATCTTTTGCTTGGCATATAAAGAAACTCGTATTTTTCGTTGCTAAACACAATATCGTCAAGCGCTTTATTCAACTCTTTGAACTCAGCCTGTGCTATTTTCATGTTTTCCTGCAGCTTGGACAGGAATTGCTCTCTGAACTCTTCTTCCGCTGCCTCTCTGGCGGCATCTACCTTGTCTTCATACTGCAGAAGTTCTGAATTCTTAAGCTTCAAATATTCTGTTTCAAAGTCCGCATAACCTTCCAACGTGGCAGGAGCCCCAAAATCATGAGCCGTTTTATATTCGCTCATCAATTCCTTCATAGAATCTGCAGCATCATTCATAAGTGTCTGATTCGCTTTTCTTCGTCTTAGATAGTTATCCCTAAACTGAGAAAAAGATTTGTCCTCCGTCTGTTTCTCATATTCTTTCTTCCAGAGAGGAAGAACATCTCCAGCTTTCGTTCCCATCTCTTGATAAACAACTGATTTTTCAGCATGCTTTATCTGCCAATCTGATACCTGTTCCTTTGTCAGGCTGATTCTTTCTTCCGTTTTACCTACTTCTCTGTTTAAAGAATTTAATTTAACAGCCAACTCTTCCAGTATTTTCTCTAATGCTGACAGCTGTATCTGTTTCATGATCATATTTGAGTTCTTCTCCAGAGTAGCAATATTTTCTCTGCATTTATTGATCTCCAGATCAACATGACGTAAATCACCAATGACATCTAACCTGTACTTGATATCTGTATCATGTTCTGTTTCCAAAGGTTTCAGAACAAAATTCAACTGCGCCAGCTCGTCATGAAGCTGCTCCAATTGTTTCTTAATCTCTTCCCTTTTTTCTCTGGCCTGCTCCAGCTGGACCTTCAGCGCATTCTGACCAATATACGGAGTTTCAAAAATAGCCGGCCTTATGGCGCTGGCAACATTGTTCTGATATTTCATGCACTCTTTTGTAATAGAGATTCTATAATTTTTCAAATCCCGGTAATGTGTACACATGTGCACTTTGCCCAGAATCATATTGATATAACGCTTTGCGTATTTATTTTTTGAAGTTACAACTGTAGCCAGTGAACCTTCAGGTGCTGTATCATACTTATCCAGATTCTGCGTATTGATGAGTCCGACACCATATGCCTTTTTCTCTTTTCGAAGTCTGTCATATGTCCCCAGCGCAATGTCGAAATTTTCGGGTTCTACCAAAATATAAAATCGCTGCGTATTCAGATAGCCCTCTACTGCGTTTCTCCAAGAATCATCCGTAATCTCTAACAGCTCACATAGAATACGCGGTTCCGGGGCTCTGCCAATTCGCTGAAATTCTTCTTTTATAGCCGTTCTGACGCGTTCAACATCTTCTGCATAGGATAACCTTTTCTTCATTAATTGTTCTATTCTTCTGTCCAGTTCCTGCTTCTGACCGCTGACCCTTGCCTCTTCAGCAGACACTTCAGCCCGCTTTTTGAATACCTTATCCCGCATTTCATTTTTATATGTAATCACATGCAAAAGCGTGTCTTTCATATCTGCAAGGTTAATATCTTTGTCTTTCCTGCAAAGATATTCATAATATTTTTTTACAGGGTTATCTGCAACCTTGGCCTCAAACAGTTTTTTCAACTGTTCCTTTGCCAGATCCATGCTTTTCTGAAGTGTTTTTCGTTCTTCCAGCATTTCTCCCCTTTTGTCTTCCAACGAACGCAATTTTTTCTTCTGTTCATCCCTTGCCAGAAAATCTTTGTCCATTGCAAGCTCCGCCCGCAAATCATCTCTAATCTGCTGCTTCTCTGTCTGCTCTGCTCTAACCAGATCAATTTGCTTGTTCTGCTTCTCCAGTCTGAAGGTGTCAGACTGGATTTCCGATTGCTTTCTGTTTATATCCTCACCAATCAGATCAGCTTCCGCTCTCGCCAGGTAATACTCATACTGACTGTCCTTTCTCCGACCATCCACTACATGATCATGCATCGTATTGATGTTTTCCAATCTGCCGATACGGATTTTCACATTCTCCAGGGTACGTTGCAAATCCTGATATGTCCGTACATTTTCACGCAGCACATCGATATTAACTTCTTTTTCATCTAATACATATGAGTAAACAAAATCTTTGATATCGTCTATTGGCCTGAAAGCCAGAGCTTTGGGAATCAGTCTGAAAAACTTATCCTCAATTCGTCCAAACCTGTTTTTTATCATATCCCTGGCATCTTTGTCCGTGGTGCACCATTGCTTAATCTTCTTAGCATTGGTTGTTCTGAACTGATTGATCGACTTTGGTGTTTTTCCTTGAAAGAAGAGAGAATCATCTAAGCGAGCGTTGTCCATAAGATACCTGACCGTTTTTTCCTGACCCTCAGAAGCGGAATCTACTACTGCACCTACTACAAAGTACTTGTCTCTTTTTTCTTCGTAGAATTCCAGCGCGATATGGGCGCTGATCTCACCGGTACGTTCATAAGGTCTGTTTTCCCGTCCTGTTTTGCAGCGAATATATCCTGTCAGCTTTCTCTTCCCGTTTTCATGCGCCGCTTTATTGAAATAATTTGTGGAACAGATTATCACAAACTGTATTGCATCCAAGAATGTAGACTTGCCTGCGCCATTTTCACCGGATATCAAAGTGGATTTTTCAAATTCTATCGTCGTATTTGTAAATCGATGCCAGTTAATCAGCTTCACTCTCATCAGCTTCTTCACTGTCTTTTCCTCCTTTTCTGTAAATCTCCAGCTTCTCGTAGGCAGTTTTTATATCTTCCACTCGAACAGCCATCAGGATTGCATCGAAGATAATGATGCGCGCATCTTCATCTGTCAGATTGCTATCAAGCGTCTCAATGATTTGAAATCTTTTCAATGTGCTGATCGCATTGCGAAAGGTTGTTTTATCAATCATCTTATCTCTGATCTTCAGACTTAAAAATATATCATGGATATCTCCCACGTTTACAATTACTTCATTCGAAACAGAGAGCTCTCTTCTTTTTTCATCATAAAGAATTCGAAGGATCAGCAAGAGAATGGATTCGAACAGCTTCATATTATAGCGATTGTAATTCTGCGGATTTGTCAGCTGAATGACACCATACTCCTCATTGATTTCCAGACGATATCCCAAAAGCGCAAAACAATCTGAGAATTTCTCTTTATATTTAATCACAAAATAGTAATCCGCCTTGTTTGTTTTATTTCTCTTACAAAGGAAACAGGAGCTCAGCAGTCGATTGCAAATTCTTGAAAAATCGTCCTTATCCCGTTGCAGCATTCCGTCCAGAATATCCATCTCTATCAATGCTCCTTCTTATGTATCGTAAAATCATTGAACTGATAGCCGTCTTTTTTTGTTATATCTTTTACATCAATCGTATATCTCATATTTTTTCTTTGTCCATAAAGTCTGATATAAATCAGCTTGACAAAATCATCTGTATTTTCCAGAGGAAGCTCTGAAGCAAGCATTTTCTCCCTGTCGCCAAGCTGTTTTTCCACATAATTATTTATCCTTTCTGGATTCAGAATCCTTTCCAGTTTTCTCAGCATTCGCCTTATTTTTTCATCTCGAAGCTCCTGATCCGGTTCCTCATTCATAAGCATTTCCGGTTCAAACTCTTTTTTCCCCTCGATCGGGGTGTACAGAGACTTCTCATCCAATACGGCAGAACTGTAAAGCCGGATTAATTCATCCATGAATTCAATTCGATAAATACCTCTCAAATCCATATTATCTCTGTTGATTTCTTCGTTCATTCCTGACAGGATTTCCTTGATTTGCCCTCTGACATCTTCTCCTCCTATCAGATAAAACTTTGCCCGGTTGATTGCTGCTCTCTGATACTGCGTATTCTTGCGATTGATCTCCGACAGAAGTTCATCCATGTTTTGAAAAGCATCTATTACATTATGGATGTATTGGTAGACAAGCTCTTCCGCCTCATCTTTGGAAATCTCCCGGATGTTCGCCAGTTCTTCACTGGCCTTTTCCACGTAAGACTTGCTCCGACTTTTGCTTTCCAGTCTCTCTATGATCTCAGGACGAAATTTTGAAACATTATCCGAAGTAAGCAGTCGATGATAAGCCTTGTCCACAATATTCTCAATGTAATCATTGAAAAGTACGTTCATAATCTCCGCAGGTGTTTTGTATCTGGTCAATTCATCTATGTAATGTTTGATACTGGAGCTTAAGTTTTTCAATCCGGTAATCAGCATATCTGTATTGTCCGCTATTGCCAAAAGGACAACGCCGGGATTATCTGTCGCACTTCTAACCAGACTATATATAGTATAGATATACCCCTGATATTCAATCTGCTTTCCTTCTGCTATTTCAAGGAGCGTCCTTATTATCTTAACTGCATATTCCCTGAAATTAACTCTTTGTACATAGCTTTTATCCGTTTCAATATCAATCCAGCCGTAATTTTCCAGTTTTCGGATCATCCAGTTTGCCTTGTCTCTTGCAGATTTTCCTTCTACATCTGCTCCTTCAAACTCAGCTGCCTGTGATGCTTCAAAATAGTATTGTAATTCCTCTATCAGAACATCCCTTTCCACACCAAACGAAAGCTGATGATCCATGACAGAAAACAATTTGCAGATACATTCCCAATATACTACTTTGTTTGGGGATGCCAACGGTACAAAAAAATGTTCATCTATAATATGAAACACATTCGTCTCCTTTTATCAAGGCAATCAAATCTCTGTTAACAGTTTTTATAATTTATTATATCATAAGCATTTCATGCCTTCAATAAGCTGAACTGCCTCGAGTAACATTATTAGATTCATCAGACCCACATAAAAGGCACAGAAGCCTTATCGCTTCTGCGCCTTATGCATTGCTCAATATATAATTTTTCATCCTATTCTTTTAATGCTTCAAGAAAAGCTATAGCTTCATGTACATTCGAGAAAGTTTTTTCCTGGACATATAACCACTGATTTCTTTCATCAGTGTCTTCCAAACATGGCATACCGTCTTTGAGTAGAGTTTTTAAAATTGTTCCCGCATTCTTCATCGCATTTTTATAGTGTTGCCCAATTTTTTCTATAGATGCAAAGTCTCCTTTTTCATAATTAGGCTCCATAGTTTTCAGTTCGTTTAAGATGCGTTTTTTATCTCCAGTCGTTTTAATTGCGGGAGCAAACATTTTATAATGCAGCATAAGCCAATACTCAATACAGCCTGTGGTCATAAGAAGGCGAACTTTAATTTGTTTATCTCGCCTCATTCTTCTCAAAGCATTAATAATTTTTAACCTTTGTTCCCATTTTGCTTTTTCATCTATCTCTATATCGAAGAAAAACCATATCTCGTCTATAACATCTTTTTCATTCCTGTATTTTATTTCTTTCTTAAACTTCTCCTGTGCTTTTTCAAATAGTCCGGTTGATTTTGGATATTTTATTCGGGCACATTTCTGAAATTTTTTCTTCAGAAAATCTGTATATGCTTGTTCACTTTCTCCTTCACAAAAAACGTATATTAAAGGCTTATACGATCTGCTATGACGAGGCATTATTCTACCTCCTCTATCTTAACTTCCGGGATTGCCCCGTATTTCCCTGCAATATAACCTTTTCGTATGTTTTCTGATGTTTTAGTGCCGAAATCACTTATGCTGTATAATTCAGACACGCCGTCTTCATTATCTTTGTCTACAAAATAGAACTGATCTTTACGCAACAATTCCATATTCATCAGTTCTGTGTTGTGAGTCGTAAAAATAAGTTGTGCCCCTGTCTTATTTGTTTCCTTACTCTGAAACTTAGCAACAATAAAATCTACAAGCATAGGATGCAACTCGCGTTCTATTTCGTCAACAATCAGCAGCCCTCCATTATTTAGCACTGATTCAATTGCGGGTGCCAAAAACATTAATCTGCGCGTGCCATCTGATTCGTCATCAAGTCCCAATGTAAACAAACCGGATTCACCCTTTTTGTTTTTCCCTATGTGCTGTGATATAGCTTTTACTTCGCCCATTCTAAGCTTGTTCTCAGAATCGCTTGTCGTATCCGATAGTAAATGTATGAATTGAGATAATGCGTTTTTTAATTCCTCAGGCATGCTTTCCGGAAAATCAATATCTTCCAGTTCTTTGCTGTCAAATGTAAATTGTATATCTTCTATCCCCAGATCCGCAGCTTTAGCGTAATCAGATATTGCTCTAAGCATATGGGTATCATTCTCATAATTCAATAATTGCTTTGGAATGTCAGAATATCCTCTTGAAAATAATATGTTTTCTCTAAACCAGCGCATTGCTTTTATACACGAGGTATCGTTCATCGTACATGCAACAGAAAAGAATAGTTGATTTGGAGCCACTGCCTGACTTATAAGTTTACGTTTTGTTTTTTCTTCAGAAAATTTAAACTTTTGACCTTCTCGTGAAAAAACAAGTGCTTTCTGTCCTTTAGGTGAATGATAAAGGCATTCACTTATTATCTTTTCTCTAGTGGCAGCAAATGAATAATAATATTTTACATTATCAATCGTATAAAGAAATTCAAATTCTGTAGGTTCGCCGACCGAATAATCGTTCAGCGCAAAAGGCACTACCGGCACAGACGCATTTTCATGCTGCGTGAACTGCGCATTTTGGATAAATTGAACAGCCAGCCAGAATGCTCTTATTACATTGCTCTTGCCTCCGCCGTTTTTTCCAAATATTGCCGCTGCAGGCAGTATTTTATAGGTACCGTATTTTATGAGTGAATGATTGAAATTTTGGATTCCAGATGCTTCCATTGACAATACGGTTTCATCTCTAAAAGATCTGAAATTTTTAAAACGAAATTCAATGAGCATATTTGTCACCTCAAATTGAAGTATATCGCTTATTTTATGCAAATGCAATGGAAATTATTTATTTTTTTGATTTTTGGGGTTGAATTTTATGCCTGGTTTATCTGCAAAACAGATTTTTACCATTCCTGCATTTTAATTTCGGAGCCAAATGTCAATTCAAGGAGCTCAGCAGCGATATCTTTGCTGCAAACTCTCATCAAATTATCCTCTATATCTTCTTTTGACAGCAGGTTCACACTTCCATACCAGACTATTTCATTATCGATTACCGCATAATGCTCACAGGAGTCTTCCGCAAGCCATATTTCAAAGCCTGCTTTACGAAGCCTTTCCAAAAGCTCCATCCGCACATCGTCGCGTCCGAATCTATAAAAATCGGGATGCCATGTAATGATAGTAACCTTTACGCCTAACGCGCATTGCCTGTCAAGCACGGAGATGATACGGCTCACCTTTTGATTATTTAATCTGGGGCTGGATATTATAATACTCGCCTTTGCTTCTTCAAGATCTCTCCAATATGTCTCTGCATAAGTTTCTATATCGTAGATTGCATTTGCTTTCCGTTTTTCTCCATCCATGCTGACGCAAAGTTCATATCCAATCTTTTTATAGGCTTTGAGCCTTGCAGCATACATTTTATCAAACTTTGGAATATGGCTGTCCACATAATCATATACTATAACATTTTTCTTTCCGTCATAATCCCTATTCAGTCTCCCGACATACTGCTCAACCACATTTTCTCCGGAAACAGGAGTCGCCATGAAAAGCGTATCGAGCCTAGGATAGTCAAATCCTTCGCCAAGCAAAGAGCCTGTTGCCACAAGAATTAGGCTTTCCGATTCTTTCACAGCGTTAAGTTCGTCTACTTGAGCCCTGCGAGATTTGGTGCCGTTCGAACCTGTAAGCAGGATTAATCTATCAGCATATTGTTTCAATCGTTCAGACAGCCTCTTCGCATGGTCAACATATTTCGTCAGCAATACAGGCGTTCTTCCTGCTTTCACACAAGCTGCCACATCCCCTATAATCTGTTCATCCCTGGCGTCATTGTTTCTTATAAGTTCATATGCGTCATTGCCATAAGGCGTCCTTGACAAACGATGGGGCTTTACTGTTCGTGTAAATCTCGGGTAAACAAGATGGTCGATATTCTGTTCCTCAGCTCTGTCTTTTGCCGTAAATCTATACCTAATCGGACCAAGCAGAAACTCATTTATTTTTTCTTTACCATCACCGCGTTTGGGTGTCGCGGTAACTCCGTAAACATACTTCGCGTTGATTTCCTGAAGAACCTCTATCGCGCTGTCTGAAGCTGCATGATGACATTCATCAAAGAATACCTGCGCATATTCCTTAAGCAACGGATGAAATCCATCCTTCCTCTTCAGAGAGCGAATCATTGCCACATCCACTATTCCGGTCAGCGTATCATGTACGCCCTGGAGATTTCCAATCAGAGACTTTCTTTTTCTCATCTGCCCGGTCTTTGTCTTATATTCAGGCAGTTCCTCGTCAATATCCAAGAACTCCTCCAGCCGCCTTGTCCATTGATTCATCAGATCAGCTCGATTCACAAGTATTAAAGTATTGACTCCTCTCTTGGCTAGCATATCGCAGCATACTACCGTCTTCCCAAAAGCAGTTGCGGCATGAAGGATTCCCGTTTCATTTTTAAGCATAGTTTCCACAGCCGGTACCTGCGATTCTCTTAAATGCCCTTTAAATGAAACTTTTATTCTTCGGCCATCTGCTCTCTTATCCTCAATATCATACTTGATCCCTGCAGCATCAAAGTTCTTTAAAATTTCCTCCCTGAGTCCGCGTGGCAGTACAATATATTTTCCCTCGTCATTTCCGAGATAGATAAATCTGGATTCATCATAGTTTGGCATATCCATCGCCTGATTCTGGAAATACTGTCTATTTGAAAATGTTGCCATACGGCGAAGCTGTCTTTTTACCTTATTGGACATTCCGGATGAGTCTATATAAATGCGATCAGATAATACGATATGAACGATATCCTTTATACCATCTGTATCAATCTTATAAGATTTATCCCACGGAGTATCGTCGTCCTCCACTTCGCTAATATTGCTTTCGCTGTACCATAGAGAAAGATAATCCTCTAAATCCTGTCTGGTTAAGCGTTTTACTCCTGCAAGTATTTTTAGCTGATCCTCGTATGCATTCCAATTTTCATCGACAAAAGCACTATTTCCTGCTTTAAGAGCCATGCCCTGAAGAGGAAGCGCAATGACGTTTCCAAGTCCACCCTTCGGAAGAGCATCCTGCGATGGCAGCATTCGATCATAGTATTTAAATGACTTAAGATTTACCGATTCGGCCCCTTTCTCAAGCAATGCAAATCCAAATCTTCTTGCTAATCTTGCCGGTATCATTTCTTTGAAAAAAATCCACAGGTGCGCGCCACGCCCCGACATGGACCGTTCCGTAACTGCATCTATTCCCAAATTCTTGCATATGCGACGCAAGCTGTTTATTTCTTCTTTCCAACTGTCATCAACATTAGCATGATCTTTCTGTTCTGCTCCTATAGCGTGATTATCAAAATCAAATACAAGCAGCTGACAAAGATTATTTTCGAGCATCGGATAGATTGCTACCACATCGTTTCCATTTGGATCTGCTCCAATCATATGTGCCTTTATGAGAGGCAGCGTGATCGGTTTATATGCCTTCATCTCACAGTCTTTGCATCGAACCCCATCTTTTTTCTGTATATGGCAACCTCTATCCCAGCGGTTAAAGCACTGTGTGTAATATCCGATTTTCCCTGTCTTTGAATTCATATAGCGAAGGCTATACACATCTTTTCTCCCGCGACAGAACATCATGAAGAAATCATTTGCAATCTTATCTGTAATTTGAAATTTTTTTATGCGTTCTCCTTGATCCGGATCGTATGATTCCATTTGCTCGCCGCTATGCTCGGTCGCATCATCAGTATACGAAATTCCGGCTTCACAAAGACGCTTTTTCAGAAGCCGGTTTTCATTTTCCAATATACGTATTTTTGATTGCAGCTGTTCTATTATATCCGTATAGTTCTGTGAAGGCTCTGTCATACGCCGTTCTCCTTATTCCTTGGGATTTATTATAACAGAAATAATCAGGTTGTTCAATTTATCATCAATCAGAAGATAAAGCGGCGTACAACAGACGCCATGTGAATATGAACCGTCTTTACAAAAGGCTAAAAACTCCACAACAACTTGACACGGCCGTAGTGTTGGCATTATGTTGATAACTTATTAGCGCCATGATACAATATACATATATAGCTTTACTCGAAACACCGTGCGGAAGTAAAGCAGGATTTACGAACTTGGAGGTGCAATATGGCAATTGAAAATAAATTGGGACTGACAAGTTCCGCAGACCTTGCCCGTGAGGAAGAACGCATCAGCAAGAAAAAGGCTCTTGAGCTTTTTGAAAACGGTATGCTTGATGAATTGGAAGCAGGAAAATTCTCTGCTCTTAAAGCAATCCATAAGTATCTCTTTGACGAAATCTACTACTTTGCCGGAGAACTCAGAACCGTAAATATTTCCAAGGGCAACTTCCGTTTTGCTCCGTTGATGTATCTTGAAGCAGCTCTTGCTAACATCGATAAAATGCCACAGTCTACTTTCGATGAGATCGTCGAGAAGTACGTAGAAATGAATATCGCCCACCCTTTCAGAGAGGGAAATGGGCGCAGCACTCGTATTTGGCTCGACCTCATTTTCAAAACAGAGCTTCGTAAGGTCGTTGACTGGAGTAAAGTGGATAAAGAAGATTATCTTCTCGCTATGGAGCGTAGTCCTATTAAAGATATTGAAATCAAATATATCCTCAAAGCTGCCCTGACCGACGACATCAATAGCCGTGAAGTCTATATAAAAGGCATCGACTACAGCTACTATTATGAAGGCTATGCAAGCTTCAAGACGGGAGAATTGAGCCTGTGAAAAGATTTCTATAATAGCAAATGTTCTTTCCGGCGCCCTCTCGTTTCAGTTCGCCGGATGCCACCAATTTCCGCAGCGCTCCCTCGATGGAGCTTATACTGAGCGAAGGGCAAAGTTCTCGAATGTCCTGCTTCGTAAACCGGCCGACCTTCTCCATGGTGGCCCGGCGCACGGTCTCAAGAGCAGGAAGCTTAGTCTCCACCAACGCAAAGCGATCTTCAAAGTCCTTGTAAGCGGAAAGAATGATCCCCAGCAGATACTTGATAAATGGAATCACATCTTCGGTGCCTTCATGCCAGCCGATCTGTGCCTGACCCAGGGTCTCATAATAGAGGTCCTTGTTTTTTGCAATCTTGGCCTCCAGCGAGATATATTTGCCTACATAGAACCCACTACGGTAGAGCAGCAGTGTGGTCAGCAGGCGGCTCATTCTGCCGTTTCCATCATTGAAGGGATGAATGCAGAGAAAGTCGTGGATGAACACAGGAATGACGATCAGTGGCTCCACTTCCATATTCCCAATGACCCGGTTGTACTCCTCACAAATTCTGTCCATGGCCTCCGACGTTTCATAGGGAGTCAGGGGCGTGAATAATGTCTCCACATGGCCGTCGGGATAGGTGGTACTGATATAGTTCTGCACGCTTTTAATCCTGCCTGCCATGGGGTTGTTTATGTGACTGTATAGAATTTTGTGGAGCTGCAGAATGTAGTTCTGAGTGATGGGGATAGTGTCGAAGTTTTCGTGGATGATGTTCAACACATCCCGATAGCCTGCGATTTCCTGCTCGTCCCGATTCCTCGGCGTCGTTTTATCCTCCACAAGCTGCCGGATACGAGTGTTTGTGGTCACAATGCCCTCAATGGCATTGGATGCCCCAGTGCTCTGCACCTTTGCGATCTCCACTAATTTCTCCAATTCCTCCGGCCGCTGTTTCAGATACTGTTCCTGCTTTCCTGCTTCTTTATAGATCGCCGCGACCAGACCCAGAATCTCCGAGTCCCACTTCTGTTTCCGAATCGCGGAATAATTGAATGCACGCATACCCTTATGCCCTCCTTTATTCCCTTAAATTTTACCATAGAATAGGGGAAAGTTCAACTCCAAAAGAAAGCTTTCCCTTATCATTATATCAGTTTTAAGGGATACTATACGTCTGTAAGGGTTATATCTTCTTAGAAATCCATACGTTTTTGATGGAAGAGTTATGAAGCATGCAATTTGTCTTATAACTCTAAATGTTGTACTTTTCGTGAAATCTTATTTGTCGAACAGGTCACTGTTTTTCAGTTCCCACAGGGCTTTTTCCACATCAGAGTAGTGCTTTACGCTGGGATCTCACGCAATTCTTTCTACTTCTAGCATGGTGGCAATGATTTCCTTGTTAGCCTGCTCCAGTCTAACTTCAAAAGAAAAGCCACCGGCACGAAGTGACTGGTGCAGGAAGACATTGATTGCTGATGTCGCTGTCCATGCAGACTCTGAAATTTGTTGTGTTAGCCATTGTAACTGTGGTTTTGGCAGAGACATAAATGTACATACCAGAATTCTTTGCAGCCTTTTAAAAATAGATACCTTAAGAGTACTTATATGATATAATATTTTTTAAACACAGTATCAACAAGCTATAGACGGCGGTATTGCAAAAAACGTTAATTTTGTTGCCGAAGGCTTTCCAACTATGATGTAGCAAATCTGTGCAGAAAGGGTTATCTTGAGCGTGTCCGACACGGTTATTACAGCTTGCCGGACAGGAGAATGTAAAGGAGGAACATGCGCTGGCCGCCCTTCTTCCCGAAAGCATTGTGTTCGTGGAATCGGCGCTGTTTTATTGCGATTACAGCGACGTTTCGCCCCAGCAATCTTTCCAGTTATGCCAAGGAAATGCGGGTTTATAAAAAACTGATGGATATAATGTATGTGCTGCCGGCGGCTGAAAACGATAATGATTTCTACCAGTACATGCTCAATTTTCCTGCCTGTGGTCCGTGCGGCTGAGTCATCAATATTTTTCAACGTCTATTTTCTGCAAGCCGCTTATTCTCTGCAGATAATCTCTTTTTGCATAAGCTCCAGCTGTTCTTCTCCAGCGAAGGTGAACAACTTTACCCGGCGCAGGTTTTTTATTTTCGCGAAAATATTTTCTATGTACATTAAATCAGCTTCAAGGCCATGACCGATGATGACAACTTCCTGCAACGGCGCAAAGTCCAACCCGTCGTCAAAACGCGAAAAGCCGTTTTTCCGGGCATACTCAATAACTATGCAGTCAGTGCGGCAATGCGCAGGCTCTTTGGGAAAAACATATTCGCCGCGACCGCTGTACAGGCTGTCCAGACATTCTTCCAGCTGCCCTGACAATTCATGACTTGCCTCATAGCAATTCTGCCTGAGAAAACGGGAAAAATTCAGCAGTTCCTTTTGATAATCCTTATGCCTCTTCATATATTCTCCCGTGCAAAAGTCCGGGATATTGTTCTGAGGAAATCCTAACACTATATTTCCTTTGTCTTCGTCAATTGAGCCATGTACGTAATAACATTTGTCGGTGTATAATTTAATCGTGTTCGTATAATTAAATGAAATCACCTGAGTATCATTGGTAATTTCCTGCGCGATGCTATCTATTTTATCGATTTCTTTGCCTTCTGTCTCGATACGCAGGTATTGCGCCAAACGTGTCGAAATATCATCAAACAATCGGTTGCATCGTTTCATCTGTGCGTCATACAGAAGTCTCGTCTGCTCGCTGCTATCAGCAATGCTTTTATACAGAATCCAATTGGACAGGTGCTCCATGCACATTTCAAAGTCATACCATCTGATCTCATGACCATCGTTGGCTTTCTCATTTGCAAAGCCTCCGTCCTGATATAAATGCTAATCTAAAAGTGAGCCACTTTTAGTAAAAACGCTCGCTTGAAAGTGAGCCACTATCATATTACTCTGAACCTAAGATTAGGTTCAGAGGTGATAAAGGTGGTAATTTCAGTGAACGACTACAAACAAATCCGGCAGCGCTATCTAAATGGCGAAAGCCAGCGCAGTATTGCCAAATCAATGGGTATTTCTCGCAATACCGTTAAAAAGTACTGTAAAGGCGAGAATGTCACTTGGGAGCGTAAAACTCCCGAACGTGAAGCATCAGTACTTACCGAAGATGTTCTTGCTTTCATCACTTCATGCCTCGAAGGAGATGAAGCAGAAGGCTTGAAGAAACAGCGACATACCGCAAGACGAATTTTTGATCGCCTCGTTGAAGAAAAAGGTTTCGAAGGCGGCGAATCTACAATCAGACGTGCTGTCCATGAAATCCGCGGTAAGACGCCTCTTGCATTTGTACCACTTCAGTTCGATCCTGCTGATGCGATTCAGGTCGATTGGGGTGAAGCTACAGTCTATCTCAATGGCGAAAAAACTGTCGTAAATCTGTTTTGCGCCAGATTGTGCTACAGTTGCCGTTCTGTAGTTCTTGCATACAGACGTCAAAATGAAGAGAGCTTTCTGGATGCATTCGTTAATATCTTCGATATCCTGGGCGGTACCACTGCAAGAGTCATCTTTGACAATGGCAAGGTTGCTGTTAAGGAAGGCTTCGGTGCACATGCCGGAATGCAGGAAGGCTATTCTGCATTGAGTGCTCACTATGGTTTTGATGCTGTATTCTGTAATCCTGCCGAAGGCCACGAAAAGGGTCTTGTTGAAGGTCTCGTTGGCTGGGCTCGCCGCAACATATGTGTGCCGGTCCCGCAGGTGAAAGATATGCAGGAACTGAATTATGAACTTCTGGCAAGATGCTTAAAATATGAAAAGCATAAAATTCGCGGTAAGAAAGCAACTGTCGGAGAAATGTTCCGAGAAGAAAGGTGTCTTCTTCGCAGGCTTCCTCTATATGTCTTTGAAACCGCAAAATGTATGAATGTGCGCGTGAACGCATTTTCTACAGTACGCTTCAAAACAAATACATATTCTGTTCCGGTGAAATATGTCGGCTATGAAGTCAGCGTCAAAGGTTATCCGGAAACAGTAGAGATATATTACAAAGGAGAACTGATTTCTACACATACAAGGCTTATCGGTAAAAACCCGTTTTCCTATCAGCTGGATCATTACATGCCTCTGCTCAGACAGCGACCGAGAGCAATTTTCGATGCTGCTCCGGTAAAACAGAACATTCCGCCGGAAGTTCTGGAAGAACTGAAATCACAGAAGAAGCATGATAATGTCATAAGTCTTCTGGAACGATTCGCTTCTGAAACGGAAGCACAACCGGTAATAACCGATCCTGTTATCGTCCGACCTGTTGACCTCCACCAGTATGATGCACTCAGCATAGGAAATGAGGTGAACTGATATGAACATCGCTTTAGAGGAACAGATAAAACTGCTGTCCAAACAGCTTAAAATACCTACATTTGCGGACTATCACAAGATCCAGAATCACGCTGATTCTAATAGTACATTCGGCGAACTGCTTCTTGAACTTATGCGTGCCGAATATGAGCAGCGTCAGGAAAACAACAATCGCCGCAGATTGAAACAGGCGAACTTTCCATTCACTAAGACCATTGATGAACTGGATCTCAGCCGTTATGATGGTCAGATATCTGATTTGTTCATCAGTGAACTTGCAAGCTGCAGGTTCATTGATGAGAAGAAAAATCTTGTTATGATCGGTAATCCCGGCAGAGGGAAAACTCACATGGCAATCGGCATAGGTCTCAAGGCCTGTGCCGGCGGTAAGAGCGTTCTATTCAAGAACGCCGCCTCATTATCGACCGAATTATCGGAAGCAAAAGACAACTATGCTCTTGGCAAACTGGAGAAACGAATCCAGAAAGTCGATCTGTTGATAATCGATGAAATGGGCTATGTCAGTTTTGACCGTTTCCAGTCAGAACTGTTATTTAAAGTTATTGCTGACAGAAGTGAGCGTGCAAGCACTATCGTTACCACTAACCTGGCGTTTTCGGAATGGACGAATCTTTTCGAAAACACCGCCATGGTAGCAGCTCTGGTAGACCGTCTTACATTCAGATCATATATTCTTGATATGAATGGCTACTCCTACCGTCTGGATCATTCGAAGAACGGTGCTTAGGTGGCTCACTTTCTAGTTGACATTCATATAACACACTCACAACGATATTTGCCACATACTTTTAACACAAGATTCTATGCGGTAAAACTATACCGCAGCGGCTGCTCCGTTAATTTTGTCTGCCGCAGATATCATATCTCCAAAGCTTCCCTGATGCGTTGGAACAAGCGATTCGACGGAACCAAAGACTCCCTTAGGGATAAGTCTCACAGACCGATCACCCCACATCCCAACGCTCACACGCACATCGAGCTTAAATGGATCAAAGATCTTCACCGCAGGAATCCTCATATATCTGTCTGTGAGATGTATGGCAAGCTTCGCTCTCAAAAGGGGTATAACAGGCATCCCGGCTCACTTTACAGAATATACAAGGCTCTTGGATTTTCTTCCAAAGCCCCTTCTACCAAGAAGAAAAGAAAGCCTCAAAGGGACACTTCACATAAGGAAGTGTCCCTTGCGGCATTTTAAAGAATTTGTAATGATGGTTGGATGTGATGAATTTGTAGTAAATCGAATAAATTACGGAGGGAACTACAATGAAATCATTATTTGAACAATTTGGTGGCGCATACCACAAAGAAAGCAATTATTTAATTCCTAACCTTACACTTTCTGCAAGTGAAGAGATGGATATTGGTATTTATGGACAGCAACATTTGCAATATTTACAGAAGTATCGCAGATTGACTTATATCAATCTGCTCACAAGTGGAAAATTATATAAATATCTTTCTGAGATTGATAATCAAGCCCACGAAAGATTTTTGCGGATTGTGAAACAGGTGAAACAAATGCAGGGGATTACCGAACAGCTAAAAGAAAATAATCCCATTGAGTGGACAAGGAAAGTGAATTGTATTCGACAACAGGCAGAAGAAACTGTTTTAAGAGAATTGATTTATAGCTAAAATGTATAGCGGCATTAGCGTCAAGCTGATGCCGCCTTTAATGTTATTTACAGAAAAAATCTTACCTTTTGTAGGCTGGCTATTGATTTTTGAATAACAACATGCTATGATATAAACAACGTTGTTTATTTTGTTGTTGATAACAAGGAGGACTTAAAATGGCAACTGCAAACGATCTTTTAGCTCAAGCTATAGAAGAAACAAAGCATCTGCATACTAATGAGATTTTTCTTGTACGTGATTTATTTAAAGGCTATGAGTGGAACCGAATATCCCGGAGTGACAGATTGTTATTAGGGACTTTATTTTTAAACTATGTTCATACATCTGGAACTTATTTAGAGCCAATTGAAAAAACTTCCTCTGGACAGCAAAAGTATAAAGTCAGCAACAATTGATGATTTTATACGCTATCAAAATGACAATTATTCGAGAGGAAGGATTAGCTATATGAAAGCAGAATTATATAAGAGATTATTTCGAGCTATTTTTTCTGAAGATATACCATCATTAAAGAAAATAGCCTTTACGATCATTCAAGAGGAACGCAAACTCGGCCATAACGTTCTCGCAGACTCATTGGAAAAAATCTCAATTACTGAAAAGCCAAAATACACACTGTTTGAGAGCAAAAAAAGCGAAAGTGGATTATCTTCTTTGCCCAAGAGCAAGCGTACAAATTCACAATTGGTATCGTATATTCCGAGAGAACAATTGAAACATCATATGATTCTACCGAATGAAGTTGAAGAACGCCTACTTTCGATTGAACAAGAATATGTAGCGCGCGAAAGATTAAAAAATTTCAACCTTGTACCTAAAAGAAAAATACTCCTCTATGGCCCTCCGGGGTGTGGCAAAACTTTAAGTGCCGAACGAATCGCTTGGAATCTCGGATTACCTCTATTGAAGGTTCGATTTGATTCTTTGCTTTCTTCTTACTTTGGAGAATCAGCTTCGAATCTTAGAATGGTATTTGATTATTGCAAGAGCGAGCCTGTTGTTTTGCTTCTTGATGAGTGCGATTTTATTGCTAAATCTCGAATTACAACGCAGGATGTTGGAGAAGTCCCTCGAATCGTCAATATGTTACTCACTTTGTTAGATGAATATGATGCTCCGGGATTGGTTTTAGCTACCACAAATTTGAAGGTGTCGCTTGATGAGGCTCTTTTCCGTAGATTTGATGATGTTATTGAAATGCCAATGCCAGGGAAATCAGAACGTAAACGCTTATTGGAGATGACTTTATCTGCAATACCAGTCTCTCCAGATGTTGATATGGATCAAATATCAAATCAATTGGATGGATACTCTGCCGCCAATATTGTTTTGATCGCGCAACGGGCTGCAAAGATTGGTGTTCTTGCAGGGTGTAAAAAGGTATGTAACGAACATTTTGTAAAAGCATTGGAAGAAAGCTCTAAATTTTAATCTGTAAGGAGGTACGACAATGGCAGAGAATAATGACTTTACGCATTTACCGCTTCCACTATTATTTCAAGGGAAACCGAAATTGCGTGGTGGCGGCGCAGCATCTGCTCAGACAAAGAGGAATACTGCTAATCGAATTGCTCATGGTGGCTATGTGAAACGTCGCTCTGCTGAATTGTCCCGTTTTTGGAAAGAGCGTCGAGCAGAACGTTCAGAAAATGCCCTGCCCGAAATAGAAACTGGTATTCCCATACTGCTAGAAATAGATCCTTCTGTTGATATTGATTTTCTGCGTGGACTAGGATTTGAAATTGTCTGTGAAATTGAGGAAGGATTTATTATAGTTGCTACAGAAGATGTTGACCTTTCGGTTTTAAATGAGAAAGCAGATGCTTTTATTGCAAATGTAACTGCAAGGTGCAATTCACCAGCAAAAGTTTATGCTCTCTGCGAAGATGGTGATAGGCTTAAGAGGATTTTGTCAAAAGAACTCTATGCAAAATGGGCAACAATTTCACCAGATGCAATATATATTATCGACATTGGCGTTAGTTGCTGTGGAAACATCGAGTTGCCAAAACGTCCCGATCGAAAAGATGATGAAACCGATGAACACTATTCTGTTCGTGAGCAACGGTGGATAGAAAAGTTTAACACCGCCTATATGGTTTGGGACGAAATCAAGATGCAACGAGAGGAAACAATAGAAAGTTTTGTTTCTGATTATAATGGTGAAATTATGGAACTCGCTGATGGCATATCGGAGATAGCCGATTTACCTGACAGTTTCTCGGCACGCTTAAGAATATCTGGTAAATGTTTGCTTGACTTAGTGTTGAATTTTGCATATATATTTGAAGTATCCGAAGCTGAGACAATAGCTATGGGAGATGCTCCCGAAAATAACGACAGTCTCACCGAAACCGTACAGATTGAGGCTCCTACCCAACCCGCTCCCATTGTATGCGTAATGGATAGTGGTATTCAGGAGGAACATAAGTATTTAGCACCAGCAATTTCTAGTGACGAATCTATCAGTTTGCTCCCCAATAATACAGGCATAAGTGATGAAGTTGCCGGAGGAGGACATGGGACACGTGTGGCTGGTGCAGTCTTGTATCCAAAGACAATTCCTTTAGATGGAGTTTATCAACTTCCATGCTGGATTCGCAACATGCGAATTCTTGATGAAAACAATTGCCTGCCAGAAAATGTGTATCCACCAAAGGCAATTGCTATTGCCGTGCAAAAATATAATGTTGAGAACCCAATCCCAACTAAAATATTTAATCATTCTATTGGTAGCCGTCGATCTTGTGAAATGAAACACATGACGCCATGGGCGGCTGAAATCGATAGTCAGTCTTACAATCATGATGTCTTGTTTATACAGGCGGCTGGAAATATTTCCACAGATGTCATATCGGCCTATTGGCAGGCGGGATATCCATATCCTGAATATCTTGACAGAGAGTTGTGTAGAATTTCCAATCCAGCGCAGAGCCTACAAGCAATTACCGTAGGATCCGTGTCGACGGCTGAGTTAGAAACTGATGATTTTATCGCATTGGGAAAGCATATGGAAGTCTCTTCATTCTCACGCTCAGGACCAGGTATTTGGGACGTCTTAAAGCCAGAAGTTGTCGAATATGGAGGGACGCACGTGTATAATAAAGGGAGTGTCCCACCTCAACTTACAACGCCTCCTGAAGTATGTCCGGAACTAATTCGTAAATCTCCAGAAGGTCCAGCTTTTGCACGTGATGATGTTGGCACGTCTTTTTCAGCGCCAAAAGTCACCTATATTGCATCACAGGTTGAAAAGGCTTTGCCAGAGTCTCCTGCGTTGTTGTATAGAGCATTAATAGCCCAATCTGCCCGGTGGCCCAAGAATATCAATGAAGTTAGTAAAGAAGAATGTGTTTCCACATTGCGCCATATAGGATATGGTGTTCCAGATGTCGAACGTGCGACTCATAATGACGAGTATCGAATAACATTGGTAACACCGTCCCTTATGGAACTTGGAGATGATGAAGCTCATATTTTTCAAGTCCCTATTCCGGAAGAATTATCTAATGTTGGTGAAGATTATGACATTTTGGTCGAAGTTACTCTGTCTTACGTAGCGAATCCTCGCCGGACTCGACGTTACGTAAAAGGGTATTTATCAACATGGCTAGACTGGTGCTGTAGCCGGATTGGAGAGAATGCGGAGACATTTGCTCGTCGTATCTTTGAAACGGGCGCTATCATTGACGATGATGGCGATTTTAACTGGGTACTAGGAGAGTCAACCAATCGGGGTGCAGCGGAAGGATATTCTCGAAAAAATGGTACTCTTCAAAAGGATTGGTGTATAATCAAATCCAATCAATTGAGTGATGCCTTTAGCATTGCGGTTCGCGGTCACAAAGGTTGGGGAGGTCTGTTTAAAGCAAAGTATTCTTTAGCTGTTAGTTTTGAAGCTATCAATCAGGATATACCAATCTATGAACCAATACGAACTGAAATTGAAGGGATTGTTGAAAACAGTGAAATCGAAGTTGAAATGCCCGAACGTAATAAGTAATATCTTTAGCTAGATGTTATGTCTTACCAAGCACTGAATTTGGTTATCCAAATTCGCTTATTAGGGACTTCTGTCCCTAAAACCCTGTTAAATGTAAAGAGCCGATGAACTTGTGAGGTAACTCACAACTCATCGGCTCTTTCATGCACTTATACTAATCGTTTTTATTACAGCTTTCAAGCAAACGGTTTGTTCCTGTTATTTCCGCATCTACTAAATCAATCATTCTTTTTACATTTGCAGAATGAGTAGCAGAAACTTCATTCTCCCATAATGGATTTACTTGCTTTTCAATTCCTGTACGGTATTTTTGCAGGACAGCAAGGCGTTCCTGTAAAAGCTCCTGTTGTTCTTCGGGTGTAAATGTATTCAAGAAAAATGCGGCAATGGAAAAGATGTTTGTATCATAATTAAATTGTAAAATAGACGCCTTTAGTGTAGCGATAAACTCGTCTTTCCCTTTATCAGAAAGGCTATAAACGGTGCGGTCTGGCATATTCCCTATTTTTTCAGTAGTACCCAATATGTACTCCTTTTTTTCGAGAGTTTTCAGCGTAGAATACACGGTTGAATCAGCGATATTAAACCACCATTTTACATTCATGTAGTTTAAGAGCTTTATTATCTCATATGCGTTAAGCGGTTTTTCATAAATTAGACCTAAAAGCATTGTGGCAGGTTTTGATAACATACAGTTTCCTCCTTGACATCCTGTTGCATTTGTAGTACTTTATATATAAAGTAGTTTTTATAAACACCACTATTATACCACAGTCAAATTGAAAATGGAATAATAGAAAAGGAGGTTTTTATGCCACAGCTTAATAAAGGCGGTAAATTTGTATTTGGGCTTTCTGTTATACACCCAGATTTAACAATCCATATTCCACCACAAGCATTGTCGGAGTACGATGCAACACGAGATGGAAAAATTATTATCTTTACAGGAAGCAAAATAACAGGCGGTTTTTGTGTAACTACATATTCGTTGCTGCGGGGTTCAAAGTTAAAGCATATTTTAGAGGATTGTCCTGCATTAAGGGATTGTTTGCTTTCGGAGGGCGAGTTTATGCAATATAAAGGGCGTAAATATGCTTGGCTTGATATTGATAAAAATGGTGTGATTAAATTGCCGTATAGCACTTTGGCGGTCTTAGAACTACAATTTGGAATGGAGTTGTTATCTATTCGTAGCAGTGATATTGCCTTTACAATGGGGGCAAAAGGATCGCTGTTGGAAAAAGCCCATAACTTTCAAGGAAGTATAGAGAAATATTAGGAGAATAACGAAATGAAAAACATAGCAGACAATAGGTTCTTTAATATGATTTTGTTATTCACAATCATAGGCGAGTTTATTGTTCCGTGGATATTGGAACAATTTTATTCTGAATATAACGGCAAGATAATGGTTATGAGTGCTTTAGGAAGTCCGCAAAGCCCTGTCCGACTTATTTATAATTTATGGCTTGTTTGGCTTGGTGGTTTCTTAGCTTACACAGCGGGTGCATACTTTTTGTCATTAAGGGCAAAATTTCCTATTCTGGCGGTTTTCATGCTTCTTTCGATTGGGATTTTTGCTGTTGGTGCAGGGCTTATTTCTGGATTTTTTAGTGTAAACGAGAGCAAAGACATAGTTACTACAGCATCAAAGATACATGGAGTAGGTGCTGCAATCGGTTTCATGGCTTTACTGATTTTTCCGTTGCTAAATGGTATTGTTTCATTTAAGCAAAATAACATGATTGAGGGCATCATCAGTATAAGCTCATTTGTTTTATCGCTTATTTTCTTTGCCTGTTTTGTTATGGGAGATAAGGAGCAATTTCAAAATACCATTTTGAAGTATGAAGGATTATGGGAACGCCTTGCTTTGTTTTGTATGTATATTCCGTTTGTTTATAATTCTATGAGCAACTTGTTCTTTTAGAGCGATAGTGAGGTATTAAAATGACAAAAATAGAATGGATACTCTGTCCTGTTTGTGGCAATAAAACTCGTAATCAAATCAGAGAAGATACTGTTCTTTTGAATTTCCCCCTATACTGTCCGAAATGTAAACAGGAAACATTGATTGAAGCAAAAAAACTTCAAGTAACGGTCATTGAAGATTTTGATAAAAAGCGAGATGATAAGGAAAGGTGAAAACAACGCTGATGGATGAAAGATTATATCGTGAACTTGGTCAACTGACAAAAGATAAAACTATTTGGAAACAAAATATCCCCTATGTAGCTTCTTTACTTAAAAATCAATCCCCTAAAATAACGGCTAAAGCAATGTGGTTGCTTGGAGAGATGGGATTGATATATCCGCAGGAAGTCGCACCATATACAAAAGAAATTGCTTCTTTTATCGTTTCGGAAAATGACTTACTAAGAGAGCGTACCGCTAATGCTTTAGGACGAATTGGCAGAGCAGATTACGACCTTGTTGCCCCTTATTTTGAGGAACTATTATCCTTGGCAGGAGATAAAAGCCCTAATGTACGGTTAAGTTTTATATGGGCTTCGGAAAACATTGCGACAAATACATGGGCGGTGTATGAAGATTGCTTGCCAATATTTGCAGAGCTTCTTAACGATGAAAACGAAAGAGTCCGAATAGAAGCACCAGAGATGTTTCGGGTGTTAGGAAAACGAAAGCCTGAGTTTGTGCGACCATATTTAGAAAAATTAGAATATATAGCAACGCACGATGAGGTTAGCGTAGTTCGTATTCACGCTAAAGGGGCAATTAAAGCTACATTATCTAAAACCATCAAAGAGCCAGACGCTAAGACGCAGAGCCGATGAATTTGTGAGATACACACAGTTTATCGGCTCTATTTTTATATAACAATAGGTAGGACAAGCCCACCGAATAAAAAAAACGGTGCTTTTGGTGGGCGGTTTCGTTATGCCAAGATGAATTACTGATACCCTCCAGACCCGTTTGAGTTTGGAGGGATTTTCTATGCGTTGGTCTAAGACCGTCGCTCTGCTGCTTATCCGAAGCAGCAGCTACATACATTGCATCATGGATTTGTGGGGATAACCCGTCAAAAAAATTCTTGCTTATGCAAGGAACTCTTACACCCTCAAAGTAGAAGCCAAATATCTACAAAATAGAATTTATATATCCGAAAGCCGTGGAGGTCTGACAGCCTCTGCGGTTTTTCTTTTGTCGTTTTTTGAGGAACGCTGCAAGAAGCCGGTTTACGGCGTAGGATGCCGTTCTCCCCCTCTCCATCTGGATTTTTAGCATTTCAAAAATTCAGATTGGAGGACATATGAAATGGCATATAACCACGGACGGGAAGAACGCAAATGGCATATCTGGAAAGAGAACGAAGAAAAGATATTGCGAGAGTGCGGCGTTGACGAAAGCACGATTGAGGAAATCCGTACTTATGACAGAGCAGATTTTAATTCCAACAGGCGATTTTACCGTTGGACAAATGATGTAGCGGAGTACCTTGAAGAAATGGCGGATAGAGAGTCGCAGGCAGAGATACATTCTGTCGATGAATTGTTAGATGAAATCGAAAACGAAACGCTTTATCGTGCATTGCTTACGGTGGACAAGCGTACTCTGCGTATTCTCCTGCTGAAAATGCAGGGCTATTCCATAAAGGAGATTGCGCCACTTGTCGGTCTGACAACAGGAGCTATCTACGCAAGATTAGACCATCTGCGGAAAAAGCTGAAGCAATTTAAGCGTTAGAGGGTAATTTTCAGCTTTTTCAAGGACTATAGAGTGAGGGAAATTTTCTCTCACTCTATTCTTTATAGGAGGATTATTGCATATGAACAGCTATATAGACGAAACAACAAAGGAACAATTTATCGAAGACACTACTATCCGAGAGGTAATCAACAACATTTATGATATGCTTGCAGATATGCCGAAGGAGAAGCGACTTGCTTTCTTCGAGCAAATTTCAAAACCAAAAGATTTAGATTTTGTAAAGAAAATGGATGGTATTTATTATGTCGTCTGCGCCCACTTTGATAGGGAGCAAAGAGAAGATATGATAACCAAGGTCAATCGGATATTAGCATAGAAGTGTAAAAATATTTCAAATTCACGCTTTAAAGCATTGAAGCAAGACAGTAGATATGGTAGAATAACATCACTACAAACATCATATTCGACTGTCGGAAAGGAGTTTATTTTGAACAGACAGTCAGAAAAAATTACTGCTCTCTATTGCAGGCTTAGCCGTGACGATATGCTGCAAGGGGAGAGCAACAGCATTACCAACCAAAAATCTATTGTCAGCAAGTACGCAAAGGATAACGGATTTCAGAATCCCCAATTTTTCGTAGATGACGGATATTCTGGTGTCAGCTTCACAAGACCGTCTTTTATGGAACTGATGGAGCTTGCCGAAGCGGGGAAAATCGGAACAATTATTGTCAAAGACCATTCAAGGCTTGGCAGAAACCGCCTTGTTGTCGGTCAGCTATTGGAAGAAGATTTTGTCCGTCTGGGAATCCGCTATATTGCTATTATGGACAATATTGACACAAAGGATGGATTGAGTGATTTTCTCCCTGTGCAGGACTGGTTCAATGAGATGCATGCTAAGAATACTTCAAAGAAAGTACGGGCAGTATTCCAGAACAAAGGCATGTCGGGAAAACCTCTTACAACGGTTATCCCCTACGGTTACAAGAAGAATGAAGCTGAGCCTGCCCATTGGTTAATTGACGAAGAAGCCGCCGAAGTTGTACGCAAAATATTCCGCCTATGCGTTGAGGGCTATGGACCGACACAGATAGCAAATATTCTTTTTTCGGAGGGTATAAAAACGCCAACGGAGCATTGGCAAGCACAAGGTAGAAATACCTCTGCGCTTCCTACCATACCGCATAAATGGGCGACAAGGACGGTTGCAGATATTCTGGAACGGCTTGAATATTGCGGTCATACAGTCAACTTCCGCTCTACTACTCGTTCATTCAAGGACAAGACCATGATACGCAAACCGAAAGAGGAATGGAAAATTTTTGAGAATACCCATGAAGCTATCATTGACAGCGAAACTTGGGCACTCGTGCAGGAGCTTAGAAGTCATAAACGCAGACCAAACCGCACAGGTGAAATAAGTATTTTTTCTGGATTACTCTATTGCGCTGACTGCGGGGGAAAACTGTATTATAGCGTGACGAACAATTACAGCCGAGAGCAGGCATACTTTTTCTGCTCTAACTACCGCAAGAATACGGCAAACTGTACGGCACATTATATTCGCGAAAAGGTTGTCCATGCCTTAGTGCTTGAAAGTTTGCGACGTGTCCTGTTCTATGTGCAGGCATTTGAAAAACAGTTTGTGCAGGAGCAGCTTGACAAATCAAGCGAGGAACAGCGGAAAGAAATTGCCAAGAAGCGGCGGAAATTAGCCAAATCCGAAAAGCGTATTGCGGAACTTGACGTATTGTTTCAGCGGATTTATGAGGATAACGTAGAGGGCAAACTGAGCGATGAGCGTTTTGTAACAATGTCAGCAAACTACGAAGCTGAGCAAAAAGCCTTAAAAGAATCTCTTGTCCAGTTAAAAGCAGACATTGAAATGCAGAATGACAAAGCCGCAAATGTGTCAGAATTTGTGGAGAAAGTCAGGCGTTATACGGAAATCAAGGAACTTACGCCTGCCATCGTCAATGAGTTTATTGACTACATTATGGTATCGAAAAAGCAAGTCATAGATGGAAAGACCGTATACCCTATTGATATTTACTATAATGGTATTGGTATTATCAATGCTCCATCTGCTGAAGAATATGAAGAAATGTTTCAAGAACGCTTGAAACAGAAACATTTAGATAAAGAAAAAACGGCATAGCCACAAAGACTATACCGTAATTTGATGCAGAGATGCCCTCGTACCCTTCACTTCCTTATGTGAGGGGTACGAAAGTACCACACTCCTTTTTCTCTTGGGATCAAATGGCAAATGGATGTAAAACATGTCC
>ULQC01078768.1_pt1 | contig 38885 bp, 30 predicted proteins | sample 1954091 | NCBI WGS metagenome assembly ULQC01 (sample SAMEA4835645, study PRJEB28245) | human gut metagenome | biome: gut microbiome; material: fecal sample | place: Denmark | collected 2008
TTCCTACCAAAATTCTTTTTACTTCCTTATGGGACGCTGCCGAATTCCGGCGGTTTTAAAAAAACAACTAAATCCATATATTACCGACTGTGATGAACTGAAGCGTCAATAGACACCACAAAAAATTTAACAGAAAAAGTAATTACAAGAAATCAAAAGCTGAAAAATCAACGTGTTGAGAAAGCAAAACGGCTGGGTCATATTGTGAAGGCAAAAAGGATAAAATCCTGGGATGAAGATTACACAGGCTATGATGTGAACTCATGGTTTCATGGAACTTACAGCTATGAAGTTGATGGGAAATCATACCAGTACCGCTATATGAGCAAGGTAACACCGCCTTATGAGCTAACCTTGTACTACATCAGCAATCCAAGAAAAGCTTTCAGAGATGAAGTTAAAACGAAGGAACATTCCTTAGCTTTGCTTGGGGTCTTATTGCCGATTGCAGCCGGTATACTGGTGGTATTTCTCTTTGGCGGCGTATAGGTATATTCATAATTTGAAGCCATTTATATCTTGACGGCCTTTGAAAGCTGTTTGGATAACAGCGCAGCCGCTGTTATTTTGATTGCGTCGCCTGGCAGGAAAGGAATTACGCATGAGATGAGCCCCGCCCAGAGCGAAGAACCTGTGACAAAGATAAACCATATTAGTCCTAAGATGTAGCAGGCTGCCAATCCAAAGATCATCAGCATAATCTTATGCTTGAATCCATTTTTGCGCATATTTAAACCGCAGATGGCCGCACATACCACGTAACCGATTATAAAGCCTCCGGTAGGTCCGGCGATGACTCCTGCTCCTCCGGTGAAACCCGCAAACACAGGAACTCCCAAGCATCCAAGCAGAACGTATATCAACTGGCTCAGACTGCCATATTTGGTACCTAGCATTAGACCGGCCAGATAGGGACCTATGAGAGCTATATTTACAGGCACAGGTGTAAAGAAAAGCGGTATGTTTATCCAGGAGCAAATGGCTGTTAAGCCTGCGAAAAGCGCTGCCAAAACCAGTGACTGCATTCCTCTGCTTGAATCCGAACTCGTTTTAGCCATAGTATGTTTTGCTTTATCCATTAAAATATGTCCTTCCGTATTGTGATTTCTCCGCTGGTAATTGTGTCCATTTCTCGGGCATGGCGCCCCTCCATGTACTCGACGACCAGCCCACCGTTTTCGTCTATATCTATAGCACGTGCCTTGGTACCTGAACCGCCGTTCTCAGGGAGATCCCCGAATGCGGACCCATATAAAAGTATAGGCTGACCAAGCATTATCGAGCGAGATTTGTAATCTCTGATTATCTTTTTTCTGTCGAAATTATTTATGTAGAAAAATATTTTTTCAATAATAGCCGTTGCCAGTTGATTGCGGCTGAATTCTTTTTTTGGATTTTCTATATAAGTGGCTTTATCCTTTATATCATCAGGAAAAACTTGAGAAAAACAATTGATTCCTATACCTATGATAATTTTATCAATACTGCCGGTTTCGAAATTACTCTCTGCTTCTGTGAGAATACCGCACACCTTTTTGCCGTTTAGAAATATATCGTTTACCCACTTGATTTTAGGACCTACGCCGACGACCTCTTCAAAGGCCTGGCAGACAGCCAGCGCAGAAAGAGTAGTTATGAGCATGGATTTGGTTAACTCAAAATCCGTTTTAAAGGCGATGGACATATAAAGCCCTGAACCCGGCGGGGAGTAGAAGGAACGTCCGAGACGGCCTTTACCCTTGGTCTGTTCGTTAGCTAAAACGATGTGGGGAACTGACAGATCTGTAATCCCCTTTGCATAGTTATTTGTCGAATCTATTTTGTCCATAAGGTGTATTTTGCATGGAAAAGATAGATTTTCTTGTATATATTCGCCGGAAAGGAGATCGCTGCTCTGAGCCAGCCGATATCCGATGCTGGCTTTACTCTCTATGTTGAATCCCTGCTCTTGAAGTTTTTTGACTGCTTTCCATACGGAGTTGCGAGAAAGACCCAATATGTCGGCTAGTTCTTGACCGGAAATATATTGACTTCCTCTTTCATTAAATATTTCAAGAATTTTTAATTTGGTGGACATAGTTTTACCTCGTATTTTGGTAGTTTGATTTTTATTTAAATTATATATTTCGCACACCATAATGTCAACCTATATAATAAACAAAGGTGACAATGGTGGGGGTGTTATATTCTTCGACCATCATGGAATTTTATTGTTGCGAACTGAAAGTAAAAAGAAAATCAAAACTAAAACGCCGACTTTTTTTTAAGGGAAGAGTGTGTTATAATGTCCGCATAGATTATATTGCGCTTGCCGGCAGCCATACGGTTTCGCCGGCAGCCGGACAGATGAAGCGGCCATTGAAACGCCGTTTGATTGACCGGAGGGCGTTATAATGTCCGCATAGATCATTTAAGGAGGAAAAAGAACAATTTGGTTTATAGTATAATCGCTATTGTCGTTCTTGTTACTTTTTCTGCATATTTTTCAGCTACTGAAACAGCATTTACGTCTCTCAATAAGATAAGATTGAAAAATATGGCGGGAGATGGTGACAAGAAAGCAAAAGCTGTGCTAGAAATTTATGACAATTACGACAATCTGCTTTCAACCATCCTTGTTGGCAACAATTTAGTAAACATAGCCATATCTTCCATAGCGACGGTTATGTTTCTTGAACTTTACCCAAAATACGGAGCAACTATTGCTACAGCAGTAGCTACTGTGATAGTCCTTATATTCGGAGAAATATCGCCAAAGAGCCTGGCAAAAGAAAGTCCTGAAAGATTTGCAATGTTTTCTGCGCCTATAATCAGGTTTTTTATGCTGATATTGAAACCTATAAATTGGATTTTTTCATGTTGGAAAAAACTTATTGCAAAATTGTTCAATGCTGACGGCATCAGACCTATAACTGAAGATGAGCTTTTAACCATGGTAGAAGAAGCCCAGACAGAAGGCGGGATAGATGAAGGACAAAGCGAGCTCATACAAAACGCTATAGAGTTCAACGATTTGGAAGCCTGGGATGTACTTACGCCAAGAGTAGATATAAAAGCTATCGAAATAGATGAGGATGAGGGTGAAATCGCAGAATTGTTCTTGGAAACCGGGTTTTCCAGACTGCCTGTATATGAAGACGACTTGGATAATATCATAGGGGTATTGAATCAGAAAGATTTCCACAACTATATAAAGGGAGGAAGAGCCTCAGTCTCGGAATATATAAAGCCTGTAATTTTCGTAGCCGGTTCCATGAGGATAGCACAGCTGCTAAAAAGACTTCAAACTGTAAAAACGCACATAGCTATCATCGTAGATGAATATGGAGGAACATACGGGCTTGTTACAATGGAAGATATTATAGAAGAACTGGTAGGAGAAATTTACGATGAACATGATGCAGTAGCGCTGCAGGACATCGTACAGCAGCAGGATGGCAGCTATAGAGTCCTTTGCAGTACCAACATAGATAAAATGTTTGACTACTTTGATATAGATGAAGAGGTAGACGCAACAACCGTCAACGGATGGGTGATATTACAGATAGACAAGCTTCCTGAAGTAGGAGATAGCTTTGTATATATAGCAGATAACAAAGAATTTGACGTGGCAGTCACTAAGGCAGACGAGAGAAAGGCGCTCGAAATAAATATGACAGTAAGTGATTTGCCAGAGGAAGAATAGAAAGGGGAATTCTAATGGGCTTAATGCAAAAAGTTTTTGGAGATTTAAACTCCAAAGAAGTAAAAAAATTAGAGAAAATAGCAGATAAAGTAATGGCGCTTGAACCTCAGATGGAAGATTTGACCGATGAAGAGCTGAGAGCCAAAACGGGGGAATTTAAGGAAAGGCTCAAAGCAGGAGAAACGCTGGATGATCTGCTTCCTGAAGCTTTTGCAGTGTGTAGGGAAGGTGCCTGGAGAAGCGTTGGCCTTAAACATTTCAAGGTACAGGTAATAGGAGGTATAGCTCTTCATCAGGGAAGAATCTCCGAAATGAAAACCGGTGAAGGAAAGACTCTTGTTGCCACTTTGGCAGCATATCTCAATGCGCTGGAAGGCAAAGGCGTCCATGTGGTAACCGTTAACGACTACCTTGCTAAACGTGACGCCGAATGGATGGGAAAAATATATACTTTTTTAGGCCTAACTGTAGGATGCGTTGTTCACGGAATGTCAGACAAAGCAAAAAAGGCTGCTTATGCTGCAGACATCACTTATGGTACCAACAATGAGTTCGGATTTGACTATTTGAGAGACAACATGGTCATCTATAAAGAACAGCTGACCCAGAGAGAACTTAACTTTGCCATAGTGGACGAAGTGGACTCCATATTGATAGATGAAGCGAGAACTCCGCTGATAATTTCAGGAAGAGGCGACAAATCCACGGATTTGTATCAGAGAGCTGACCGCTGTGTCAGAGGGCTCAAAATTGAGGAAGACTTCACTATAGAAGAGAAGGACAAGAAGGTAACGTTGACTGACGAAGGCGTAGCCAAGTGTGAAAAATATTTCGGCATAGAGAACTTGGGTGATCCGGAAAACATGGAAATCAACCACCATGTCATAGAAGCTTTGAAAGCGCGCAATATTATGAAACGCGATGTGGATTATATCGTCAAAGACGGTGAAATCGTCATAGTAGATGAGTTTACCGGACGTTTTATGTTCGGAAGGAGATACAGCAACGGTCTTCATCAAGCTATCGAAGCTAAAGAAGGCGTTCTCGTGCGCTCTGAGTCCAAGACTCTTGCAACCATTACCCTGCAAAACTATTTCCGTATGTATAACAAATTGGCAGGTATGACAGGTACGGCAAAGACAGAGGAAGAAGAATTCAGAGAGATATATAATATGGACGTAGTAGTCATCCCGACCAACAAACCTGTAATAAGGGTGGATATGGATGACGCCATCTACGCCACGCTCAATGCCAAACTGAAAGCCATAGTTCAGCGGATAGAAGAGGTACACGCCACAGGCCAGCCTGTGCTGGTGGGCACCATATCCATCGAAAATTCCGAACTTATCAGTTCTTTGCTGAAGAAAAAAGGCATAAAGCATAATGTATTGAATGCAAAGCAGCATGAAAGAGAAGCGCAGATAATTGCCGAAGCCGGAAGACTGGGAGCCGTTACCATAGCCACCAACATGGCAGGAAGAGGAACGGATATAATCCTTGGAGGCAATCCTGAGTTTGAGGCTAAGAAAGAAATGGAAAAGCTGGAATATACAGAGGAACAGATTTCCTTCGCAACCAGCTTTGTAACCAGCACTGACCCGGTGCTTAACGATGCCAGAGAGGTATTTGGAAAACTTCTGCAGCAATACAAAGATGAAAGAGCTGACGAGCAGCAGAAGGTCAAAGATTTGGGAGGCCTCTGCATAATCGGTACAGAGAGACATGAGTCAAGACGTATCGACAATCAGCTGAGAGGACGTTCCGGACGTCAAGGCGACCCGGGTATGACACAATTCTTTATCTCACTTGAAGACGACTTGATGAGACTCTTCGGAGGCGAAAGAATTCAGAACCTGATGGGCAAAATGGGAATGGAGGAAGAAGCCATAGCGGCGGGAATGCTCTCCAAAACCATAGAGAATGCTCAGAAAAAGGTGGAGGGACGTAACTTTGAAATAAGAAAATACGTGCTTCAATACGACAATGTCATGAACAAACAGCGTGAAATCATATATGAACAGCGCCGCAAAGTTTTGTTTGGAGACGATATCAAGGAATATATCATGGAGATGATGACCGATCTGGTGAAAAATGCCATAGCTTCAGTTACTGTCGCCAGCAAGTTTGCCGAAGAATGGGATATGGATTTGCTCAACGAAAATCTCAAGAGAATTACGGCCACTTTCCCGGGAATTTCTTATCCTGATGAGCAAATACCTGACCTTACGGAAGAAAAACTGGAAGAAGACGTGCTGGCTATCTTCCATAAGCTTTATGATAAGAAGGAAGAAGAGAACGGAAAAGATCGTATGCGCGAGATAGAAAAGATGGTTCTCTTGCGTGTTGTTGACAATCGCTGGATGGATCATATCGATGCCATGGATGACTTGAAACAAGGAATAGGGCTCAGGTCATTGGGCCATATAAATCCTGCCAACGCTTATGCAGCAGAAGGCTTTGATATGTTTGAGGCTATGGTTAACGAAATTCGTGAAGAGGCTGTTCGCTACTGCTACAACGCTACCCTTAATACAGGAACAGAAAGAAGACAGATTATAATCGGCGGCGAAGAGCGTAAAGATGAGTTTAGAGATGAAGGAGGAACACGCCCGGCAGGAGGGCAGCAGACCATGCCGCAGGCGGCGCCGAAACCTCAGGAACGACAGAAACCTGTGACTTTCAAGAGAGAAACTCCGAAAGTAGGAAGAAACGACCCTTGTCCTTGCGGCAGCGGAAAGAAATATAAAAACTGCTGTGGCAAGAATTTAGAAAATTAAAATTGATACTTTAAGAATAACGCTGGCAAAATTTTCGGGTTTTGAAAATTTTGCCGGCGTTTTTATTTATATTTACCCAATAGAACATCTGCAAAATCCTTTAGACTTAGATTGTTTACAGAACGAGGCTCGAAATGAAACCGCATAAAAAATAAAAAGATAAAATAGTAAATCGTTGGAAAATAGGGAATTGAGGTGAACGATAAAAGTGATGCCGGCCTTGGCATGAAAAATGCTTAACCATAAAACCGAAAAATTAAACGCTTTTGTCTTCAAAGGAAAAAGGAGGTAAAAATGAGGACACTTATCAGGAATGTGAAAGTATACGACGAACTTGGCAGCTTTCCTTTTATTTCAGATATATTGATTGAAAAAGAGCGCATATCAAAGATTGCTCTGAAAATAGAAGAAAAAGCAGATAAGGAGATTGACGGAACAGGCCTTTGCCTCTCCCCCCCCTCCCGGGATTTATAAATACCCACAGTCATTCAGACCTTGAGGTATTCAGGAATAAAGAGATGCTTCACACGCTGAAACAGGGAATTACAACAGAAATAGTAGGCCAGGACGGTTCATCTGTAGCTCCTTTGACAGACGACATAGTAGATGAGCTGGCAGATAATATAACACCGCTGGGCAAGATGATAGAAGGCATAGATGATGAAGCTATGTTGATATTAAAGAAACATAACTGGCCAGGCAATGTCAGAGAATTGGAAAATGTTATCGAATATGCTGTTAACATGGAAACGGGAAGGGAACTGACGGCTGCAAGTCTGCCGTCCTACCTCACAGAAAATGCCGATAGCAGCTATGAAGATGTGGATTCATATGATATGTCTCTTAAAGATTCGTCCAATATGAGTGAAAAGAATAAGATTATAAACGCCCTTAGATTGTTTGAAGATAACACCAAAGGCAAAAAGGAATGCGCTAAATATTTGAAAATCTCTTTAAGCACTCTGTATAGAAAGCTGAAAGAATACAATATAAAATAAAGAATTAAACTTATCTTTAGACCGTAGACAAAACCCGGACAGATTGTATGATCGTCCGGGGCTTTCTCTTGCTTTTTCTTTTCGTACGTTGCAGCGGAAGACTTATGTGTGCTCTTTTTTGCTGCCTGTGTTTTTTTCATATGTCGCGTAAGGATAACGAGGTATTAGCCAACATTATTTTTCGCGATTTGAAGGGGAGGGGTGGCGTGAGAAGAAGCAGACCCTCCGGCGCTGATAAAATTTGTTTATTTTTGAAATTTTGTCAGCAAATTTACATAAAATGGTATTTTTGAAGTGTGGGAACCGCCCAAGATGCAAAAAATCATAAAAATTAGACAAAAAGTCTGCAAAAATGTTAATTTGCAGACTTTTTCTCAAAATTTACGAAAAAAAGTCAGCCGAGACCGGCTTTCGACGAAATTCGATACGAGTTTAAGACCCTTTGATGTAAAAATTTAAAAAAATTTGATTTTTTGTCAGCAGTTAATTACATAAGCCACGACAGCCTTGCGCAAGCCGCGACAACTCATTGCGCGTACCGCATCAAATAATCGCGTATGCTCTGGGCATACTGACGGATGGGGTTTGTCTACAGTCTGAGCTGCAAAATATCATTTTGAGGCTCTTTTTCGTGCGCTGGGAAATGTGGCCGTGTTAGGAAAAACGTGTTAAAAAATATGATTTTTGCTGAAAAAATGTGTAAAAAATGTGATATAAACTCGGAAAAATGTGTTAAAATATATAAAAACAGACAAGGTGGTGAAAAAATGAAGCGCAAAGCAATTTCGAATTTGGTAAATTGGAAAGAAAGCGATTCTCGCAAGCCGCTTGTTATACGCGGCGCCCGCCAGGTAGGGAAAACTTGGCTCATGAAGGAGTTCGGCCGAAATTACTATGACAGTTTCGTATATTTTAACTTTGATGAAGAGGATCAATTAAAATCCATCTTTGAAACAAATAAAAATCCGCAGCGAATTGTTGAACTGCTTTCTTTGATAGCGGGAGAAAAAATTCTTCCAGGTCAAACGCTTATTATTTTCGATGAGATTCAAGAATGTCCGGAAGCGTTGAACTCCCTTAAGTATTTCAAAGAGAAAGCAAACGATTATCATATCGTTGCGGCAGGAAGCCTCCTGGGGACGCTGTTGGCCAATCCAAAATCATATCCGGTGGGAATGGTGAACTTGCTGGACCTCTATCCTTTAACATTTGATGAATTTTTAGAAGCCACTGACCGGGCCATATACGCTTTTTATGAGAGCATTCAAAGAGGCCAGGAGATTGAGGAGATCTTTCATAATCGTTTGTTGGAAGCATATAACAATTACCTTATAATCGGAGGAATGCCTGAATGCGTCGCATCATGGATAAAAGACAAAGACCCAGCCAAGGTTTCGCAAATTCAGCATGAACTTATTGAAATTTACGAAAATGACTTTTCCAAGCATAATGGAAAGGTTAACAGCGGACGAATACTCATGGTATTCCGCAGCATTGTTTCTCAACTGGCGAAACCAAACGAGAAATTTATGTACGGCGCAGTTCGTCAGGGGGGAAGAGCTCGAGATTTTGAAGAAGCTATTGAATGGCTTGTTTCAGCAGGCATGCTTAACCGTGTTTACAATGTATCTAAAACAGAACATCCGCTTCCCGCTTTCGACAAGCTGGACCAATTTAAGTTATTCGTATTTGATACTGGTCTTTTGAAACATATGGCGGGCCTTGATAATAGTGCGATTCTTTTGAATTCAAGTTATCAATTCAAAGGCCCTCTTACGGAGAATTACGTTTTGCAGCAGCTTCGCGGCCAATTTGAGATAGAACCCAGGTATTACTCCAGCAAGAACTGGGAAATTGATTTTTTGATTCAAAAGGGCACGGAAATCATACCTGTTGAAGCCAAGAGCGGAGAAGACAAGTCGGCGCCGTCCTTTAAGAGATATATTGCGGAACACCGGCCGTCTCACGCCATTCGCTTTTCTAAACGAGGATACCGAAAAGACGGTTACATTACCAACATACCGTTGTACCTGGCAGCAAAGATCAGAGAACTGCTGTGATCGATTTTCTCCGTTAATTTTGATAATTATTATCAAAATCAATAAAAAATTTTGTTTTTTATAAAAATTATAAAAGCAATATTTTTGCAATAAATCAGAAAAACATTGAAATTTTAACGTTTTGCATGAATTAAAATTATCTGCTTCTGTTGGCATGAAAAATGCTTGCCATAAATCTAGGATAAAAGCGTTATGCCTTCAACTTAGAAGGAAGTGAACATGTTCAATAGAGAAGGAGGTAATCATGTTCAACGGAATATACACACCGATAATAACACCGTTTACCGGGGAAGAGAAGGTAGACTACACGAAGATGAAACACAACCTGAGCAAGTGGGGAGAAACAGAACTGGACGGAATAGTAGTGCTAGGGTCCAACGGAGAATTCGTCTACCTGTCAGAAGAAGAGAAGTATGAAGTAGTGAACTTTGCAGTAAAGAACTTCAACAAGGATAAAAAAGTAATAGTAGGAGTGTCAAACGAGTCTACAATACATACGATAGAAGCAGCAAAGAAAGCCGCAGACCTTGGAGCAGACGCAGTGCTGGTGCTGCCGCCTCACTACTACAAGGGAGCAATGAAAGAAGAGATTCTGTACAGATACTTTACAGATGTGGCAGATGAAAGCCCGGTGCCGATGATGCTGTATAACATGCCGGGAAATACAGGGATAAACTTAACGTCAGGACTTATCGCAAGACTGTCAAAGCACCCAAACATAGCAGGGATAAAGGATACGGGAGGAAACATCGTACAGATAGCAGAGACGGTAAGGGATACAGAAGAGGACTTCTCAGTGTTTGCAGGGAACACAGGATACCTTATGGCAGCCTTATGCGTAGGAGCAAGGGGAGCCACCTTGGCGCTTGCCAATATATTGCCGAATGACTGCTGCAGACTGGTGAGACTGGTAAAGGAAGGCAAGATAGAAGAAGCAAGGAAAGAGCAGCAGAGACTGCTAAGGATAAACACATTGGTAACAGGCAAGTACGGAGTACCCGGACTAAAGGCAGCGATGGACATGCTTGGGTATGAAGGAGGAAAGCCGAGGAGACCGCTGCTTGAGGCAGGCAAAGAAGCGAAGGAAGAGATAAGAAGAGAGCTTGAGAAGATAGGAGCGCTTTAGATATGAGGATAGCGATATTTGGATACGGAGGAGTAGGGAAAGCCCTGGTAAGGCTGATAGAAGAAAAGAGAGAAGAGCTAAAGGGAGAGGGGCTAAAGCCGGAAGTAAACTACGTAATAGAATATTACGGAGGGATATATGCTAAAGAAGGAATAGAGCTTGCGAAGCTGATAGAATTCACCCAGTCAGGAGAGAAGGACATAACCAGGTATGAAGGGGGAAGCAAGGAGATAGACGTAGACACTGTGATAGAAAACGGGGACGTAGATCTGGCAGTGATAATGACGCCGACCAACAAAGAGACAGGAGAGCCCGGATTAGGCTTCATAAGGAAGCTGCTTGGAGCAGGGATAAATGTAGTGACCTCAGACAAGGGACCTGTACTTTTAGCATACGAAGAGTTAAAAGAGCTTGCAAAAGAGAAGGGAGTGCAGTTTGGGATAGGCTGCACGACAGGAGGAGCGCTGCCGACCGTCAACGGAGGAATGATGGACATGGCAGGAGCGAAGATAAAGAGCATAGAGGGAGTATTAAACGGGACTACCAACTTCATATTAAAGGATATGGAGGAGAGGGGAGTAAGCTATGAGGAAGCATTAAAGAAGGCACAGGAGGATGGGATAGCAGAGACCAACCCAAGCCTGGATGTGGAAGGATATGATACAGCGACCAAGCTGTTGATACTGACCAAGGTACACATGGGGATAACAAAGAGCATAGAAGAAGTGGAGATAGAAGGGATTACCAAGATAACACAGGAAGACATACGAAAGGCCAAGGAAGAAGGAAAGAAGTACCGCCTTGTAGGAAGGACAGAAGTAGGAGAGAACGGAGAAGTGAAGATAAGAGTAAGCCCTGAGAGAGTAGGACAGGAAAACATCTTCTACAGCGTGGAAGGAAAGAACAAGGCAGTGAGGTATACATCAGACACCTTGGGAGACCTGGTGATGATAGGTGGAGCCTCAGGGACGACACCGGCAGCAGCCTCAATACTAAGAGATGTGATAAATATCCACAGAGGATACAAGTTTGTAAGATAAAGAAGGAGGAAGAGAAAGATGATAAACAGAAAGATAGTGATGATACCCGGACCGTCACCGACGGTAAGGAGTATACAGGACCAGATGGGAAGAGACACATGTGCCTTTGGAGATCCTGAATTTGTAAAGGACTACAAATCGGTGATAGAAGACTTAAAAGAACTGATGGACTGCAAGAGCGGAGAGGCATTTGTGATAGCAGGTACGGGAAGCCTTGCAATGGAGATGGCCATAGCCAACAACACGAAAGAAGGGGACAATGTGCTTGTAATATCCCATGGCTTCTTCGGAGACAGATTCCTTGATGTAACGAGAAGGAAGAAACTGAATGTAGATGTGATCCAGAGTGAGTGGGGAAAGATAGTACCGATAGAGGAGATAGAAAAGAAGCTGTCGGAGAAGAAGTATGCAGCGATGACGGTATCCCATGTAGATACAGCGACAGGAGTATTGGCGCCTATCGAAGAGATAGGGAAGATGATGCATGAGAAGTATCCTGAGACCATCTACATAGTAGACGGAGTGGCAGCGACAGCAGGAGCTAGGTCATATGTAGATTCAATGCACATAGACGTACTGCTTACAGCATCACAGAAAGCATTCGGAGTAGCGCCGGGACTGGCACTGGTATTTGCAGGAGAGAAATCCCTTGCAAGGAGGAAGAGCCTTGGAGAGACAATACCGGAATACTATGTAGACTATGAGAAGTGGAAACCGATAATGGAGGACCCATCGAAATACTTTGCAACACCGGCAGTGAACCTGGTATGGGCGATGAAGGAAGCTGTAAGGATAATCAAGGAAGAAGGACTTGAGAACAGATTCAAGCGCCATGAGAAGCAGGCGGCAGCCATGAGGAAAGCGCTCAGGAGCCTTGGCTTTGAGATACTGGCAGAGGAAGGACACGAAGCACCGACATTATCCAACGTACTGTATATGGAAGGAATAGATGACGGAGAGTTTAGGAAGCTGGTACAGGAGGAAGGAATCATAGTAGCAGGAGGCCTGGGAGCATATGCAGGAAAGATGTTTCGTATAGGGCATATGGGAAATGCAGATATGCATGATCTTGTATCCTCATTGGCGGCAATAGAGAGGACGCTGTACAGGATGGGAGCGAAGGTAAAATTCGGGACATCGGTAGGAGTGTTCATGGAAGAGATGATGAAGTAGAAGAAGACAGAAGCGAGATATGAGGAGAGCTGTCTGGCATGAGGCTTAATAGCCTATTGTCAGACAGCTTTTTTGATAGTACATTGCAGTCCTAAAACATTGCCGCCGAAAGTTTCGTAATACTTTTTCCATAAAATACATGTGCAGCCGCCTGTGGAATACATGCTTCTTGTGGGCGCGTTAAATTTGTGATAAAATTAATATAACAATGTTTTGAAAGGAGCCAATAATGATTCAATTAGAACAGATCAAAGCAGAAATACCTGCTTTAGAGGTGACTTTGCGAGAAGTCGGTGACTCTCTTTGACTTGGCTAAACTTGAAGCAGAAATTGACAGAACCAACAGGGAAATAGAACAAGAAGGATTCTGGGATGATCCCGACAAGGCGCAGAAGGTCATGAAAGAAAAGAAGTCCATGGAGACTACGGTAGATGCTTATCGCCGGCTGGAAAATACTTTGGAAGACATCAAAGAATTGATAGAGCTGGCTGAGGCTGATAACGATCCATCCATGGACAAAGAAATCAGCAAGATGTTTGAAGACTTTGAAGAAAAGCTGGAGAGCATGAGGATTTCCACATTGCTGACCGGCAAGTATGACAAATGCGGAGCCATTGTATCCATCCACGCCGGAACAGGCGGAGTGGACGCTATGGATTGGGCATCTATGCTTTTGAGGCTTTATACACGCTGGTGCGAGAAAAAAGGATACAAAGTAACTTTGACCGATTATCAGAATGACACAGAAGCCGGAATCAAGAGCGCAACCATAATGGTGGACGGAGAAAACGCTTATGGATATCTGAAAAACGAAAAAGGAGTTCATAGGCTTGTAAGAATTTCGCCTTTTAACACGGCAGGCAAGAGACAGACGTCTTTTGCTCAGTTGGAAGTGGTTCCACAGGTGGAAGAAGACCTTTCGGTGGAGATAGATCCCGAAGACTTGAAAATCGATACTTTCAGGAGCAGCGGCGCCGGCGGACAGCACGTCAACAAGACGGATTCCGCCATAAGGATAACCCATATCCCTACCAATATAGTGGTAACATGCCAAAACGAGAGAAGCCAGCATCAAAACAGAGAAGTGGCGATGAAGATCCTCATGTCCAAGCTGGCCGAACTTAAAGAACAGGAGCATAAGGAGACGCTGAAAGAACTAAAAGGCGATTATTCCATGAATACATGGGGTTCGCAGATACGTTCATACGTTTTCCAGCCATATACCTTGGTAAAGGATCACAGGACGGGAGCCGAGACTTCCAACGTCAACGCAGTAATGGACGGAGACATAGATTATTTCATAAATGAAAAGCTTAAACAGAAGGAATAAAAAGAATGGACATAATACAAAAGCTAGCGGCAGAATTTAAAATCAAGACATCGCAGGTACAGCACACCGTAGAATTAATAGATGAAGGCAATACCATACCTTTCATCGCCCGTTACAGAAAAGAAGCAACAGGCGGTCTTACAGACGTAATCTTGAGAGATATGGACGAGAGACTGAAATATCTGAGGAACCTTGAGGAGCGAAAAGAAGAGGTTATAAGGCTCATCGAAGAGCAGGGAAAGCTGACTGAAGAGCTGAAAGAAGAGATAACAGCAGCCGAAGTACTTCAGAGAGTCGAGGACCTTTATAAACCGTTTAAGCAGAAGAAAGCCACAAGAGCATCCAAGGCCAAGGAAAAAGGCCTTGAACCGCTGGCGATGATAATGTACGCTCAGCTTAAAACAGAAGGAACGCCGGAAGAAGAGGCGGCAGCCTTTGTAGACGAGGAAAAAGGCGTAAATACCGTTCAAGAGGCTTTGCAAGGGGCCATGGACATAATCGCAGAGATGATAGCAGACGACCCTGATATAACGCAGGATATAAGAAACAAAACCTTTGAAACCGGCGTAATCGCCACCGAAGCGCAGGATCCGGAAGAGAAAACCGTATACGATATGTATTATGATCGTCAGGAAGCTCTTTCCAAGATACCTAACCACAGGGTTTTGGCCATTAATAGGGGAGAAAAGGAGAAGAAGCTTAAAGTAAAGGTAAACGTCAACGTAGATGACATGCACGATATCATAGCAAAAGCTGTGATAAGAAATGAAAAATCCATATTCTTCCCACTGCTGGAAGAAACCATAGCTGATGCGTATAAGCGGCTTATAAGCCCATCGGTAGAAAGAGAGATGAGAAATCTTCTCACAGAGAGAGCAGAAGCTGAGGCAGTTAAGATATTCGCTAAAAACACTGAAAGCCTGCTGATGACTCCGCCGGTCAAAGGCAAAAAAGTTATCAGCATCGACCCGGGATACAGAACAGGATGCAAGGTGGCTGTTCTGGACGAAACAGGCAAGCTGAGAGCCTACACAACAATTTATCCTACTCAGCCTAAAAACGACATAGCCGGATCGGAAGCCGCTCTTAAAAAAATAATTGAAAAGTACGGAGCCGACGTAATAGCCGTAGGCAATGGCACCGCTTCACGAGAAACAGAAGAGATGGTGGCTAACTTTATAAAGAAAAACGGATACGACATTCAGTACACCATAGTCAATGAAGCAGGAGCCTCCGTATATTCTGCATCTAAATTGGCAGCTGAAGAATATCCTAATTTGGATGTCACCACCAGAGGCGCTATGTCGCTGGGCAGGAGGCTGCAAGACCCGCTGGCGGAATTGGTTAAAATCGACCCTAAGAGCATCGGCGTAGGCCAGTATCAACACGATATTAACCAAAAATTGCTGGAAGGAGCTTTGACCAACGTGGTGGAAGACTGCGTCAACAGGGTAGGCGTGGACTTAAACACTGCTTCTCCGTCATTGCTTTCCTATATCGCAGGTATAAATATGGGCATAGCCAAAAACATAGTAGCCTATAGAGAAGAAAACGGCAAATTCACCGACAGGAAGCAATTGATGAAAGTTCCTAAGCTGGGAGAGAAAGCCTTCAATCAGTGCGCAGGGTTTTTGCGCATAACAGACGGAGACAACCCTTTAGACGCCACATCTGTACATCCTGAGTCGTACGAGGCGGCCCGCGTTATGATGGATAAGCTGGAGGTGGATCCGGCTTCCATCCGCAAAGGCGGAGATAAGACTATAGAAGAAAAGATTAAAAAAACGTATAAGGCTAAAAGCTTTTCACAGAGCATGGCTCAGATGGCAGAAGATCTGGGTGTGGGCCAGTTGACCCTAACCGATATAGTGGAGGAAATGAAAAAACCGGCCAGGGACCCTCGTGAAGACGCTCCTCCTGTAATTTTCAGAAACGATGTAAAAAGTTTTGAGGACCTTAAGCTGGATATGGAGCTGACAGGAACGGTAAGAAATGTGGTGGATTTCGGAGCGTTCGTGGATATCGGAGTCAAAAACGACGGACTTGTTCACATATCGCAAATGAGCGATAAGTACATTAAACACCCGCTGGATGTGGTTTCTGTGGGAGATACGGTTAAAGTCAAAATTATATCCATAGATCCTGAAAAGATGAAAGTCGGTCTTACGATGAAACTTTAATATGTGGGAGAATTTATGATAAATACTGTTATATTTGATTTTGATGGAACCCTTATAAATACCAACGATGTTATAGTGGAAGCATGGCAATATACATACAGATATTATTTAGGCCATGAAATGCCGGTTGAACATATTACCAAGTGCTTCGGCGAACCACTGCTGATAACTATGGCAAGAGAGTTCCCGGGCGTGCCGCCGGAGGAAAGCGCTGAGACTTACAGAGCTCATCAGAGGGCTAAGGCCGATGAATTGGTCAAGATGTTTCCCGGAACAGAAGACATGATAAAAGCTGTCAAAGCAGCCGGATACAAAGTAGGCGTGGTAACTTCCAGAACCAAGGAATCCACACTGTTCTATATGAAGAACTTTGGCATAGACCATTACTTTGACGCTATCGTCAGCTGCGACGACACGGATAAACATAAGCCGGATCCTGAGCCGCTGCTTTTGGGCCTTGAAAAGTTAAAAGCCTCTTCCGACGAGGCAATAATGGTAGGAGACAGCTCCTTTGACATAAGGTGCGCCAATAACGCAGGCGTCACATCGGTATTAGTCGATTGGAGAATGACCAGCGATGATGAGAATTTTGAAGGATGCCGGATAGATTATCACATCGCCGAACCTATGGATATGGTCGTTCTTCTGGAGCAGTTAAAGCAGTTAAAGAGGTAAAAAATTGCTGAACATTTACTTTGGCAGAGAAAGTCTGGACAAAGAAAAATTCATATTCGATAACCTGACGGGCAAGACCATTATCTTGGTTCCGGACCAGTACACTTTAGAGGCGGAAAGGCAAGCTTTCCGCCATCTTGGCGTTTCGGCATTGATGGATGTGGAGATTCTCTCCCCTTCAAGGCTGGGGAGCCGCCTCCTGAGCCAGATGGGAGGAGACCGCAGACGATTCATCGATAAATACGGCCGACATATGCTGCTTTATAAGAGCGCTTTGAAGCTGCAAAATCGATTACAGATATTCAAAGGCATGGAGAGAAAAGCATCTTTCCTGGACTCAGTCAATAACTTTATTTCCGAAATGAAACAATATGACTGTACGTCAGAAGATCTTATGAACATGGCAGAACAGTGCGAAGAAGGCTCATATACCCAAAGAAAGCTGCAGGACATATACGCCTTGTTTTCGGATTATGAACAGCAGATAAGCGGCCAATACACCGACTCGGAAGATTATATAAACTTATATATAGATAAGATTAAAGATTCTCAAATGATAAAGGAAAGCCGGATATGGGTGTATGGTTTCGACAGCTTTGCCCCGAAGGCCATGGCCCTGCTGGGACAGCTTATGGCTGCGGCTAGGCAGCTTAACCTGGTGATGACTTTTGATGACAGAGGCAGGGATAAAGATTTATTTGAGCTGCCCAAAATAGTAATTCAAAATGCAGAAAGGCTGGCAGACAGTTTAGGGATAGAACATGAAAGAAGGCGAATCCCTGAGGATTACGCTGTTTTGGGAAGGACCGAGGCCGTACGTCACATAGAAAAAGAGCTGTATGCCATACCTTCTGTCAAATGTAAAACTGCAGAGGGCAGCCAAGGCCTTACGCTGGTATCTGCTGCCAACGTATATAACGAGGCTGAAAGTGCCGCCTCTTTCATCCTGCATCTCGTGAGAGACAAAGGGCTGAGATACAGAGATATAAAAGTAGTATGCAACGATATGGAAAGCAGAGGGGAGGCAGCGGCAAGAGTCTTTGAAGAATACGGCATTCAGGTGTTTTCTGACGTTAAAAAGGATATTTTGTCCAATGCTATAGTACAAGCAGTCACATCGTTATTAGACGTTGTGATTGAAAATTACAGGACTGAGAGATTGCTTACACTGCTCAAATCGGGAATTGGCGATTTTTCCGGCGAAGAGCTGGCAGATTTGGAAAATTACAGCATTAAATATAAAATCAAGGGAACCATGTGGAAAAAACCTTTCCGCAGGGGTAAGGGCGAATACGGAGAGGAAGGCTTGGCTGCCGTAAATTTATTGAGGGCCAGAGCGGTGGAAAACCTCAAGCCTTTGGAAGAACTTTTGCAGCAAGAGACCACAGGGGGATTTATCAAAGGTTTCTATGACTATCTAAAAGAGCAGCTTAGGCTTCCCGAAAAAATTCTCCAACTTGCCAAGAGTCAGGAGGCGAAGGGTTTAGTGGATTTGGCTGATGAAACGAGACAGATATGGAACAGCTTGGTTACCATACTGGAACAGATGTACCATATAATGGGGCAGGAAGCCTTCGAAGCGGAAAGCTTCAGAGATATTTTCACGGCAGGCTTATCGCAGGTAGAAATAGGACTTTTGCCTCCTACGGAAGACGGACTTATGATGGGAACCATGCAAAGGAGCAGAAGCGGCAAGATAAGAGCGCTGATAGTCATGGGCGCCAACGAGGGCGTTATGCCGCAGGAAAAGCCGACTCAAGGTCTTTTCTCCCCTGAAGAAAGAGAGTTTTTTGCCAGCGGAGGCAAAGAACTGTGCAAGGTGGATGCAGTCAGATTCATGGAAGAAAAGGTGGCTATATACAAAAATCTTTCTTCCCCTTATGAATATCTGTGGATGAGTTACAGCGCCGCAGATTTAGAGGGAAATCAGACGAGGCCGTCAAGAATATTTGAAAAGCTTGTACGCTTGTTCCCCGGCATTGAGGTAGAAAAAGATATACTAAACGACGGCGAAAGCAAAAAACTGATAAATGGCAGCATCAGCGGAATGAGGCATCTGACAGAAGCTCTCAGGGCCGTCGGAGAAGGCGGTCAGTTATCGGAAGATTGGCAGCATAGTCTTTCATGGATGGAAAAGAATAGACCGGAAGAAATCAAAAATATGCGAGATGGGCTGGCGTTTACCAATAGACAGGAGGAATTGGGACGACAAGCCGCAGACGCTTTGTTCAGGAAAGACACAGATGAGGCTCTGGCCTTGAGTCCATCCAGAATAGAAAAGTTTTCCCGCTGTCCTTTCTCTCATCTGATATCTTACGGGCTGAAACCGGAAGAAAGGCGAATCTATGAAGCAGCTCCTCGGGAAATAGGAGATGTCTATCATCAGTGCCTTATGGAACTTACAAAAGCCCTTACGCAGGAAGGCGTTGATATCACAGATTCGGCTTCGCCGTGGATGACGGTGACCCGAAAAGAATGCGACCAAATTGTCGAAAGAAAGATAACCGAAATCGGGGAAAGCTATAGAGACGGACTTTTCAAAGACAGTAACTTGGAAGTATATCGCGGCCAGAGGGTTCTGGACATTTGCCGCCAGGTATGCTGGACGGTGGTGGAGCAGGTCAGAGCAGGCGTTATAAAATCCATACAGCCTGAAGTTTCTTTCGGCCGCAGAGGCCAGCTGGCGCCTATTGAGATACACCTCGATGACAAAAAGGTCTTCATCGAGGGAATCATAGACAGAGTAGATTATTTGGACGACGACAGAGTAAAAATCATAGATTATAAGACGGGCAACGAAGCCTTTGATATTGACGAAGCTGCCGCGGGGTACAGGCTGCAGCTGATGTTGTATCTGCAGGCAGCCTGCGATAACAGGAAAAAGCCGGCAGGAGTCTTTTACTTTAAGATAAAAGACCCGGTGGTGGACTTTTCATATAAAGATGTAGATGAAGAGGCTTTGGAAAAAGAAATCAGAAAGTCCTTTAAGCTGGATGGGATAATGGTGGATGATCCGGAGGTGATTCACGGCATAGCCGGAGAGTTTGAAGGATTTTCTGAAATAGTTCCCATAAAAAATACCAAGGAAGGCGTGAAAAACACCGGGAAGGAAGGACTTTTAACTGAAGAAGAGTTCGAGAAGCTGCAGGAGGTTGTGGGCGAAAAAGTCAAAGAACTTTGCAGGGACCTGACCGACGGCAAGATAGATGTGCATCCCATGAAGACCAAAGAACGTTCAGCATGCACCTATTGCAGTTATAAGGGCATATGCAGATTTGATACGGCCTTTGAAGGCTGTTCATATAATATAATAAAGAGAAGCGAAGCTAAGAAGTCTTGAGACGGGAGAAAGAGCGCGTTGGAAAGGGAGGTTATACTATGCCGGAAATCAAACTGGGAGAAACAGGAGATGTTGGAGAAGTTAGAGAGGTTGGAGAGAAAGTCATAATGACAGAGCGCCTTGTGATCAGACCTTCTCGCTGGGAGGAGATAGAACTTTTTTACCCGTGGGAGCAGAGACCGGAAGTGACAGAGTTCTTTAGCATTAGAGACGGTCAGACTAAGGAAGAAGTGATTAGAAAATTTATCAAAGATGATGATGACCCTAGCGCCCGGCAATTTACCATCTTGCTGAAGGACGCGGAAGGCATGGAGGGCGCAGAGGGCGGCGCAGAACCTAAGCCTATCGGCAGAATAGTGCTTGCTGATATAGAGCCGGAGTGGAAAGCGGAACTTTGGCGTATTTACATTGCAGACGTGCAGCTTAGAGGCAAAGGCCTGGGAAAAGAGGCTATGCTGGGCATTATGGATTATTGCTTTAATCATCTTGGCCTTGAGAGACTTTATCTGGACCATTATACCGGCAATCCGGCGGCGTATTTGTATCAGTCCCTGGGATTTAAGTACGAGGGCGTTCTTCGCAAGAACTGCCGTAAGAACGGAGTCCTTTATGACGTGCATCTGATGTCCATGCTCAGAGAGGAGTATGAAGAGTTATATAGAAAAGCATAGTGACTTCTGAAAACCTTACTTTTTGCTTGTTAATTGAGCAAAAATTAGGTAAAATAAAGAATAATGCATACGCTTATTCATGGCTTTTCAGCCATGAATTTGCATTGAATTCAAGACAGTGATTTAAGGAGGAGAAAAGATGTCGAACATTCCTACACCACATATAGAAGCTAAAGCAGGAGATTTTGCGGAGACTGTGCTTATGCCGGGAGACCCTCTGCGCGCCAAATTTATCGCGGAGACCTTCTTGGAGAACCCGGTTTTGGTTAACAATGTCAGAGGCATACAAGGATACACCGGCACTTACAAAGGCAAGAGAGTTTCAGTAATGGCATCCGGCATGGGTATGCCATCGATGGCTATTTATTCGTATGAGCTTTTTAACTTTTATGATGTCAAAAATATAATCAGGGTAGGCACTGCCGGCGTGGTAGACCCTTCGCTGAAAGTAAGAGACGTAGTTTTCGGTATGGGAGCTTGCACCAATTCCAACTATGCTGCACAGTTTGATTTGCCGGGAACTTATGCTCCGATATGTTCCTATCAGCTCTTAAAGAAGGCCATAGACGCGGCTGAAAAGAAAGGTATAGAAGTAAAAGTAGGAAATATATATTCATCGGATGCTTTCTATGATGACTCAGCAAGCCTTTCCAAGTGGCAGAAGATGGGTGTTTTAGCCACTGAGATGGAAGCTGCGGCTTTATATATGAATGCAGCCAGAGCAGGCAAAAATGCGCTGACCATTTGCACGATTTCAGATAATCCATTTACGGGAGAGGCAACAACTCCGGAAGAAAGACAGCTGACCTTTACGGCAATGATGGAGATAGCGCTGGAAATAGCATAAAACCCTGCAAAATCGCATAAATTCGGAGGAACTGTAATATGGAAAAGAGATATCCTAGGCTGGAAATAAATTTAGAGCACCTTAAGCATAACGTGGCTACCGTAGTAGAAAAGTGCGGAGGCCAGGGAGTACAGGTAATGGGTGTCATCAAAGGAGCCAATGGAATCCCGGAAATAGCCAAGGCTTTCGATCAGGGAGGAGCGGCAATGATAGCTTCATCCAGATTGGAGCAGTTGGAGGACGCCATTGACGCAGGCATTACTAAGCCTATGGTCATGATAAGAATACCTATGCTCAGCGAAGTGGAAGACGTTATCAGAATCACTGATATGAGTCTCAACAGCGAGCTGGAAGTTATAAAAGCTCTCAATGAAGAGGCCAGAAGGCAAGGCAAACTTCATAAGATTATCTTGATGGCTGAAATGGGAGATTTGAGAGAAGGATACTGGGACAGAGAAGAACTTCTCAACGTAGCGGAATATATAGAAAACAAGCTTATCAACATACAGCTTGTGGGAATAGGAACCAACGTAGGATGCTACGGCTCCATTCTGCCGACGGTGGACAAACTGGAGGAACTGGTGGAACTGGCAGAAAAGGTAGAAGAACGCCTGGGTCGTCAGTTGGAATATATAGCAGGAGGAGCCACCAGCAGCTTGATGAGAATATGGGACGGCAATATTCCTGAAAGGGTCAACCTTTTAAGAATAGGAGAAGGAATCTTGCTGGCCAGAGATTTGGATGTCTTTTACGGCTATGATATGTCGCAGATGTATCAAGATGTATTCAGGCTCAAAGCGGAAGTTATAGAGGTTAAGGATAAACCTACTTATCCTATAGGAACTATCGCTGTAGATGCTTTTGGACATACACCTGAGTATGTGGACAGAGGTATAAGGCGCAGAGCATTGCTGGCCGTAGGAAAGGTAGATTACGGCAATCCGGAGGACCTTATTCCGATGGAAAAAGGAATAGAAATACTGGGAGCTTCCAGCGACCATACCATCGTTGATGTGCAGGACGCTGAAAGAGATTTCAAAGTTGGAGATATAATGACCTTTGACATATGCTATGCAACCATCGTATATCTCACCAACTGCCGAAATGTGCATATAGCTTTTGTATAATGTATTTTGAGAAAATGGCAAAGAATAAACTTTCTCTGTCGAACTCTGTCGGGAGGGTATCATCATGAGCGGCAATTATCCCAGGCTTTTAATAAATTTAAATCACTTCAAGACCAATGTGGAAAAGACCATAGATAGATGTAAGCAGTGCAATGTGGAGATAACCGGTGTCATTAAAGGCGTCAACGGGCTGCCGGAGGTCACAGAGACTTACATATCCGGAGGAGTCAAGTCAATCGGCACGTCCAGGCTTGAGCAGTTTGAGGGAATCAGAGAGCGTCATCCCGACATTTCCCTGATGCTGATTAGGACGCCTATGCTCAGCGAGATAGAAGATGTGGTAAGATTGACGGATATAAGTCTCAACACGGAGATTCAGGTGATAAGAGCTCTTGATGAAGAAGCTAAAAGACAGGGAAAGATACATCAAGTTCTCTTGATGATAGATGTAGGGGATCTGAGAGAAGGTTTCTTTGATGAAGAAGAACTGATTTCGGCATGCGTTATGGCAGAAAGCCAACTTGATAATATCTATCTTGCAGGATTGGGCACCAATGTGGGATGTTACGGAGCCATAGAACCCACTGTCGAAACCTTGGAAAAATTGGCAGCAGCTGCCGATAAAATTGAAGGTATAATCGGACGTCCATTGGATATTATTTCAGGAGGAGCCAGCAGCAGCCTGATGAGGGTGTGGGATAAAGATATGCCCGCCAAGATCAATCACCTCAGAATAGGCGGCGAAGTTATGCTGGCCCACACCAACAGAGTGGTCTACGGATATGATATGAGTGGATTTTACTTCGATGCTTTCAGGCTGGAAGCTGAAATTGCCAGTATAGTAGACGTTAACAGCCAAGGCAAAAAGGACAGAAGAAAAGCCGTTTTGGATATAGGGCTGATTGACTATTGCCACACAGACGCCCTGTATCCTGTAGACAAAAGTGTAAAAATATCAGATGTTTCTCATGACTATACAGTAGTTGACATTGAAGATTCAAAAGTGGATTATAAACTGGGGGATATACTCACTTTCGATTTAAGCTATGGGGCGTTGGTATATCTTACAAAGAGCAAAAGTGTAAGCCTTGAATTCATTGACAAATGACCATCTGTGGGATATAATATTTGGCACGGCTATAAACAAAGTCGAAAGGAGAAATAAGGATGTCAGAAGAGATTTTATTAACCCAAGAAGGGTATGACAAAATAGTAGCAGAGCATGAAGAACTGGTTTCAGTAAGAAGAAAAGAAGTTTCAGAGAGATTAAAAGAAGCAATATCTTATGGGGACCTTTCTGAAAACTCCGAATATGATTCGGCCAAGAATGAACAAGCAGAGCTGGAAGAGAGAATCTTAAAGCTTGAAAATATGATAAGAAAGGCTAAGATCATCAACGAACAGGAAATGCGCGCAGACCAGGTAAGCGTAGGACTCAAAGTCACTGTTCAGGATATCGATTCAGGAGAAGAAATGTCCTTTACTATAGTAGGATCTACAGAAGCGGACCCTTTCAACGGTAAGATTTCAAACGAATCCGAAGTCGGAAAGCACCTTTTAGGAAAGAAAAAAGGAGATACGGTTGAAATCGTAGTTCCGGATGGAATCATCAATTATAAGATCGTTGACATAAGCAAATAGTTTAGATGAGTAAAACGTTAAGATAACCCAAAAGTACATTTAGAGAGGTACTACAAGATGAGCATGGAAGAGAAAAAAGATAATTTGGTTTCTGAGGAAGAGACTGAAGTATCAGAAGAAAGTTTAAATGAGCTGAGAAAAATCAGGAGAGACAAGCTCAAAGCTCTTCAGGACGCCGGAAGAAACCCGTTTTTAGTTGAAAAGTGGGATGTGACGGCTCACAGCATGGACATAAAGGAGAACTTTGACGCCATGGAAGACCAGGAGGTTTCCTGCGCCGGCAGAATAATGGCTTTCAGAAATATGGGAAAAGCGTCCTTTATCGATATTCAAGACAAGCAGGGCAGAATCCAGTGCTATGTGAGAAAAGATGTTATAGGCGACGAAGAATACCAGTGGTTCAAGGGCTATGACATCGGAGACATAGTAGGCGTGGAAGGAACCGTGTTCAAAACCAAGCACGGAGAAGTTTCCATCAAAGCCGCCAAAGTTGTATTGCTTACCAAATCGCTTCAGATATTGCCTGACAAATGGCACGGCCTCAAAGACACTGACCTCAGATATCGCCAGAGATATGTAGACTTAATCGTCAATCCGGAGGTCAGAGACGTTTTTACCAAGAGGGCAGAAATAATCAAAGAAGTGAGACGCGTGCTGGAAGACGACTATGGCTTCTTGGAAGTGGATACGCCTATACTGACTGTAATCGCAGGCGGAGCCAACGCCAGACCGTTCAATACTCACCACAATACCTTGGATTTGGATATGAAGCTGAGAATATCCAACGAGCTTTATCTTAAGAGATTGATAGTGGGCGGATTGGATCGCGTATACGAAATGGGTAAAATGTTCCGTAACGAAGGAATGGATAAAAATCATAATCCTGAGTTTACCAACATGGAATGCTACATGGCCTACGGCGATATGGAAAGCGTCATGGACGTGACAGAGCAGATCGTATACAAGGCTGCCATGGCAGTCAACGGCACTCCTATAATCACATACCAGGGAAAAGAATTCGATGTTACTCCTCCGTGGAAAAGGCTCAAGATGGAAGATGCAGTCAAAGAGATAACAGGAGTTGACTTTGATAAAATAGACAGCGACGAAGATGCCAGGGCAGCTGCCATTGAAAAGGGCATGGACAAAGAAGAAGTATCCAAGTGGACCAGAGGCAAGATAATTGCTGAAATGTTTGAAGAATTCTGTGAGGATGAGCCGGGTTATCTGGACGGACCGGTGTTCGTCATAGGCCATCCGGTAGAAATTTCGCCTCTTTCCAAGAGAGATCCGGAAGACCCTCGCATAACCCGCAGATTTGAAGCATATATCAACGGTTGGGAAATCGCCAACGCTTTCTCTGAGCTCAACGATCCTATAGACCAGTATGAGCGCTTTGCCGAGCAGCAGAGACAGCTGGATCTCGGCGAAGATGATGAGGCTCATCCGATGGACAAAGACTTCGTCAATGCTCTTGAGGTGGGCATGCCGCCGACAGGAGGATTGGGCGTAGGCATTGACAGGATGATAATGCTGATTTGTGATGCGCCGAGCATAAGAGATATAATACTGTTCCCGACCATGAAGCCGCTGGGACAGGACAAGTCGGCGGAACGCTCTGCAGAACAGAAGAAGACCGCTGCTGTGCCTTGTCAGTCCGGAGAGACGACCGGCGAAGCAGGTCTTACATCGAAGATTAAGAAGCCTGACTTTTCCAAGGTTACAATAGAGCCGCTCTTTGAGGACATGGTAGATTTCGAGACTTTCAGCAAGTCGGATTTCAGAGTAGTTAAGGTAAAGGATTGCATTGCCGTACCTAAGTCCAAGAAACTTTTGCAGTTTACGCTGGATGACGGCACAGGCAAGGACAGAACCATACTCAGCGGAATTCATGCTTACTATGAACCTGAAGAGCTTATCGGCAAAACGCTGGTAGCCATAACCAACCTGCCGCCGAGAAAGATGATGGGGGTAGACTCATGCGGAATGCTCCTTTCAGCCCTTTGCAGCGAGGACGGAGAAGAAAGACTAAACCTGCTTATGGTAGACGACTTCATTCCGGCAGGAGCCAAACTATATTAATAGCATCTAATATCGTTTAATATCGACAAGCAGTCTCTTTGCGAGACTGCTTTTTGTATAAGCAAAACCACGCGCCGGGTTAAGTTTTCTACGGGTTAAGTTTTCTACGGGTTAAGCCCCATGGCGGAAAGATTTATCAGTTATTATTCTGGCGAATATAAGACCGAGGGGCAGCATCAGAATTATCAGGAGAGCAGATGCAAGCCACATTGCTGAAACTTCAAGCGCCATTTGCCCCATATTGTATGCTGCGCGATAGAGATACAGCCCCGGAACCATTATTACGATAGATGGAACCGTAACAGAAATCCTTGGATAACCAAGCCGGCTCATCATCAATGAAGCCAGAAGCCCCGCAGCAAGGGAGCCTATGAAGGCGGCTACGGCAGCATGACAACCCAATAAATCCACCAGCTCAAGTCTGAGAGTGTTGGCAAAAGCCCCTATGACCGCCGCCGAAGCAGCCATCTTTACAGGGCTGTTGAACATGAGAGAAAACCCGAAAACCCCCACAAAACCGGCTAAAAATCTGAGCGCCAAAAGTATTTCAGGAGATAAAACCAGATTCGGAAATTCTTCCGGTTCAAGGCCTAAAAGCAAAGACATTACCCAGCCGGTAGCTGTCGCAATGATTATAATCATCAAAGCATAAGCAAGCCTTTCCAGGCCGGAACGCATATCCAGCTTGGCTAAGTCAATACCGCTGGTGATAAACGGAAAACCGGGAATGATAAAAAGCATTGCACATATATATCCTGCTTCGTGTCCGACGGGTACGGAGAAGACAGCTTCCGCGATGCGGATGGAAACCGCGTAAGCGAAACATGAGAGTGCTACTGAAGATACTACGCATAAGAACAAGGTAAACTGTTTATTAATAAGTTTGCTTCTTAAATAATTACCTGCCCCGGCGCCAATAAACGCACATATCATTTCTGCCGGACCGCCTCCCAGCAAAAAAGTAAAAGCAGCGCACGCAAAAGCGGCTGCCAGCCCCAGTTTCAAAGGCGTGTAAAGGCCACTGCCATGCTGAATTTTATCAAGCATGGTATGCAGCTGCTCTGCAGACATATTTATCCCTTCTTTAGAAAAGCCTTCTACAAATCGCTCCAATCTATCCAGCTTATTGGTATTTACCCCGGTATTATCAAGACAGAGGGAATTGGTATAAGTCTTGTGCCCGTCAAAACATGTGTAGACGATAGTTGTAAGCCCAATTTCGGCAGTGCATGTAATACCCAGCTGCTCAGAAAGAGCGTTCATGGAACTTCTTATCCGCCAAGCCCCGGTGCCGCAGGAAAGCAACATCAGCCCCACTCTGCCGATGAACGCAGCTTTGACAAACAAGCTGGCCTCTGATATAGGCTTGTCCTTTGCGTTGCCTGTATAATCATGCCAATCTATATGCATGTGGTTAGATTTGATAGTAGCTTTTGTCATGACGTATCCTTTCAATAATTGTTTCCACTTACAAAAGTATAGTGGGAATAAGACAAAAGTCAAGGGGTGGGGATGAGAGAAGAGAAACGCCCGTTCCTTTTCTCAGAAAACGATTCCTGCTATTCCTTCGAAAACAATCTCCGCCTTACCAACAACAAGGCCGAAGACCTGACCATAAAGCGGCTCACCAGGAACAACCCGACCATGGCGCAGAAGTTTGCAGAGCTGGCCGAGACGGAGTGAGCGAGAGCTGGCGGGGTGAATACGCTGGCGGTGCCTTCGGGGTCCCAGGATAAGCAAGATGCGCGGTCATGGATGTTGTATTTTTTCCGGGAAACCGCAAAATCATACAACATTTAGGACAATCAGGCATAAAAATCATGGGGTGCAAGCCTCTGATGTTGTAATTTTTTTGATTTTTACGATTTCATGCAACATTTTTTTGATAATGTTGCATAATTTTTTGTTTTTCAAAAAAATTACAACTTGACTGCCTTTTTCGACCGAAAATCCTATGCCGTTCTGGCATAATGTTGTATATTTTTGCAGTTAGCAGAAAAATATACAACATTTCGGCGGTGCTGGGAACAATGAGGCAGTGAAGTGACTAAACATAAGGCCAAGTCGCAGGCTATTTCAGCATATTTCTCAGGTGTTGGCTTTTTCGCGAGACAACTTTCAAAAAGCCAACATTTTCTGAGTTTTGTCACGATTTTCTCTGTCAAAATTTGTCGATGTTGGCTTTTTGATTGGTGAGAAAGAAAACAGGTAACAGTTTTGCGGAAAACTGTTACCTGAAACACAAACCTTCCGGCAAAAAGCCAACATCTTAGAAAAACGCTGCGATATTTGATATAATTAGACCCGGTTGGTTGTCTATTTACGCCGCATATGAAAATATAGCCAACAATACAAGTATAGTTCACTATCGCCGCTCCGTCATCATACCCTGCAATCTCTTTCCCTCCGGCATCATACCCTGCAATCTCTTTCCCTCCGGCATCATATCCTGCCGCCTCAGGCGAATCCTCGTCAGTGTCCTGGCAACAAAACGTACCGCCATCACAAACCGTTTAGAAAACTCCGCTCAGCTGTAACAGTTGAGCCGGGCGAAACAATGTGTTATTATTATCTCATGAACGCTTTACGATTAGGAGAGGAGAAGTAAAAATGCGCATAATAGATATGCATTGCGATACACTGCTGGAATGCTACACGAAAAAAGAACCCCTTAGAAAGAACGCTTTGAGCGTAGACCTTGAACGGATGAAAAACAACGGCGCGTTGGTCCAGTTCTTTGCCATATTTTTAATGCCAAGCGGCTGGTCTGATGACGAAGGCGAGGATTGCAACGACATCAGCAGCCAGACCAACGACGCCTATGAAAGGTTTTTGCGGATATATGATTTTTATGAACGGGAATTAAATAAAAACAACGATATCATAGGCAGAGTGCTTACATATGATGACATCTTAGAAAACGAAAGAAAACATAAGATGTCGTCCCTTTTAGCCATCGAGAACGGAGAGCTTTTGTACGACGATATAGACAGGCTGGACGCTTTATATGAAAAGGGCGTAAGGCTTATTACGCTTACGTGGAACGGCGAAAACAGCATCGGTTATCCTAACAGCCTAGATGCAAAAGAACACCTTAGAGGGCTGAAACCTTTCGGCATAGAAGCCGTGAAACGAATGAACCAGCTGGGAATCATAATAGATGTTTCTCACCTGTCCGAAGGCGGATTTTACGATGTTGCCAAATACAGCACCAAGCCTTTTGTGGCGTCTCACTCGTGCGCAAGGGCGCTGTGCAATAATCAAAGAAACCTTACAGACGAACAGCTCAAATGTATCGCAGAACATGACGGAGTGGTAGGCGTAAACTTTTACGCGCCGTTCTTGAAAGAGAACTCCGACTATTCAAAAACAGACGACATATTAGAGCACATGAAATATATGATCTCCGTCATGGGAGATGATCATGTGGCCATCGGCTCAGATTTCGACGGCATCGATTGCGGAGTGGAAATATCAGATTACGGGCGTTTCGGGCAGCTGGTCGAGAGGATGAACAAGGAGTTCTCGGAAGAAACCGTGAGAAAGATATGCTATGAAAACGCTCAGAGAGTTCTCAAGGCATGCCTTAAATAAAGAAACATCTTGATATATAAGGGTAGAAATAAATGAAAAAGGGTAGAAACAAATGAAATACGAAGACATTGAATGCCTGGCTTTTCCGCTTCCGGAGGCCATAGAAAAAGAAAAGTGGTGCGGCCGTTTCGACAGGGCCAGGGCGATGATTAAAAAACGGCTTGACGATGAGGCGGAGCTTTCAGCGCTGAAAAAAAGGCTTATGCTTGAGCTGAATAATCTCGATTACATTGAAAGCCGATATAATATTTCGGAAGAAGAGGCAATAGAGAGGGTCAGGAAGAAGATTCCTGACATGACATCGGAAGAGCTTGAGCGCATGCGCTTAGAGGATAGAATCGACTGGATGTACATAAACGGGCAAGTCAGATATATCGATGATTTTGACGCTACTCTATATAAAGTGTATCCTGACATTTGGCAGAGACTGCCCGAAGGAGATGCTGCCGACTACAGCGATATACAGCACGTGGTGGACACTGCGCGAGATGGCGAAGAAATGAGAGCTCACATTCATATCCGCCACAGGTTCCGCGTGAAAGGCGTGAAAATAAAAGACGAAGACGCAGGGAAACAGCTTCTCGTTCATTTGCCGCTGCCCAAGGAAAGGGGCAATATTCACAATCTTAAAATATTAAATGTGACTCCTGAACCTGCGGGAACATCATGTGATGATTGCCTTCAGCCTACCGTGTTTTTCCAAGCCGCTGCCGTAGACGGCGGCGAGCACGTCGAGACATTTTCGGTAGAATATCAGCTGGAACATGGGATAATTTATAAAGACCTTTCCCTTTCTGCTTTAGAATCGCCTCAATATTCAGATAGCCGGGACGTCACGACAGGCGCGACGGGTGAAATCTTGCCTGACGACGTGCGTCAATATTTGATTCAGGAGCCGCCGCATATAAGTTTTACACCGTACTTGAGAAGCATATGCGATGAGATTGTCGGTGATGAAGAAAGACCGCTATTCAAGGCGAGAAAGATATACGACTGGATAACTACTGAGGTGGATTACAGGTTTGTAAGGGATTATTGCAGCATCGATAATATCTCTGAATATTGCGCTGTGAATAAAAGGGGAGATTGCGGCGTTCAGGCGCTTTTGTTCATAACCCTTTGCAGAATCGCAGGCGTTCCGGCCAGATGGCAGTCAGGTCTGGCGGCTAAGCCCGGCAAAGTCGGACAGCATGATTGGGCAATGTTTTATATAGACGGCCTCGGCTGGCGGCATGCTGATTTGTCGTTTGGGGGTTCGGCGTATATGCGGGGAGCCTATGACCGCTGGAACTTTTTCTTTGGAAATATAGATCCGTTCAGAATACCTATCAATGATGGATTCCAGAAAAGTTTTGACCCTCCGAAAAAGCACTGGAGGATAGACCCGTACGACAACCAGTGCGGCGAGGCCGAGTTTGAGGATCGAGGTCTGCGCTCGTGGGAAGTGGAGTATGAATACGAGGACCTTGGGATAAAGCTGATGGAAGAGTAAGAATTGGCCGCGAGCCATATCAAACCATATTATACAAATAACCATAACACCTATATGCACTAATCAATAGTTAATCGAGACATGATAAAAAAACTGCTAACATTTACGAGGAAAAACTTAAAAACAATTTTAATAGGAATATTAGCGCTAATACTTGTTTTGTGCGGAGCTATATTTATTGGCAATCAACATAAAGATAAAAACGCTGATATTCTCAAGCAGCTGGCTCCGGACGGACGTCTTGTTTATGGAGCCGATGACAGCGCACCGCCGGTTCGTTTTGTAGATGATGACGGTGTATATAAAGGAGTAGTGGTAGATTATATGAATTTGCTGTCGCTGGAGCTTGGGATAGAAATACAAACGGTACCTTATAAATGGGAGGAAGGGCTGGAAGCTTTGAAAAATGGCGAAACAGACCTTTGCGATATGTTTGCCAGCGAAGAACGAAGCAAAGACTACGTATTTACCGATTCCATATATACACTTAGAGTAGTGGTAGCCGTTAGAGAGGGCGAAGATTACCAATTAGAGGACGTAAACGCTATGACAATAGCGACTCAAAAAGGCGACTATGCCAATGAGTTCTTGAGAGAAAATTATCCGGACGCTCAGCAAGTATACGTACATGATGTGGGAGAGGGATTAGAAATGCTGCTGGCAGGTGAGGTAGACGGTATAATAGGCGACGAGCCTGTAGCTCTTTACTATATAGATGAGCTCAATTGTGAAGACGAAATACATATATTAGAACCTTCAATTTATGAAGCTCCGGTAGTATTAGCAATGCCAAAAAAGAACAGTGCGCTCATACCGTTGATAAACGATGCGATTAGGTCTATTGAAGAAAAGGGACAGCTGGAAAAAATACAGCAAAAATGGTTTGGAATTTCAACTCCGTTAATTATAAATAAGAGTGGCGTACAGACGATAAAAATAGTTTTAATCGGTCTTTGTATAATTTTATTGATTACCGCGTTTTCATACGTTAACGGAAAAACGCTGAAAAAACAGGTAGTACGGCGTACTCATGAATTAGAAGTGCGAAAGAATGAGCTTCAATTGGTCATGGACAAAATACCGGAGGGGCTTGCCTTGGTCAATAAAGACAGGCTTGTCTTGAGCAGCAATTACAGCTATTTCCAATCCCGAGAAAATAAAAAAGACGAGAACACATGCAATTGTTCAGATCTGCTGGGGAGCGTTTGCGGATGTGAAAAATGTCAGACAGAAGAAGAATGCTTGGTAAAGTGCTGCCTCAGAGAAGACCGAGAACTTCTCCAAAAACAGGAACAAGGTAATAAAGTATATGAAATACGAGGCGTTCCGGCCGACTTGGGCGGAGGCAGTGAGGAAGATAAAGCTGTGTTGGTTGTAGTGCGAGATATCACTATGGATGAGGCTAACAGCAAACAGCTGTTGCTTTCCTCTAAAATGGCTGCTATTGGGCAGCTGGCAGCGGGAATGGCTCATCAAATTCGCAATCCGCTCGGCATTATCCGCAATCAAAGCTATATCCTTAGAAAGAGCAGCGAAAGCCAGACACAGATTTCTAAATCCTTAAATTATATCGATGACAGTGTCAAACGTGCCAGCGAAATCATTGATAACGTTATGAATTACTGGCGTGTTTCAAAAGAAGAAACTCGCCAGATCAACTTGAAAGAATTTCTTAATTCAGTTATTTTACTTCAAGCAGATGAAATAACAAAGAAGGCTATCAATACAATAATAAATTGTGACGATGATTTGATAATCAATGTTGATGAAGAAGCTCTGAAACATATAATGCTGAATTTAGTCACGAATGGCATAGATGCTATGGAAAAGGGAGGAACTTTGACTCTGGAGGGCGTCAAGGAAGCCGAGAGAATAGTACTCAGCTGTCACGATACCGGTTGCGGTATACCTGATGAAAATATGCAATACTTATTTAATCCTTTTTTTACTACCAAAGAACCAGGTAAAGGAACTGGATTGGGGCTTTTTATAGTTTACTCCGAAGTGGAACGGATTGGAGGGAATCTTGATGTTAAAAGTAAAGTGGGAGAAGGCACTGTTTTTACAGTAACAATTCCTTTAGGATAGGAGCAGCAAATGGACACTTATATAAAAATATTAGTGATTGATGATGAAAAAGACAGTCGTGATACTTTTCAAATGTTGTTGGAAAGCCAAGGATATCAAGTCAGAACCGCCGCCTCAGCCATGGAGGCTGAGGCAATGATAGAGGAAGAAATATACCATGTGATATTAACAGATATTATGATGCCGGAAAAAGACGGAATAGCATTGCTAAAAGACTTGAAGAAAAAATCCTCGGATATCGGTGAAGTTATAATGGTAACAGGCTACGGAAGCGTGGAAACGGCGGTAGAAGCCATGAAGCAAGGTGCTTTCGGATATTTTATAAAAAGTCATGACCCGGAAGAACTGTTACTTGAAATACAAAAAGCTGCTGAAAAGTGGAACACTAAGAATATGCGCATTCTGGCCGATTCTTCACGTCCGAAAGCTCTTTTTACCAGTAAAAATCCACAAATGTGCGAAGTATGGAAAATGGCAGAAACTGTTGCAGATTCTAAAGCAAATATTCTTATCACCGGCGAGTCAGGAACCGGCAAAGAGATTATAGCTCAGTGGATACATTATCATAGCAATAGAAGAGAAAAACCTTTCATAGCCGTTAACTGCTCACAATATCCCAGAGAGTTAATTGAGTCTGAGCTTTTCGGACATGAAAAGGGAGCCTTTACAGGAGCCTTAAGCCGCCATGTGGGCAAGCTGGAGCAAGCTGCAGGAGGTACCGTTTTCCTGGATGAAATAGGCGATATGGCTATGGAAATACAGGTAAAATTGCTCAGAACTCTGGAAAACCGAGAAATTGAAAGATTAGGAGGGAATAAACCTCTTTCGGTAGATTTTCGCTTGATAACTGCTACAAATAAGAATTTGGAAGAAGCTATCAATAAGGGAACCTTTCGCAAAGATTTCTTTTATCGAATAAATACGATAGAGATTCATTTACCTGCGCTTAGAGAGAGACGAGAAGATTTGCCTGATTTAATAAAATTTTTCGTCAATAAATACATGGAGGAAACAGGACGGGAGATAAAGGGGATAGAGCCGCAGACCATGAAGTTTTTGTTAAACAACAAGTACGTTGGAAACGTTCGTGAACTGAAGAATATTATTGAGCGCATGGCTATTCTTTCCGGACCGGAAGGTATACTCTCGCTGGAAAAATGTTATCCGGAAGAAAAAAATAAAGCTGCGGATAGAGAAAATGAAACAAATCTATCTTATCGCGATGCCAAACAGCAGTTTGAAAGGGAGTACTTATCCAGGTCTTTGGAAGAACACGATGGGAATATAACTCGCACAGCAGAGGCTATTGGCATGAGCAGGAGACAGTTATTTAATAAGATAAGTGAGTTAGGTATTGATAAGTCTATTGAAAAACATAATTGAAATAAAACCTAATCTGCCAGGCAAAATATTTCTACATGGAAATATTTTGCCTGGCAATTTTTTTCGCATACAGAGCCATGAAGACATCTTTATTTCTCAGAAACGCCTTTTTTTCAACAGGAATCGACATAGAATCTTCAAAAATAAACTTGGTACGGTAATTGCTGTACTTATTATCGTTATCATATTTTCCGGCTAGTGGAAAGCCGATAGATTTAAAGATGGGAGGTATATCTATGGAAACAAAAAAGAAACTGGAATTTTATGGCGGTACATGGATGTCGTTTTTGCCATTCATCATTTTTATCGCTCTTATTATCGTAACCACATTCATGTGGAGATCCATATCTGATGGAGCACTCTGGGTTCCGGCATTTGCTGCCATTATTATTCCGTTTTTCTTTGCGAAAGACAAAAAACATTATGCGGATGCTGTAATTGATGGTATGGCCAGCAGAGAAGCCATAATACCGGTGGTTTGCTGGATATTTGCCGGAGTTTTTTCGCGTATTTTACGTGATTCCGGGCTCGCCAGCGGTATTGCAGGTGTGGCTGCCGGTATGGGTGTTGGACCTACAACTTTTGCGGTTATTACTTTCATCGGCTCAGCTTTGTTTGCTACCGCATCAGGTACAGGTTTCGGTACCATAGCCGCTGGTATGGGAGTTCTTTATCCTGCCGGAGTCGCGCTGGGAGCCGACCCTGCTCTATTGGCAGGAGCTGTTATCTCCGGCGGAGCCTTCGGAGACAATCTGGCACCGGTATCAGATACTACTATATGTTCTGCTACTTCTCAAGGCGTAGACGTTCCGGGTGTTGTAAGGTCCAGAGTGAAATATGCAGCAGCAGCAGGAATCCTTACTATTATTTGTATCATTGTATACGGCACTTTGAATCATGGCGAGGTAAGTCAAGAAGTATTAAACTATGAATATGATCCTATGACATTGATGATGTTAATACCGGTAGTAATAACGGTTATTATCGCCATTAAAACAGGAGATATTATAATTGCTACTACTTTTGGTACAGTACTTGGTATTATTACTGCTTGCCTTTGCGGACTTTTTGATCTGGTACATATTGATTCAGATTCTACAGTGCCTGCGGTATTAGGAGTTCACGGTGACGCAGATGCTTTGGAACGTGTAGTAGACGGAGTGCTTTATACCGGTATCAGCGGTATGCTTCAGGTATGTATACTGGCATTGCTGCTCTTTGGATCAATCAGCGTAATGCGTGAGGGACAGGGCGACATTCTGTTACTCCGTTGCTTAGGCAAAATCGCCAGAGGTCCAAAATCGGCAGAAGGTACAATTTCTGTAATGATAATAGTGCTTTCCGCTATTATGGGACTTAATGCACCGGCAATACTTACAGTTGGAGCCTCATTTGCTAAGCCTCTTTCAAAGAAATATGGAATCAGCCCTTACAGAACAGCTAACTTAATGGATGCGCAATCTAACACTTTGGTTTATTGTTTGCCTTGGACACCGGCCATGGTATATACTTTGGGATTTGCAGCCGACAGTAATGCGCCTTTAGCCGCAATCGATATAATGCCATGTGTATTCTATTCGTTCTGTATGTTGGTAGTAATGACAGTAAGTATTTTCACCGGTACAGGCAGATATGACCTTATGGATAAACTGCCTCCGGAAGTACGTAAGGAATATGCCGGTTGGGAAGACAAATAAGAAGATAAAATCTGAGATAAGGTGAAAGGAGAGTCTGCAATGGAAACTGCAAAAAAAGGCGATTGGGTGCAGATTGAAGAAATCGTACTGCCTGCCGGACATAGAGCTCCGCAAGTGCCGGAAGACACACAAAAATGCGACCTTAAACTTTGGGTGAAAGGTATCTTGCAGGAAGATGGCAAAATCGGAGATGAAGTGGAAATAAAGACTGTGACTGGCAGAATAGCAAAAGGCACGCTTTGTGAGATAAACCCAAGATATGTACACGATTACGGTGACTTTCAGCCAGAGCTTTTACATGTGGAACTTCAGCTGAAGGAGTTATTGTTTGGAGGTGACAAATAATGGCATTGGATAAATCTTACGAAGCAATTAACGCCCGCAAACATGAAATCATCAAAAACGCTATGCGAATCGATTACGATGAATTTGAATATGAAGGAATCGGCTTCGATTATGAAGGCATGATGAAAAAAGTCGGATACTCCATGGAGGAAATGCGAAAAATCCAATTGGAGCATGGCGTAGGAAACACACCGTTAATTGAACTGAAGAACTTGACGGCGCTGGCAAGGAAATATGCGCCCGCCGGAAAAGGAGCCAGAATATTTATCAAAGATGAGGCAGCCAATGCTTCCGGAAGCTTCAAAGCCAGAAGGGCATCTATTTCTGTTCATCATGCCAAGAAGCTGGGGTATAAAGGCGTTATCGCCGCCACTTCCGGAAACTATGGTGCAGCAGTTGCTTCACAAGCAGCCATGCATGGATTGAAATGCATAGTTGTACAGGAATGTTATGACGACAGAAAGGTCGGACAGCCGGAAATTCTAGAAAAACAGAGAATTTGCGAAGCTTATGGTGCGGAAGTTGTACAGCTTACTGTAGGACCGGAATTGTTTACTACACACTTGAGTTTGCTGGAAGATACGGGATATTTCAATGCCTCTTTGTATACTCCGTTTGGAATTGCCGGAGTTGAAACACTAGGCTACGAAATTGTACAGCAATGCAGAGAAATGTTAGGAAAAGATCCTGACGTAGTGGTGTGTACCGATGCCGGGGGCGGCAACCTGACTGGTACAGCAAGAGGTTTGCGCGAAGGTGGAGCTATGGATACGAAAGTGTATGGAGCTTGCATAGACTTGAGCGGATTGCATATGGCTTCCGACAAAGACTTTAATAAAAAATCCTGCACTACTGGTCATACCGGATTCGGTTTGCCGTTCGTAACTTGGCCGGACCGCTCTGACTGTCCAAGAAACGCAGCCAGAACTTTGAGATATATGGATAGATTGGTCACTGTAAAACAAGGTGAGGTGTTCTACATCACTCAGGCTTTGGCCGTATTGGAAGGCTACGAAAGAGGCCCTGCTGGGAACACCTCTTTGACGGCAGCATTCGCCTTGGCTCAAGAGATGGATGAAGACCAGGTTTTGATAGTTCAGGAAACAGAATACACAGGAGCAGGCAAGCATGTAATGCCACAGATGACTTTTGCAAGGAAAAACGGCATAGAGATCAAATTCGGAGATCCTGATACCGAAGTGCCGGGTAAGTCATTGGTATTTCCGGAAAATCCGGGACAGATCAAAGCCAGAGATTATGATTTAGAGCATGCTAAAGAATCATATATCAAAAACTGCGTTAAAAATTACAATATGACAAGTGCTACGGAAGAAGATATTAGATTTATCATGGATGAAATCCGTGAAAGCAGAGAATATGTTACAGAACAGTTAAAACAAAGAGGTGTAACCGTAAAATAACCGCCTATAATACGTTAAGGGGCTGCCTCATTAATGATCACGCCTTCCGTGATCGCCTTTCGCTACTGAGACAGCCTTCTTCTCATATGAATCATAAGATGAGAAACAAAAA
>ULQC01005038.1_pt1 | contig 37188 bp, 35 predicted proteins | sample 1954091 | NCBI WGS metagenome assembly ULQC01 (sample SAMEA4835645, study PRJEB28245) | human gut metagenome | biome: gut microbiome; material: fecal sample | place: Denmark | collected 2008
CATATTATGGATATGATATTATTTCCGCTTCCAAACACAGGAAAAAAATATCCTATGGCGCCAAATAAAAGTGTCATATATGATACGTTGCTCAAAAGAGCGCTGAGCCAATATCCCCATGCCGAGTTAAATCCTATAAATTCTCCGAATCCTTCTCTGGCATAGCTGTACACACCGTTGGTCAAATCAGGTCTGACTCTGTTAAGGCCAAAATATGACATCATGAGCCCCATCATTCCCACTCCGCATATCAGCCATCCTATCAAGACTGCACCTGTGTGCGCTCCTCCTGAAGCCATATCTGCAGTTATGGTAAAAATACCGCTTCCTATAGTGGAGCCTGTTATTACTGCGGCTAAAGCCCAAAAGCTCAGTTGTCCATGAGAACTTTCAGTTCTGTTTTCATTCATATCGGTCAATACCTCCTAAAGTCCGGCAACTAAATTCATAAACAATATTAGTTATTGCCTGATAAGCGTGTTTTTATAACATTGTTTGACGTATTGACTTTTTGTATTGAATTAATATATATTATTTTATTATGTAAAAAGGAATACACGATTATGGAAAAATTCAAAACATTAAAAGACCATGTATACGACTATATTGCAGAAGCCATAAGAGAAGGCAAGCTTCTGCCGGGCGAGAGAATAAGTGAAAACGACATTTGTACCGAGCTGGACATAAGTCGTACCCCTGTAAGAGAAGCTCTTATACAGCTTGCCGCTGAAGGTGTAATACAGAACAAATCCAGGAAAGGCTTCACTATCAAGGCTATCACTCCCAAGGAGATCAAGGAGCTGTACACCGTCATAGGCGCTCTTGACGCTGCGGCCGCCAGACTGGCCTGCGACAAGCTGACTAAACACGACTACGCTGACATGTCCTTCTACATCGATTCCATAGACCTTGCTATAAAAGCGAAAAACTTTGAAATGTACCACAAACAGCAGATGGCTTTTCATCAGGTATACATATATAAATGCGGCAATAAAGCTCTCATAGGCTTTATTGAAACTGCCAAAAATAAGCTGATCAGCAAAACGTACACCGAGTCAGTTGAAGATAATGCCATGGATGTGCTTTTTACCATCAACGATGAACACCGCCAAATACTGCAGCTGCTCAAGGACAAGGACGCCGACGGTGTGGCTAAATTCATCGCTGAAAAGCACTGGGTGCCTATCTATACGGATAATGATGTGATATTGTAGGCAAAAAGCCTCCTATAGCCATTTTAATGTGACTATAAGAGGCTTAATCATAGTTTGCATATTTTTCTAAAATATTTTTATTGAATCTGCACTCCTTCAGGTATGGCGCCGTATATGAGCACATCGTCCTTTTTCTCAAAAGTCGAGTACGTGTTCTGAGCGGTATCCAGCAATCCTATCGTATCATTGCTCTTCCAGATTACATAGTACTGGCCCTTGTCCCCGGACAGCTTGTAGGCTTCTTCCGCTGCCTTGTCGGATCGGCCGCTGTCTTGCACGTTTACACCATCCATCCCATAGGATTCAAGGGTAAAGTTCTCTAAACCGGTACTCCCGGCATCCGATTCCAGCAGAAGAATTCTCGATGTGTCTTCATCCACATACGTTCCATGCAGAACCATATTCTCCGGATTCTGTTCTTCTGCTTGCGTACTGCTGAAATAAAACTGCACCAAATTTACAATGAGAGACGCCATCAGCAGCATAAGAAGGATCTTGCTTGTTTTTGTTTTCATTTTACTTTCCTTTTATATTTGGAATTGCTTAAGACTCCCTTTTACAATTTAACTATAGTATTGGTTTCCATGTATGTCAATGCGTTTTGCTAATTTGTTAACAAAAGTAGTAAGGACATTTTGAATGTTGTCTAAATTTCTTTAAAACCGTTTTTCGTACAACATTTTCGACAAAAACGGTTTTATATACCCCATACCCGTATATGCGAGGCTGTATATGCGTGGTCGATAAACTCAGCAGATCATAAGATCCATAAATTAGTCAATACGTTATCAGCGCTTGCAAGTCTCAGCCACACGGCAAGCCGTTTCTCGCATAAAAAATCCTCCTATGGTCAAATCAAAATAACCATAAGAGGAATTCTCAATCACTATTTTTCGTCCGGATAGCTGGTTCTCAGCAGATTGATTCTGTTTTGGCTGTCAATCTCATATACCTTGACTTCAACCTTATCTCCCACGTTCATGACGTCTTCGACTTTCTCAACTCTGCCTTTGGCCATCTTGGAAATGTGCAGCAGGCCTTCCTTGCCAGGAAGTATTTCGATAAACGCGCCAAAGCTCATAATCCTGGTAACAACGCCTTCATATACTTCTCCGACTTCCACTTCCTTAGTGAGCAATTCGATTTCACGTTTTGCAGCGTCTGCGCTGGCCTGGTCCACACTGTAGATGCTTACAAGACCTGGAACGTCTTCTGAAATATCAATCTTAACTCCTGTATCTTCAATGATCTTATTGATAGTCTTGCCTCCCGGTCCGATGACTATCCTTACCTTGTCAGGATCGATATTCATAGTAAGAGCACGCGGAGCATACTTGGACAGTTCCGGACGCGGCTCCTGTATTTCTTCCATCATTTTGCTCATGATGTACATTCTGCCCTCTTTAGCTTGATTTAAAGCTTTTTCGAGTATTTCTCTGGACAGACCGTGTACCTTTATATCCATCTGTATAGCGGTTACGCCGACTTCTGTTCCCGTAACCTTAAAGTCCATGTCGCCCAGGAAGTCTTCCATGCCCTGGATATCGGAAAGAATAGCAAATTCCGAAGTTCCGTCTTCTTTTACTCTTTCTATAAGTCCCATAGCGATTCCTGCTACCGGCCTGGTTATAGGCACGCCTGCATCCATCAGAGCCAGGCATGAACCGCAGGTGGAGCCCATGGAAGTTGAGCCGTTGGAGGAAAGGACTTCTGACACTACTCTGATAGCATAAGGGAATTCTTCTACGCTTGGAAGTACAGGGACCAAAGCTCTTTCAGCCAAAGCGCCGTGTCCGATTTCTCTTCTTCCCGGACTTCTGGCAGTTTTTGCTTCTCCTACAGAAAATCCAGGGAAATTATAGTGGTGCATATATCTCTTTGAAGTCTGCTCTGTAATACCGTCTATAACCTGTGCTTCGCTGGCAGGAGCCAGAGTACATACCGACAGAACTTGAGTCTGACCTCTCTTGAAAAGTCCCGTTCCGTGAGTTCTAGGCAAAATACCGGTCTCACACCATATAGGTCTGATTTCATCCAGCTTTCTATTGTCAGGTCTGATGCCTTCGTCCATTATCATAGCTCTGACAGTCTCTTTTGTAATATTGTAAAGAACCGTATCTATGTCTTTGCTGCCTTCAGGATATATTTCCGCGAAATGCTCTTTAGTCTCCAGTTCAACGGCATCCATGTTTTCCAGTCTCTCAAGCTTGTCAGGAGTCTGTATGGCTTCTCTCATCTTAGGAGCAGCATACTCCCTTACAGCCTGATCTATCTCTTCAAGAGGCTTGTACAAAACTACGTCCTGCTTTGGTTTTCCTACCTCTTTTACAATCTCTTCTATGAAAGCTACTATCTTCTTTATTTCTTCGTGGGCAAAGAGGATAGCGTCTAACATTTCCATCTCAGGGACTTCGTTAGCTCCTGCTTCTACCATCATGATAGCGTCCTTGGTTCCTGATACTGTAATATCCATATCAGAAGCCTCTCTCTGCTCCAGCGTCGGATTTATGATAAGCTGTCCGTCTACTCTTCCTACTTTAACTGAGCCTGTAGGGCCGTCCCATGGTATATCTGAGGTGGCCAGCGCTACAGAAGATCCTATCATACCGCAAATTTCAGGTGAACAGTCTAAATCCACAGACATTACTGTGGCTACTACCACTACGTCGTTATAATATCCCTTCGGGAACAGCGGACGTATAGGTCTGTCTATCAGTCTTGACGACAGTATAGCGTGTTCGCTTGGTCTTCCTTCTCTCTTGATAAAGCCTCCCGGTATCTTGCCGGCGGCATACATTCTTTCTTCATAATCCACCGAAAGCGGGAAAAAGTCGATGTCCGGCTTCGGTTCTTTTGAAGCGCAAGCCGTTACGTTTACAACGGTATCTCCGTATTTAACCATAACTTGTCCATTGGCTTGCTCGCACACTTTACCGATTTCAAGCTGCAGAAGTCTTCCTCCCACCGCCGTCTTAAATACTCTGTAATCTTCAAATCTTGCCATAATTAACAACTACCTCCTGTTAATTTTCCTCTCTTCTTTCTGATTCACTCTAATTCTTTTTTGGCTTTGTTTTTACAAATTTAAAAGTTAAAAATTAAAGCGGGGATATGTTTTCCCCGCTTAAATTTCCTAAGTAAATAATTCTACTTTCTCAGTCCTAAACGAGTTATAAGAGTTCTGTATCTTTCCAGATCCTTCTCCTTCAGGTACGCAAGCAGATTTCTTCTCTGTCCTACCATCTTCAAAAGGCCTCTTCTTGAATGATAGTCCTTCTTATGAACTTTCAAGTGTTCATTCAAATCGTTGATTCTGTAAGTCAGAACGGCGATTTGCACTTCCGGAGAACCTGTATCTCCTTCTTTTAACTGATAATCTTTGATTATCTGCTGTTTGATTTCTTTTGTAATCATCTGTTTTGTCTCCTTTTTCTATACGCCCATCGCCTTGTAAACCGTCGGAGCGTCGTATAACAAAGCGAAAGGTAAAATTTCTAACAATTTATATTAACATATCAAATCTGTTTTGTCTATTATTTTTTTATTACAACTTGCAAGCTTGCAATGTATCAAATCTACAGCATGTCGAACAAAGAACCATAACCTTTCACGGAACCTTTATATCCTATCAGCTTAAGAGCCGAAAAAAGGGAAACTTGATTGCTGGAGAAAACAGGAATTCCCAGCTTCTTTTCCATTACATCGATAAGTTCTATGGTTCTTGAATTGGTACAGCTGATGAACACGCCGTCTATATCCGGCGTTTTCTCATACATTTCCATTATGGAGCAAGCATAACGTTCCGGCGACACCTTTACAATATCGGTATCAAGTGCACATTGCTCGCCTATCAAATTCGCCACCTCAACTCCCATAGCCTCGACGAAAGCTTTCTCTTCAGCATTTATATTGTCCTCATAAGGAGTTGCCATATTTATCTTCTTGCAACCTGCCAAAGTCAGCGCTTGAAGGAGTCCTGTAGAAGTTGTTGTAGCCGGTATGCCGCCTGCCGCATCGGAAATTCTTTTGGCCAGCTTTTCATCCCAGCCGGGTCCGCCCAAAAAGCTTCCTGCTGTACAGGCAAATACTATAACATCGACTTCACAAGAGGCAAGCTGTCTGGAAAGTTCCTCAACTCTACAGGAGTTGACCATATTCCAAATGTCTTCCTTACCTGCGCTGTCGCCATCGATGGAAATTCTCGCCGTATGAAACGAAACATCTTCAGGCAAAGCCATGTGCCATTCTCTTTCCAGAGACAGGCTCGAAGCTATATAGATAACTCCTATTTTAGCTTTCCACCCACTTCTTTCTTTAATTATGAGTCGCATTATACTTTTGCAAATGTTGTCGCGTGATTTTTCCTGTCAAGGCAAATTTAATAGTATTGTCTATAAATAATACATTATGTATATTTTTTTTGCATTTTGTCCTAATATATAACAAGAAAGAATGGTTTTCCCAAACCATTCTTTTTTATATCTTTTATTTGAGCATTTCATCCTTTTGGTCAAGGATATCCTTAACAATAAGGCAAGCCGGGCAATCGCAGTACTCGCCGCCTGCAGCCTTTATCTCCTTCGCATGAGCTTCGATGCCTGCAGCTGTGTCCGCTCCAAAATATTCCTTCCCTTTTTCTGAACCGGCAAAAGCTATCAGTTGATCGATTGGCATTATATCCTCTTCCAGCTCTTTTATATAACTTTCCGTCTGGCTCTTTTCGGCATCGGTACCCAGGGCCGCAAGCCAGCGTTCAGCAGCTTCTTTAGTTTCTTTGCTGCATGTAGGTGCATCGATAAGTTCTCTTGTCTTAGCTTCCACTGCTTCTCTTATGTTTTTTTCCATTTATCCTCCATCTGCCTTTTTCACGATTTTCTATATTGTACCACCGTCATAAAGAATACTCAAGTAAAATCAAAATATCATAAATCAGGGACGTACCACTTTTTTACCTAATATTAAGATGCTATTTTATATATCATATTCTGTAGCCCTTCGCACTCCTGACACTATTTGTCCTCCTTGCCCATTGTCCCTTTACAACCCTATTTTTTTTAAAAAAATGCGAAATTTATAGGAGCCACCCCTATAAATTTTTTACTTTTCCATGATTTTATAGGGTTTTTGCAAAGGGAGTGGAGACTTTATTTTACTAAATGCATAAAAATTCAGGCTGCCAGTTAACTTTTCTTAATTGTGAGATTGTCGATTCCAGAGTTATCATGCCAGAGTATGTCGAATCCTGTCCAACCGTGTCAATAGAAGCGCTTAATAAGGTGTAAGCTTATGAAGCTTTCGCTATTATCACTCCTCAGTATTCCTATAAATTTTCTTTATATGAGCATATTTATAGGAGTCAGCCCCATAAAAAAATATAAAATCTAAGAATTCGTGGGGTTAGTGTTTTGAGTGAATGCAAGATTATTCAAATCTATTTAAGTTTAATAAAAATATTTTATTTCTTAATTCCTCTCTCGCTTTCTTATAAAAGAAATCAGCGTTGCAAGAATTCCAACCAGCAGAATTCCTACAGAAAGGCCCATCATAACGCCTGCTGTAAAATCAGCAAAATACCTACAGTCCTCGTTTTATTGTCTTTTATCTTTTCTCTGAACGCTGAGCCTAACATCAAAGATTTTTCCATGAATGGCGATCTCTTGTCCATTTTTTAAACTCTCCTTATCTAAGGAATATGGATATTTTCTTGAATAATACCATATGCTCTGTAAAGATATCACCATAATTCTGTTAAATCCTATTAAATACGTTTAAAGCATGTCGCACTTTTTCCCCAAATAACAAAGCACCGTGTTAGTTCAATCTAACACGGTGTCAAAAAAAACTTTTTTTATTTTAAGTTCATTTCAAAAGTCCTGTTGAGCTTAACTTCGGGCATCAATTCTGTAGCGATAACGTCCAAAACGCCTTCGAGAGCTTTGACCTCCTCTGCCGAAAACCTTTCCCTGATGCGCCGCATGACTACATTCATGTAATCATATGTTATGCCATAATCCTTCATATATTTTTCTGTCACGTCCAGATGATATTCCCGTTTATCTTCTGTGCTCCTGCTTTTGGTTATATAACCTTTGCGAACGAGATTGTTAATCTTATAGGCGGCATTGGGCGCGGAAAGCTTGCAGAAAGTGGCAAATTCGTTAACGGTAGGCTTGCCTAAAGCATATATCACTTCAACACAAAAAACCTCCACGGCAGACAAGCCGTCGTGATTGTCGTCAAACTGCCTGAATACCTTCGCGTAAAGACTCAATTTGAACTTGGTATAAATCTCTGCAAAACTTTCTTCCAGCATTGTATTACCTTCCTTCGCCCCTATTTTATCAAAACCGTCAATATTATTCAAATGATTTTTACCAATCTAAAGCAATAAATATATCATTCCGTTATGGCAAATGTTATTTCTCCTGCAGCAGCCACCTTGTCTCCTACCTTGGCAACCGCTTTGCCGAATCCCACCGGTCCTCGCTTTTCTATTATTTCGCAATGAAGCTCGAGCACATCTCCCGGAACCACCTGCTCCTTGAAGCGAAAATTCTTGATGCCGCCGAAAACTGCAAGCTTTCCTTTGTTCTCAGGCAAAGATAGTATAGCTACTGCTCCCGTCTGAGCCAGCGCTTCCACGATGAGCACCCCCGGCATTATCTGTCTTTCAGGAAAATGTCCCATAAAATACATTTCATTGGCTGATACGCATTTTATTCCTTTTGCCCATTGTCCCGGCTCCATATCGACTATCTTGTCCACCAGAAGAAACGGATATCTATGAGGGATTATCTCTTTTATCTGTTCTGAATTCAGCATCATTCTTCGTACCTCCCGAAAATAATCGAAGCATTATGGCCGCCAAAGCCGAGGGAATTGGACATGGCGTATTCAATATTGGCTGTTCTGCCTTTGTTTGCGACTATGTCTAAATCACAATCCATGTCAGGCACCTTGTATCCTATGGTTGGAGGCAAAAATCCTTCCTTCAGCGCAGCAATCGTAATTATGGCTTCTATTCCGCCTGAGGCTCCCAAAAGATGTCCTGTCATAGATTTGGTGGAAGAAATGGCCAAGTTATAAGCATGCTCCCCAAAAGCCTGCTTTACCGCCAAAGTCTCGCATTTGTCATTCATGGGAGTTGAAGTGCCGTGAGCGTTTATGTAGCCTATCTGCTCCTTTTCCAGCATAGCATCCTTTATCGCCGCTGTCATGCACTGAGCCGCGCCGCTGCCATCCTCCAGCGGCGCTGTCATATGATTGGCATCGCAGCTGACTCCGTATCCTGCTACCTCAGCCAGTATGCGCGCGCCTCTTTTGACGGCATGCTGGTATTCTTCCAATATGAGCACTCCTGCGCCTTCGCCCATCACAAAACCGCTTCTTTCTTTATCAAACGGTATGGATGCTCTCTCCCGCGTATTGTTCTCGCAAAGAGCTTTCATGGAAGTAAAACCGCCTATGCCCAGTTCTGACACACAGCTTTCCGAACCGCCAGTCATCATGATATCCTGATATCCGTCTCTTATCTGTCTGAAGGCTTCCCCTATGGCGTTGGTGGCTGAAGCGCAAGCTGTGACTATACACTGGCAGCTTCCTTTAAATCCAAACTCTATGGCTGCCATTCCCGCTGCCATATTGGTGATAGCCATAGGTACAAAGAGCGGCGAGACTTTATCGAATCCTCGCTTCAAGCCTTTGCTGTGTTCTTCTTCAATAACTCCCAGGCCTCCAATTCCGCTGGAAATGTTGACTCCGCATCTGGTACGGTCTTCTTTCTCCATATCCAGTCCGCTCTGGTCGAAGGCCTGATGAGCAGCTGCCAAAGCCAACTGAGTAAACCTGGCGGTTCTCCTGGCCTGCATTTTATCCATTATATCGCACGGGTCAAACCCTTTTACTTCTCCGGCTATCTTTACTTTATGCTCTGAAGTATCAAAGCTTTTAATAAAATCTATCCCGCATAAGCCGGCCTTGGCGTTTTCCCACATGGCGGAAACATCGTTTCCTATGGGCGAAACAGCGCCTATACCGGTTACTACAACTCTCTTTTTCATATAGCTTTTCCTCCTGCTGTTTTCAATGGGTTACATCAAACGCATACTATAAATTCCGTAACCGCCGGGGCGTTATCTCATGCACATCCCGCCATCCACGCATACGGTCTGACCTGTTATGTAGCCGCTTTGCTCTGATGCTAAAAATGCAATTACCTCTGCCACGTCCTCCGGACTTCCCATCCTTTTAGCCGGAATAAGAGCCTTAGCCGCTTCTATGGCTGCATCTGTCATGGCGTCTGTCATGTCGGTTTCAATAAATCCCGGGGCAACGGCATTTACTGTAATGCCTTTAGCTGCCACTTCCAGAGCGAAGGATTTAGTAAGGCCTATTACCCCTGCTTTGCTGGCTGAATAGTTAGCCTGCCCTTGGTTGCCTGTTATTCCCACTACGCTGGCCATGTTGATGATCCTTCCGTAACGCTGTTTGAGCATCTGCCGGCTTACCGCCTTTGTCATGAGAAAAGTACCCTTAAGATTTGTATTTATGACAGAGTCAAAATCTTTCTCCTCCATTCTCATCAGAAGGCCGTCTCTTGTTATGCCTGCGTTATTTATCAGCACATCTATCCTTCCGAAACGCTCCAAAGCTGCTGCTGCAATTTTTTCACATTGCTCTGCCGAGGCCACATCGCCTTTTATCAACAGGATTTCCGCCCCCAGTTGCTTGCAAGCTTCTTCCGTTTCAGATGCAGCCTTATCATTTCCCAAATAATTTATTACCAGGTTGGCTCCGAGAGACGCCAGTTTAAGGGCAGCAGCCTTTCCGATCCCCCTTGCGCCTCCTGTTATTATAACTGTCTTCCCTTTCATTTTCTTTCCTTTCCGCCGGCATATTTTACTTTGCGCTGGTCAGTTGCCTCATTACATCCTCAAAATCGCAGGCTGACTCTATATTGAGCGTTTCCATATCCGGGGCTGTCTTTTTTACAAATCCTGACAAAGTCTTTCCGGGCCCGATTTCCAACGCAATATCTATGCCTTCTTTTTTCATCAGCCTTATGGAATCCTCTAAAAGCACAGGAGATGAAACTTGTCTGACAAGCAAATCGGCTATGGTTTCCTCATCTTTTTTCATGCTGCCTGTAGCGTTGAATACAACGGGAAATCTCATCGGCCTTTCTTCTAAATTTTCCATACGGTCAAATACATTCCTGAGAACTGCGCCTGCCGGCTTCATAAAGTCAGTATGGAAAGGTCCGCTTACAGGAAGTTTGAGGCATCTTTTTATGCCCTTTTCCATAAGCAGCTTCGACGCTTGCTCAACTGCTTCAGTCAGGCCGGATATGACTATCTGTCCGGGGCAGTTGAAATTTACAGCCTGGACTTTCTTTCCCGTAAGATTGGAGGCTTCTATGCAGCATTCTTCCACGAGATTTCTTTCTCCGCCCAGCACGGCCATCATAGCGCAGTCTATGCCTTCTGAAGCTTTGCTCATAGCCTCGGCCCTCTTTCTGACGATGTTAACTGCCTCCTCGGGAGTGAAAACTTCCGCCGCTGAAAGAGCAGAATATTCGCCTAGGCTGAGGCCTAAGGTCATAGCCGGTTTAACTCCTTGTTCTTTGAGAAGGGCAGTGACCCCTGCGGCAAATGCCACCATCACCGGCTGAGTATATCTGGTATCTGAAAGTTTTTCGGCCGGTCCGTCAAAGGCCGCTCTCTTTTCATCCTCAGTCAGATAGTCAAAGATGTCTCTGAATGCCGGATATTGTTCATAAAAATCTTTTCCCATAGCCGGTCTCTGACTTCCTTGACCTGCAAACAACAATCCTAATTTCATATCTTTCTCCTTATTCTATAGCCTGCCAGGAAAAATTCCATGAGAAATTTCTCTGGGAAACAATTCATCTATAAGGTCTTTCACCGTGGTCATTTCCTTCACCCGGCCTACATTGCCGCCGCAGAAAAAAAGTCCCTCCTGAAGGTTTCCTTTAAAAGCCTCTATCAATGCTCTGTTTATACAGTAAACCGTAGTTGCAGGATTGCACGTCCTGATGCAATTGATACATTTTATAGGCGGCGTGCGCAAACCTGCTTTCGCTTTTTGCACTAAAGGTGTGAGCAACCCACGCCCCGGCATTCCTACAGGGCTTTTCAATATCACCATATCTTCTTCTTTTGCCTCGATTATGGTTTGCTTGAATTTTTCTGACGCATCGCATTCTTTTGTAGCGATAAATCTGGTAGCTATCTGCACGCCATCAGCTCCGGCTTCCATCACCGCCTCTATGTCTGACCTGTCGAACACGCTTCCGCCTGCAAACAGCGGAATATAAGAAAACAAGTCTTTTATTTCTGATACTATGGTCTTCAAAGATTGGCAGCGGCCGTTTATAAGGTCCTGCTCATCAAAGCCCAGATGGCCGCCGGCTAAGCTCCCTTCTGCTACGATGAAGTCCGGCTTTTTGCCGAATCTCTTGAGCCAAAAGTTAGCTATGGTTTTGGCTCCTTTGGCTGAAGATACTATAGGCGCCGCCATAACTCCGCTGCCGCCCAGTATCCCAGGAAGCTCCAGAGGAATTCCTGCACCTGATATTACGGCATCTATGCCCTCTTCACACGCAACTCTTACCATGCGCTCGTAATTATTGGTCACCACCATGGCGTTGATGGCCAAAAGGCCTTTGCCCTTTGAAATGTTTTTTGCTTTTCGTATTTCTCTTCTAAGGGAACGTTCTGCCGCGTCGTCAGGAGCTTCCCAAAAGTCTTCTTCGGTAAACCCTATGTTGGCCGTAGAGATCACTCCCATAGCGCCTTCAGCTGCTACAGCTCCGGCCAAATTGCCCATGGAAACTCCTATTCCCATTCCTCCCTGTATCAACGGACGCTCAAGCCTATCTAACGCTGACATCTTGCATATCCTTCCATCATATTTTCAAATATCTTCCTGGCAGGAAGGATTTCTTTCATCATACCTGCCACCTGTCCCGCCATCAGAGACCCGTTTTTAGTATCGCCTTCAAATACAGCCTTTTTCAGAGAGCCCAAAGTAAACTTTTCCAGCTCCATCAAGTCAGCGCCATTCTTCTCCATCTCCAGATATTCTCTTGTCATGGGATTTTTTATGACTCGTACAGGAGCTCCGGCAGACCTGCCGGTAACCGTGGTGCTGCTGTCTCTGGCAGAAATAACAGCCTGTTTATAGTTTTCGTGTATGGGGCATTCTTCGCTCACCAGAAGACAAGTACCCACCTGAACGCCGCAAGCGCCCAGCGCAAAGGCTGCCGCCATCTGTCTTCCGTCTCCTATGCCTCCTGCCGCTATAACAGGTATGTCCACTGCATCGCATACTTGAGGCACCAAAGCCATAGTTGTAAGCTCGCCTATATGTCCGCCGCTTTCACAGCCTTCAGCTATCAACCCATCTACGCCCAGAGATGACAGCCTTTTGGCTAAAGCGACGTTGGATACTACGGGGAAAACTTTTATCCCTGACTCTTTCCATTGTTTTACGTATTTCCCCGGATTTCCGGCTCCTGTAGTAACTACAGGAACACGTTCTTCAATTATTAAGTCAGCCATTTTATCTGCGTCCGGGTTCATGAGCATTATGTTAACTCCAAAAGGCTGCGTAGTCAGGGATTTGCAGCGTCTTATCTCTTCTCTGAGACTCTCTGCGCTCATGCCTCCGGCTCCTATGATTCCCAAAGCGCCTGCTTCCGATATGGCTGCCGCAAATTCTCCTGTCGCAATGTTGGCCATACCGCCTTGTAATATGGGAAATTCTATGTTTAAAATTTCATTGATTCTCATAATTTCTACCTTTTGCTAAAATCTGATTTTTCATGGTACTCTATGTACATGCTTCCATAGGTCAAGCCGGCTCCGAATCCGGCGCAAATCAATCTTTTTCTGCCTTTAAGGAGGCCTTCTGCTCTCATTTGGGCTATGGCTATAGGGATGCTGGCAGCAGATGTATTGCCGTAGTTGTAAAGATTTTTGAAAAATTTGCGGCTGCTGCCTGATATGCGCCTTGCCACATTATCAACTATCCTTTCGTTGGCTTGATGACACACGTAGTAATCGATGTGCTCATCATCAAGGCCTTGTTCTTTCATAAGAGCCATTATGCTGGCGGAAGCCTTGCTTACAGCAAATCTGTAGACCTCCTGTCCTTCCATTCTTATAAAATGTTCCTTCCCGTCGCATCTCAATACCCGGTTGTCAGAAACCAGTCCGCCGTTATACGCAAAGTCTGCCGCTGAATCCTTTTGGAGCACTACAGCTCCCGCGCCGTCGCCGAACAATACGCAAGTGCTTCTGTCTGTCATATCTACCAGCGGCGAAATCTTCTCGCTTCCTATCACAAGGACATACTTGCAATCGAGACTGCTTACAAGGCCCCTGGCTATAACGCATCCATAGATGAATCCGGAGCATGCACCGTTGACGTCAAAGCTCAAAGCAGACTCGGGAAGGCCCAACCTGCCGGCCACCTCACAGGAAACTCCCGGCGTATGGTTGTCAGGCGTAAAGGTGCATACTATGCAAGCTGCAATTTCCTCCGGCTTGACATTGGCGTCCTTCAGCGCTTCTTTTGCTGCTTGGCAAGCCATATCCGCATTGGAAAGGCTTTCTGCGAAGTACCGGGAACGGATGCCGGATTTTGACCTTATCCATTCATCGCTGGTATCTACAAGCTTCTCCATGTCTCTGTTGGTTACTATTCTATCTCCCTTGGAGCTGCCTGCTCCTATTATCTTTATTCCTTCCAACTATCCGATGTCCGCCTTCCTCTTGTCTATATTTTTTCCTATATTCCGCAAACGTCTGTACCGTTTTTCGGCCAGCTTTGCTCCGCTTTCGCCTCTAAACTCTTCAAGGCTTTTTTCAAGCTCGCTGCGCACCGCCTTAAAGACTGCAATTTTATCTTCCTGAGCCCCTCCTTCAGGTTCCGGCAATATTTTGTCACATATGCCTAAAGCTTTCAGATCCTCTGCCGTGATTTTCATCAGCTGACAAGCATCTCTCCACCTGGAGGAATCTTTCCAAAGGATGCTGGCAAAGCCTTCAGGCGACAGTATGGAAAATACGCTGTTCTCCAGCATTATAACCTTGTCGCAAACTCCGAAAGCTAAAGCTCCTCCGCTTCCGCCTTCGCCGATGAACACAGAAATTACAGGCGTCCTAAGTCTGCCAAGCGCGGCTATGCAAGAAGCAATAGCCTCCCCCTGGCCTCCGGCCTCTGCCTCCAGTCCAGGATAAGCTCCCGGCGTGTCCACAAAGGTTATGACCGGTCTGTTAAACTTCTCTGCCTGTTTCATAAGCCTGACGGCTTTTCTATATCCTTCAGGATTGGGCATTCCAAACCTGTGCTTGACGTTTTCATCAAGACTTCTGCCCTTTTGATGGCCTATAACGGTCACCGGCATGCCTGATATAAAAGCGATGCCTCCTATGACAGCCCCATCTTCTCCGTGAAGTCTATCCCCTGCCATATAGAAAAAGTCGTCGAATATGTATTCTATATATTCTCTGGCAGTAGGACGCTGACTGTCTCTTGCCAGCAACATCTTTTCAGCGGCGTCCATTGGCGGACCTCCTCTCGTTTTTCTCATGGGCCGAAAGCAAAAATCCCAAGGTTTTCTTCATGTCTTTTCTGGCTACTACAGCATCTAAAAAGCCGTGTTCCAGCAAATATTCAGACTTTTGAAAACCTTCCGGAAGAGTCTGACCTATGGTCTGCTCTATAACTCTCGGACCTGCAAATCCTATAAGCGCTCCTGGCTCCCCAATGATTATATCTCCCAGGCTGGCAAAGCTGGCTGTAACGCCTCCTGTGGTGGGGTTGGTCATAACTGATATAAATAACAGCCCTGCTTCACTGTGTTTGGCCACTGCTGCCGAAGTCTTTGCCATCTGCATAAGGGAAAGGATGCCTTCTTGCATTCTTGCTCCGCCTGACGCCGAAAATACCACCATAGGCAGTTTTTTCTTGGTAGCATATTCAAAGCAGCGTGTTATCTTCTCCCCAACAGCGCTTCCCATGCTCCCCATCATAAACCTGTTATCCATAACGCAAAGCGCCGTCTTGACGCCGTTTATCCTGCCGACGCCCGTCAAAACCGCTTCTCTCAAGCCTGTTTCCGTTCTTGTTTTGCTGATTTTTTCATCGTATCCGGGAAAGTCCAGGGGATTCCCTGCTGTTACGGCTGAACAGATCTCTCTAAAGCTGCCCTGATCCACCATAGTCCTTATCCTGTAAAAAGAGCTGACTTTAAAATGGTGGCTGCAAGACGGGCATACGTACATTTCTTCTGCTAAAATGCTTTCCGGATACTTTGTGCCGCAAGACGGGCATATTATGTTCCTGTTATTTTCTTTGATATCTTTAAGGGCTGAAAGCACTTCTTTCTTTTTCTTAAACGGATTGCTTAACGGATTCATCCTTTCCACCTGCCTTTTCATATATGGACAGCAATTCCTCCATGTGCCTGCTTACAAACCCGGTATCGTACCGGCCTCGCATAAAATCGCTGTTGTACATCAAGAGATATTGTATGGGAAGAATCGTATCCACGCCTTCAATGATCATTTCGCCTAAGGCTCTTCTCATCTTTCTTATGGCCTCCAGCCTGGTGTCTCCTTTTACTATGACCTTTGCCACCATGGAATCATAATACGGACTTATTTCGCACCCTGTATATAGAGCGCTGTCCACCCTTACACCGTGGCCGGCCGGAAGGTGCAGAAAGCTTATTTTGCCGGGACACGGCGCAAATCCGTCGTATATTTTTTCAGCTGTTATCCTGCACTCTATGGCATGACCGTCTGTCTTTACATCTTCTTGTCTGATAAAAAGCGGCAGGCCTGAGGCTATTCTCAGCTGTTCTCTTACCAGATTGATTCCTGTCACCATCTCTGTAACCGGATGTTCAACCTGTATCCTTGTATTCATCTCTATAAAGTAGAAATTATCATCCTTGTCCACTATGAATTCTACAGTTCCGGCGCCCTTGTATCCGGCAGCCTCTGCGGCCTTCACTGCCGCCCGGCCCATTGCTTTTCTAAGCTCGTCGCCGAGCTGCCAGGCAGGAGCTTCTTCCAAGATCTTTTGATTTCTTCGCTGCATGGAGCAGTCCCGTTCGCCCAGATGTATTATATTGCCCAAATCATCGGCTAATATCTGGAATTCTATATGGCGAGGATTTTCTATGAGTTTTTCCACATAAAGGCTTCCGTCGCCGAAACAGCTTTCAGCTTCGGCTGACGCTTCAAAAAACAGCTTTGAAACTTCTTCCTTGCTGTCAGCTCGTCTCATACCGCGGCCTCCTCCTCCTGCGGAGGCTTTTAACAACACCGGATATCCTATCGCATCGGATACGTCTATGGCTTCACCGACGTTTTCTATGATTCCTTCAGAACCGGGTATAACCGGTACTCCCGTTTTTTTCATAAGCTCTCTGGCTGACGCTTTGTCTCCCATAAGCTTTATGGTTTGAGGTGAGGGACCGATGAACTTTAGGCCGTTTTCTTGGCATAAATCAGCAAAGTCGCCGTTTTCCGACAAAAATCCAAAACCCGGATGAATAGCGTCGCACCCTGTAGCTTTTGCAGCTTCTATGATGTTACCTGCATTGAGATAGCTGTTTTGAGGTCTGGGGCCGCCTATGCACACAGCCTTCGCAGCAAGGGCTACGTGGAGAGCGTTCTTGTCCTCAGTAGAATAAACGGCAACAGCTTCAACAGAGTTATCTATGCATTCTCTTATTATCCTTACGGCAATTTCCCCTCTGTTGGCTACCAGCACTCTTTTCAGCATTTTTCCACCTCAAAAAGTACTTGGTCATACTCAGCCAGTTGTCCGTTGATACCGTTTACGGCGCGAAGGATGCCGTCACATGGGGATTTCAATTCGTTCATCACCTTCATCGCTTCTATTATGCATAACGTCTGGCCTTTTGATATTCTATCTCCTATCGCGGCAAATTCCGGTTCATCCGGTGACGGCGCCTTATAAAAAATGCCTACGATAGGCGAGCGTATCAATTCTATATTTTCTTGTACCGACCTGCCTTTTGGAGTAGCCGCATCTGTTCTGGATGTTTGAGCCTCCTGTGTTTGAAGCGTCAAATCTCTGGCATGCACAGGAATGGCAGCATATGACTGCTGCCATTCCTTTTTCATATGTATCTTTCTTCCCTCCTCTTCGAGGGACAGTTCGGACAGGCCGCTGTTTTCAAAACGATTTATCAGTTCAAAAATTTCTTTATCTACCATGATTATGCCTTATACTTTTCAATGCAATTGATTATGTCTTCTACAGTTTTCATATTTCCCAGCTCTTCGTCAGGTATTTTTATTCCCATCTCTTCTTCAATGGCCATAACCAGTTCAACTGCATCCAGTGAATCTATCTTCAAATCTTCAGATAGCTTTGCTTCCGGCGTAATCTTTGATTCGTCACAATTTAATGTATTTACCATTAATACTTTTACTTTTTCAAAATCCATTTTATCTGTTCTCCTTTTTTCCATTTAATTATCTAACATTCCAGAGAAATTACTTAAATAATTTTATTTAAAAATTTTTAAGTAAAATTCTTTAAGTATCCTACCACCACGGTTACCTTTTGTCAACTTATTTCCAGTTTTTTCACAATACTTTCACATACATAAATTGCCAAAGAATCCACTAAGGAATCTCCAAAACAGCGCAATTCCAACGAATTACCGCACTACAGAGCAGCAAAACAGCTCCCACATTATATAAATTTCTTGGGGAGGAATACTCCTATAAATCGTGCCAAAATATAGGAGCGATAGGGTCGCCGAGGAGTTCGAAAAAGTCAGTCTTTGCTGAAATTTAGTCAAAAAATAAAAAAATCAGCAAACTTAGCTGTTTTGCTGATTATTCTGTGCATCATTGTAAGCCTTTGAAAAAGGCTAAAACCGTAGAAAAGTCCTGACAGATTGTAAGATCGTCTAGGGTTTCCGATGTTGGCTTTTTGTTTTTGATTTAAGAAAACAGGTAACAAATTTTGAATTTTTTGTAATCCGTTTTGGCCGCATGCCTACAAAAAGCCAACGAACATACAAAACTGACGTACTTATTATGGATTTTTCAGGGTTTTGTTGTCTGATTTGAGTTTTAAAAAAAATTCAGCCAACAACAGATAGAAGAAAATGTGACTACAATAATCACGTATGCTATCGAAGCCTGCACAGCCTGCTTATAATCCGTGATATGCCTTTGCCTGCCGGCAATCCCTTGCGATTTGCTCCGAAAGTTCCTTTACGCTGGCAAATTTAACTTCATCTCTGGTCATCTTCAGGAATTCAACTTTTATATATTTGCCGTATAATTCCTTATTGAAATTAAAGATATGAGTCTCCATGTTTTTTTTGTAAACTCCGACGGTAGGCTTTACACCTACGTTGGTAACGCTGGGATACCTGATGCCGTTATATATGCAGTACGTTATATATACTCCGTTAGGCGGAGTTACCATGGTCTCATCTATCATGATGTTGGAAGTAGGAAATCCCAGGCTCTTTCCCAAACGATTTCCCACCACAACTTCACCGCCTATATCATAATTGCGGCCGAGATATTTGTAACATTCGTCTACTTCTCCTGATTTTATCAGTCCTCTTATTAATGTGGAACTTACCACTTCTCCGTCGATTATGACCGGGTCGATAACGTTAACGGAAAAGCCGAGTCGTTTGCCGCATTCTTTTAAAAGCTCCACGCTTCCTGCCGCTTTATATCCGAATCGATAATTGAAACCGCAGAAAACTTCCTCTGCCTTAAACTTGTCCACCAGCAACTTCTCCACAAAGTCTGCCGGTTCCATCTTTTGAATGGTCTCATTAAACTCTATATTAAAAAGATAATCCACTCCCAGTCTTTCAATCAATGCTGCCTTTTCATCGCTGTAGATTATGTTTTTAATCTTTTTGCCTCCCGGTATCAGGCTCTTGGGATGGTTGGAGAAAGTAAATACTGCACTTTTTATACCTTTCTCTTCTGCTTTTTCTACAGTTCTGGATATGAGCTGCTGATGTCCCTTATGTACTCCATCGAAATTTCCAAGCGCTACGGCGCAATTTTCTGTATTCTCTATTTGGTCTAAGCTGTTAAAAGTTATCATTTCGTGTTCACCTCTTATAAAACACCTTATCTGCCACCAGCTTCTTGTATTTCTCGCTGAAATAGGCGACTCCGAGAAAAGTCAGACCGCCGGCTGTTTCCATATATACATTGTATGTCTTTCTGTACTTTGGATTTATTTCCATCACAAAGTCTTTGTCTTCAAACTCAGGCTTTCTGTCTATACGACATTTGTTCAGCGGTAAGTGAAAGCCGTCAGCAAACTTTATTCCTGTCTCTCTGTCAACTACTGCTTTTCCAAAATGAACTAACGGAAAATCAGCCCCCACCAATATCTCGTCGATGTCATCATGGCTCATATGCTCAATTTCCGAGAGGCTTACGGCGTCATTAATTTTAAACATACCGCTGGATTTCCTTTCAAGAGCGGTCATCACACTGCCGCAGCCCAGCTTTTCGCCTGCCCGGCTGCAAATGGACCGTATGTAAGTTCCCTTGGAACATTCTACTGTAAAAGCGGCTGTCTTTGCCGCCATATCTATCTTCTCAATTTTAAGTTCTTTTATATACACCGTCCTGGGCTTTACTTTTACTTGCATGCCTTCCCTGGCATACTCATAAAGCTTTCGACCGCCTACTTTAACTGCGCTATACATAGGCGGTACCTGCTCTATCAATCCGCTGAACTCTGAAAAGGCATCTCTTATGGACTCTTCATCTAAATTTTTAGTATCTTTTTCTTCTATAATTTCTCCCCAAATGTCCTGAGTATCTGTTGTTTTACCAAACATCATCTCACATCTGTAGGTTTTAAAATCCAGGTCAAGATATTCGGTTATCCGGGCTGCACTTCCTATGCATATAGGCAAAACGCCTGTAGCCATAGGATCCAAGGTACCGGTATGGCCTACTCTTTTTATACCTGTCGCCCTTCTGACTTTGTTCACAACGTCATGGGAAGTCATGCCTGTAGGCTTATTGATATTTAAAATTCCTTCTCTAATCATGGTCATAATCGTTTAACTTTCCTATGCTTCTAAGCATTTCGTTTTCCACCATTTTAGCTGCCTCTTCTATAGGTTTGTATATGGTGCAGCCTGCGGCCTTGGTGTGCCCGCCGCCTCCCAGCCTGGAAGCTATTTCAGCCACGTCACCTTTCGTTTTAGCTCTAAGGCTTACTCTGATTTTTTCCTTTTCATATTCCTTAACGACAGCAGCGTATTCTACGCCGGCAATTGACCTTAAATCCTGAGATAGCCCTTCGGCTTCCTCCATCAACGCACCTGTGCTTTCGAGCATTTTCTGAGTTACGCATACTATCGCACCTCTGCCTCCTGCTATGAGTCTTAAAGTCTCCATCGCCTTGGCTTTCATAGCCAATTTTTCCACTCTGACATTTTCATAAATTTCTACGCTCACCTTATTGCAGTCCACACCCCATTTATAAAGTTCCGCAGTGATAAGATGGCTTTTGGCTTGGGTATTGGAGTACTGATAATTGCCTGTATCTGTAGTTATAGCCGAAAAGATTGCTTCGCCTATCTCTCTGTCGGGAGCAATCTCCAATTCCTTCAGCAATTCAAAGATAATCTGTCCCGTAGCAGCTTCCTCCGGGTCTATATAGTTATAATCCCACTGGGACCCAGTAGTTCTGTGGTGATCTACGCATATGGTGGTATCGGCAGAATGAAACACCTCTGCTCTCTTTTCAAAGCGGTCTTCACTGCCGCAATCGACGCACATACAGATATCGGGATGCAAAACCTTTTCTTTTTCCCAGGTGCAATATCCCTTGTCCAAAAAACGCAAATTTGCCGGAATATCATCTTCCAGCAGAATCCACGCTTCTTTTTTCAGTGAGCGCAAAGCCTTGCACAAAGCAACGCAAGATCCAAGTGCGTCTCCATCTAAATTGACGTGAGGAAAGAGAAGAATACTCTTTGCCTCACGTATTTTTTGAGCGATCTCTCTAAGCGAATTGTTTTTCATAATTTGATTCACTCCACTCATAATCATATTATTAAAGCCTTTGTGTCGCTGCTCATTCATCCTTCTGATAACTGTCAAAATCCATGGTATCGAGAATCTCGTCTATATGTCTTCCATATTCCATGGAATGATCCATCTTAAACAGAAGTTCCGGAACACGCCTCATCCTTACACTCCGGCCGATTTCCTTTCGGAAAAGTCCGGCAGCACTTTTGAGCCCTGCCAATATTTCTTTTTCATGGAGTCTTCTCTCCTCTTCATCTTGTGACATGTCAAGCACGGTCACATAGCAAGTGGCATAGCTGCCATCGCTGGTCACATCTACATCTGATATGCTTATCATAGAAGACAATCTGGGATCTTTGACCTGATGGAGAAGCATATTTCCCACGATTTTTTTAATTTCTTCGGAGAGACGACCCTGTCTGTAACCTTTTCCCATTGTCTTTCCTTTCTGGATTCCTAAACTTAAAATCAAAGTTTTATAACGGATCCCGCTTGTTAACTATACTATTTTCTTTCCACTTCAACCATGTGGAAGCATTCTATAGTATCTCCGATTTTTATATCATTATAATTTTCAATTCCGATACCGCATTCGTAGCCCTGGTTAACTTCTTTTGCATCGTCCTTGAATCTCCTCAGGGAAGAAATCTTTCCTTCATGGATAACTATACCGTCGCGAACCAGACGCACTTCAGCGTTACGCGCCACCTTGCCTTCCTGAACGTATGCTCCGGCTATGATGCCCACATTAGGTACCTTAAATGTTTCCCTGACTTCAGCTTTTCCAAGAACTTCTTCCTTAAATTCAGGGTCCAGCATACCCTTCATAGCATCTTCCACATCGTTTATTATATCATAGATTACTCTGTAGAGTCTTATCTGGATATTTTCTCTGTCGGCAAAAGACTGGACCGCAGTAGTCGGTCTTACATTGAATCCTATTATTATGGATCCCGTGGTTCCTGCCAGCATTACATCTGATTCGGTAACAGTTCCTACACCTGTGTGAACTATCTTTACCCTTACATTTTCATTGTTTAACTTCTCAAGGGATGAAACTATAGCGCCGATGGAGCCCTGTACGTCGCCCTTGATGATAAGGTTAAGGTCTTTTACCTCTCCCTCTTGTATCTGGCTGAAGAGCTGTTCCAATGTGGTGCTGGCATTTCTGGCCAAAATTTCTTCTCTCAGCTTTGCCTTTCTGTTTTCAGCAATTTCTCTTGCAACCTTGTCTTCCTTAACTACGCGGAATTCATCTCCGGCTTCAGGAACATCGTTAAGACCCAAGATTTCCACTGCTGTAGCAGGACCGGCTTTACGTATGGTCTCGCCTTTGTAGTTGGTCATAAGACGAATCTTTCCTGAACACGTACCCGCTACTACGCTCATTCCGGACTTTATAGTTCCGTTGGTTACAAGAAGAGTGGCGACAGGGCCTTTGTTTTTATCCAGTCTGGCTTCAATAACAGAACCCATGCCCAGGCGGTTTGGATTTGCTTTCAATTCCAGCACTTCTGCCTGAAGCAGTATCATCTCAAGCAGGTTAACAATGCCTTCGCCTGTTTTGGCTGACACCGGTACGGATATTACATCTCCGCCCCAATCTTCTACCAGTATTCCGTATTCTGTCAAATCCTGTTTAACTCTATCAGGGTTTGCGCCCGGCTTATCTATCTTATTGATTGCAACTATGATAGGTACGCCTGCTGCTTTGGCGTGGCTGATGGATTCTATAGTCTGAGGTTTTACCGAGTCATCGGCAGCTACAACCAGAACGGCGATATCAGTTATATGAGCTCCTCTGGCTCTCATTGCAGTGAAGGCTTCGTGTCCCGGAGTATCCAGGAATACTATCTTTTGGCCGTTTATATTTACTTCAGATGCACCGATATGCTGCGTTATACCTCCTGATTCGGAAGCTGTCACGTTGGTCTTTCTTATAGCGTCCAAAAGCGATGTCTTACCATGGTCAACGTGACCCATTACAGTAATTATCGGAGCTCTAGGCTTAAGATCTTCTTCGCGGTCTTCGAAGTTTTCCAAGCCTTCCTCGATTTCCTCTTCTTCAACTTTAGCTACCACTACGCTTATACCCAGTTCATCAGCAAGTATCATTACTGTATCTTCATCTATGTTTTGATTGATGTTGGCCATTATGCCCAGTTTCATCAAAGTCATTATTACTTGTGACGTGGATACGCCTGTCTGTTCGCAGAATCCGGCTACAGTGATAGGGACTGTTATAGCTATAGTGCCGGTCGGCAAATCTTCCATTATATCTTCTTCAGGAGCTGCTGCAGGCTTCGGTTTATTGTGTTTCTTTGGCTTCGATTGTTTTTCCAAAGAGCGTTCCTGAATCTTCTGTTTGTTTTTCTTTCCGCCGTTATTTTCCAGCTTAGCAAATTTATTTCTCTCTTTATCCTGATGTTGAAGTTTCTCCGCTCTCTTCTGGCTAGGCTTTGCATTTATCTCTCTTTCAGCTGCAGCCGACGAATGCCTATTATCTTTTTTCGAACCACGTTCGCCTCTGCTTCCGCGTTCTCCTCTGTCACTTCTTTCGTTTCTCTCTCCTCTGTCGCCTCTTTCTGGTCTTTCGCCTCTTTCTGGTCTTTCACCTCTTTCTGGTCTTTCACCTCTGGCTGAGCGTTCTCCCCTCTGAGGTCTTTCACTTCTGCCTCTGGAAGAATCATTTCTTGAAGAGTCATTTCTGGAGGAGTCATTTCTGGAGGATTCGTTTCTGGAAGCTTCGTTTTTTGAAGCAGACGGCTTTTTTTCTTCTGTTTTCTGGGTTTCTGCTTTCTTAATTTCCGTCACAGGTTCCTGTTTTTCAATTTCCTTAACGTCCTTCACTTGTTCTTGTCCCGCCATATTGATAGCTGTTTCCTTCTCCTTTGTTTCCTTTTCTTTTACTTCTTTTCCTCTTTCAGCTACCTCTTTAGGCACTACAGGTTTCCCAATCGGTACCCTTGTTCTTCCTTCCAAATTTTTATTTGCTACAGGCTTTCCCATAGGCGGTCTTTGTGCCGGTCTTTCTTGCGATGCCTGTTTTTGTGGTTTTATGTTCTTATTTTGAGTCCGCAGTTGAGGTTTTACTGCTGCTTTAACAGTCACCCTGGGCTGTTCTTCCGTCTGGCTGTCTGCTTTTTTAGGCGTTGCCCTCACTATCTTTGTTTCTTTTGTGTTACTTTCTGTTGCCATTCGAACACCTCCTATTACATTGATTGAATATGGTCAATCTCTTCTAAAATCGCTTTTGATAGGTTTTCATCGGTTATCCCGAAAATGCCGGAATTTTCTTTCCCTGTAATATGCGAAAGATTCTCCATGCTTCCGTAAATTCTAAAAGGGACATTATTCTTTTTTGCATTTGAAATCATCTTTTCTTTGGAATTATCTGCCAAATCACCTGCAAGAATCAAAATTTTTATTTTTCTGCGGTTCATCATTAAAATGCATGTATTATATCCGACTGCCAGCATTCTGCCTCTGGCTGCCAATCCCATATATCTTAAAACCTTATCTGTCATTGTTATTTGTATATTTTCTCATCAATCTTTCTTTTTGACTATTCGTTTTGTGATTTGTCTGTCAAATCATTCAGCTTGCTGAAAATTTCTGCCTTTTGTTCTTCGCTTATCGGCATGCCCAGACTGCGTTCAAGAGCTTTCTTCTTATACGCCTTTTCCCAGCAGCTGCTGTTGTCTCGACACAAATATGCTCCTCTGCCTTTTGCCCTTCCTGTCAAATCTACAGAAAGATTTCCCTCATAGCAAGCTATACGTACCAAATCCTTTTTTTCTTTTGACACCATACATCCCACACACCTGCGCATAGGGACTTTTCTGTCTTTCACACCGATTCTCCTCTCTTAAGCCTTTAAACTACTCAACTTCGGTTATTTCCACTTCGACGGTATCTTCATCTGCAGGCTCTTTCTCCAATGGTTCCTCATCATTCGTATCGTACTGTTCTTCCTCTAAAACTTCATCGTATTGAGAGTGACTTTTTATATCGATTTTCCATCCGCTTACCTTAGCTGCCAGCCTAACGTTCTGTCCTTCTTTTCCTATGGCCAGCGAGAGCTGATAATCAGGCACCACTACAGTTGCCGACTTTTCTCCGCTTTCATCTATCAATACCTTTTCAACTTTTGCCGGGCTCAAAACGCTGGCAATCAGTTCTTCAGGCTGCTCGCTCCAGGTGATTATATCTATCTTTTCTCCATGAAGCTCATCTACGATGGCCTGCACTCTGGCGCCTCTGGTTCCTACGCATGCTCCTACAGGATCCACATCTTCAAATTCTGTATATACAGCCATCTTGGTTCTGGAGCCGGCTTCTCTGGCTATGCCCTTTATCTCTACAGTGCCATCCTCTATTTCAGGCACTTCCAGCTCAAACAGCCTTTTAACCAGTCCCGGATGTGATCTGGAAAGGAACACCTGCGGTCCTTTGGTAGTCTTTTTTACGTCCATGATAAATACCTTGAGACGATCGTTGACTTTATATTTTTCTCCCGGTACCTGCTCGTTGGCCGGCAATATTCCTTCTGTTCTACCCAGATTAACAAATATCGTTCCGTTGCTTACCCTCTGAACTGTACCTGTTACGATTTCTCCCTGTCTGGTGATATAATCGTCGAATATCATTCCTCTTTCGGCTTCTCTTATTCTCTGCACGACTACCTGCTTTGCAGTTTGAGCTGCAATTCTTCCGAAGTCTTTAGGTGTAACTTGATATTCCACTATGTCGCCTGCCTGATATCTGTAATCTATTTCCCTCGCTTCTTCTACCGATATCTGAGTCAGTTCGTCTGTAACTTCATCTACTACGTCCATCCTCATGATTACAGAAATATCTCCCGTTTCACGGTCTATATCCACTCTAACATTCTGTGCGGTACCGTAATTTTTCTTATAAGCAGATACCAAGGCTGATTCTATCGCTTCAATAAGTACATCTTTGGATATCTGCCGTTCTCTTTCCAAGTCATCGATTGCCTGAATAAATTCCCTGTTCATCTTAATCAATCCTCCTTTAAAAAACTACGGCAAGACAGGTCTTTGCCACCTGCTTGGCGGGAAATTTCAATTCATTGTTTTGCTCGTCTGTTATTACAACATTTTCATCTATGAGTCCTACAAGGGTGCCTATAAAAGTTTTCTTCCCGTCTACAGCCTTGTAGAGATTTACTTCTACCTGTTCTCCTGAAAATCTGGCAAAATCGCAAGGTCTGTACAAAGTTCTGTCCATTCCCGGAGATGAAACTTCCAAGTAATAATTTTGAGGTATGGGATCTATCTCATCCAGCTTTTCGCTCAGAAACCTGCTGACCAGTTCACAATCATCGGTGGAAACGTAATCGTCCCTGCCTGCTTCCGCCTTATCAATGTAAACTCTCAGAAACCAGTCTTTTCCTTCTTTTACAAATTCACAAAAATAAAGTTCAAGTCTGTTTTCCCTTAGGAACTCTTCAGAAATTTCTTCTATCAGCTCCGTAATCTTTTTCTTTGCCATCATTCCTCCTCAATCAAGTAATAAATCGGTAAACAAAATTGAAAGAGTGGGGTTTGCCCACTCTTCTAAGTAATACCTTTTAGAAATTTAATCCTTAATCAGCATATCACATATGTCTTTGTATTGCAATGGGTTTTTGAGAAAAACTCAAAAAAAGTATAGTTCAAAATTATGTAATCAACATATAGAGAAAATGAGCGCAGTGTTCCCAAAAGTGGAGTCGTTTTGGGACACATCAATTCGAGTCGTGCTCTTATACTGCCGAATTGCCTTCAGATGACAAAATCTTGATTTTTTTTGGATTTTGTCATTAAAATGACCATTCTTGCGGACATTTTTTGCAAAAAAGCAATTTTTTTACATTCGAGCCTTCTGCACCTTCTGCACCTTCCGCACCTTCGTTCGCATTCCTTCGCACTTCGTCTCGCAATGTCTTCCTTCAGTTTGCAGACGCTGAAATAAACGTTAAAAGAAGCTCAGTTGATCGGTCTCCGGCAGGCCTTTTAAAATGCCCCTTGCTTTGAGGGTATCCACCAAAGACTTGCTTATTTTGGCTCTCTTAAATATGTCCTCTATGGTCTCGTAGGGTTTGATATTATACTCATCTACGAAGGAATTAGCAGCTGTCTCGCCCATACCGTCAATAGCCATGAACGGAAGCAGTACTTTGCCGTCTTTGATTTTAAACTTGGCTGCATCCGAGTGCCCCAGCTCTATATCAGCAAATTCATATCCTCTGGCATACATCTCATATGCCACCTCCAAAACGGTCATTTCATTGCCTTCTTTAGCTGTGGCTGCCTGTCCTTTAGCGTTTATCAAAGCCATCTTTTCCAGTATGGCATCTTTGCCCTTCAGTATGGTTTCTTCATCAAAATCTGCTACCACGCTGCTGAAATATGTAGCATAAAACTCTGCAGGGTAATAAACCTTATACCACGCCATTCTGAAGGACATCATGGTATAAGCTACAGCATGAGCTCTAGGGAACATGTATTGTATCTTGATACATGAATCTATGTACCAGTCAGGAACCCCGTGCTCCTTCATGACCTTCAGCTGTTCATCTTTTAAAGGTCTGTTCTTTCTTACGTCCTCCATTATCTGAAAGGCTGTTTTGTTCTCGATGCCCTTAAGCATGAGGTAGTTCATGATGTCATCACGAGTGGAAATCACTTCTCTCATGGTGGCAATTCCCTGCCTTATGTAATCTTGCGCGTTATTGAGCCACACATCGGTACCGTGGGAAAATCCCGAAATTCTGACCAAATCGGCAAACTTGTCCGGTTTGATATCGTCAAGCATCTGTCTTACAAACGACGTGCCGAATTCAGGTATGGCATAAGAGCCATGGGTAAACTTGTAATCAGGGTCTTTTATGTCTAAAGCTTCAATACCGTTGAATATGCTCAGCACCTTTCTGTCGGTCAACGGCAGAGTCAGGGGGTCTATGCCTGTCATGTCCTGAAGCTGTCTGATCATCGACGGTACATTGTGGCCCAGTATGTCCAGCTTCAACAGATTTTCGTCTATCTTATGATAATCGAAATGGGTTGTTATGATATCGGATTTGACATCGTTGGCCGGATGCTGTACGGGACAAAATTCGTATATCTCATGATCGTCCGGCACGATTACTATACCTCCCGGATGCTGACCTGTGGTACGTTTGACTCCTGTACAATGCTTAGTCAACCTGTCCGCTTCATATTTATTTATAGGTATGCCCTGTTCTTCGTAAAACTTGCGTACATAGCCATAAGCCGTCTTGTCGGCTATGGTGCCTACTGTACCGGCTTTATATACATTTTTTTCACCAAATATGGTTCCCACGTATTTGTGAGCTGTAGCCTGATATTCTCCTGCAAAGTTAAGGTCTATATCCGGCTCTTTATCTCCGTCGAATCCTAAGAATGTGGCAAAAGGTATAGTGTATCCGTCTCTATTCATAGGCGTGCCGCATACGGGACAGTCTTTTGGCGGCATATCTATACCGCAGTCATAGAGTTCTTTGTCTCCCCATTCCAAATGCTTGCACTCCGGACATATATAATGCGGATCCAGCGGATTTACTTCAGTTATACCTGCCATAGTGGCAGCGAGGGATGAGCCTACAGAACCTCGAGACCCTACCAAGTATCCGTCTTTCAGAGACTTGTTTACCAACATCTGCGCAGATACGTACATGACCGCATATCCGTTGTTTATTATGGAACTCAATTCTTTCTCCAATCTTTCGCCGATTACATCAGGCAGAGGATTGCCATACATGCTGTAAGCTTTTTCCATGCAGGTTTTTCTCAGGGTTTCCTCTGCGCCGTCTATCTTCGGAGGGAACTTACCCTTAGGAACGGGGAGAAGATTATCAATCTTAGAAGCTATAAGATTGGTGTTTTCAATTACAACTCTGCGGGCTACATCTTCTCCGAGATACGAAAACTCCTCCATCATTTCGTTGGTGGTTCTTAAATAAAGGCCTTGACCGTTTTCAGCGTCTTTGTATCCCTGTCCTGCCATTATTATGTTCCTGTAAATAGCCGAAGTTGCTTGGTCATAATGAGCGTCTGTAGTTGCTACTACAGGCTTGCCTAGCTCGTCTGCCAGCTCTACTATCTGCCTGTTTATGTCCTTCAAATCTTCCGTCGTAAGCTGACGTCTGTCAGGGTACTTTCCGCCCTCCGTCCTGTCCTCCGTCAGGAATTTATTATTTATCAGCGGCTGGATTTCAAGATAATCATAAAAGCCGGCTATTTTAACTATTTCTTCATGAGATTTCTGATGATAAAAAGCCTGATATACTTCTCCGGCCTCGCAGGCAGAGCCGATTATTATGCCTTCTCTATGGGCTGATATGACCGACTTTGGCAGCCTCGGCTTTTTATAAAAATAGTTGAGGTGGGAGTAGGACACCAGCTTATAGATGTTTTTCAGTCCTTCCTGAGTGGCTGCCAGCAAGATGATGTGGTTGGTTGGTCTGCTCTTGTAATCGATATTGCCGTCTTCATCTATCAAGCCTTCGTCATCGAGCACATAGCCTTCCAATCCATATATTATCTTTATTTCTTTGCCTTTGTCCTTGAGTTTTTTTGCAGCCTTGGCAGCATCCGGAAAAGCCTGCACTACGCCGTGGTCGGTTATAGCTACTGCCGGTTGTCCCCACTCTGCTGCCTGGTTGACCAGGTCTGCAGGTTCATTGAGGCCATCCATAGAGCTCATCTTAGTATGAGCATGAAGCTCTACTCTCTTGCCGTCAGGCCATGTATCGTGGCGGCTCATATCGGTGTTTTCACCTTTTTCCAAATCTTTTATCATTATGATGTTGAGATTCTCAAAGGTATCCCACTGAACTTGACCTCTTATCTTGACGGTATCTCCTTCTTTTAAAAGTTCAATTACTTCCTTCTGTTTGTTTTCCGTAATAAAAATTTTAGTACAAATGGTAGTAGTATTGTCTGTAAGAAGCAAGGTCATAAGATAGTTGCCGCTCTTTATAAGCCTGAAATCTATTCTGAATATGGTTCCCTCTACTACTACGGTTCCTTGAGAAGGCTCTATATCTCTCAAGGATGTATTAGGAGCAGCATCTATCCCTCTTCCTATTATGCGGTTGCCTTCGGCAGGAAGTTCCTTTTCCCTTCTTTTTCCTTTCCATTCGCCTTTTTGGAATGAAGGTCTTTCATCTTTCGCAGGAGCAGGAGCTGCTGCCGCTTTTTCCTGCACAGCCTTGGCATACTCTTGTACGCATGCCTTTATTTCTTCTTCTTCGCCTTCTTTTAAAGCTTTAACTTTGTCCTGATAAAGCTGCTGGTTATTTTCAAATACTATATCTGCGTCTATTCCAAGGCAGTTTTTTAAAAGACTTTCAAATTTTTTGCTCACATCGCCGTTAAGCCTTGCCACGGCAAAGTCTCCTAATGCATATATGGTCAAATTCCTGCCGTTGAACGAAACGTTATCTGTCTGTATAGTCTTGGTTATCGCCAGATATTCGCCGTTTATTATCTCGATCATGTAAGGCAGAAAAAGCTTTACAGCTTCTTCTTTTTCAATGATTATATCTTTGTAAGTAAAATTTAGTTTTATGTTATTTATCTTATGATTCAGCTTCTCAGATATAGCGTCTTTTATTTCATTTCGAGCTTTAATCGGCATAACAAAATTAAGGGTCATTTCTATGGATAATGCCCCTTCTTCTTTCTTTATGGAAGCTCTGTCGAGGGTATATTTTAACTTTTCTCTCGGCAAGCTTCCTATGTGATGATTTTTCAGTACGCCTTCGATTATTTCTATCATTTGTTACGCTTACATCTCCCAAAACATCCACGATTGATAATCAAGTATTATCTATAATGTTCTTGTATAATATTCAATAGTTCATCTGCCAACGATTCCTCGCTGACAGTTTTAATTACCTGTCCTTTGGCAAAGATAAGGCCCTTGCCGTCTCCGCCTGCCACTCCGAAATCTGCTTCCTTTGCCTCTCCCGGACCGTTGACAGCGCAGCCCATCACAGCAATTTTAATGCCGTCTTTTTTATTCTTTTCCAGTTCTTTTTCCAAAGGTTTAAGTCTGTTTTCTACTTGAATGGCTAATTTTTCCAGGTCTATCCTGGTTCTCCCGCAGGTAGGACAAGATACTATATCGATTGCGGATTTTCTAAGTCCCAAAGTTTTCAATATATCTATGGCAAAGCCTACTTCCTCGATGGGGTCGGCAGTCAGAGAAACTCTCATGGTATCTCCTATACCTTCAAGGAGAAGTGCGCCTAAGCCGACGGCCGACTTTAATTTACCCTTTTCAGGGGTACCCGCTTCGGTTATGCCGATATGTATCGGGACATCTGTCTTATCTTTCAGAATCTTGTGGGCCTCATAATTCATCCTGACATTGGAAGATTTTATGGAGACTACCAGGTTGCCGTAATCCAAGTCTTCAATATATTTTATGTTTCTCAATGCGCTTTCAGCAAGGCCCTGAGCTGTAACTCCGCCGTATTTTTCTATTATGTCTTTTTCAAGGGAGCCCGAATTAACGCCTACTCTTATGGGAATATCTCTTTCCCTGGCAGCCTCAACTACTGCTTGTATCCTCTCTCCGGAGCCTATATTGCCGGGGTTGATTCTTATCTTATCTGCGCCTGCTTTTATGGCTGCTATGGCCAGTCTATAATCAAAATGAATATCAGCCACTATAGGTATATTGACCTTTTTCTTTACTCTTTCCAGCACGCCTGCAGCTTCCATATCAAATACGGCTACCCTTACAATCTGGCAGCCTGCGTCTTGTAACTGTTCTATCTGTCTGAGCAACGCTGCTTCGTTTCTGGAATCCACGTTGGTCATGGACTGTACTGACACCGGCGCTCCTCCGCCTATCAAAACGTCACCGCATCTCACTTGTCTTGTAACCATTTTTATTATCACTCCCGTTACCGATTCAAACTGCCGGGTTTATGCTTTTAACCGGCGAAAATCCTGGTTATATCATTGAAAGTCACATATATCATTAGACCGAACAAAAGAGCCAATCCTACTAAATGTATAGTTCCCTCCACCTTTTGACTCACCTGCTTGCCGGTTATCATAGTATAAAGGACGAAAATTATCCTTCCTCCATCTAAAGCAGGCAGAGGCAGCATATTTATGATGGCTAGGTTAATGCATATTAAGGCTGTTAAAAATCCGTAATACCAAAAACCATATTGGGATGTCTGATTGACCATCTGGACCATTCCCACCGGTCCGCTCAGGCTGTCTGCTCCAAGCTGTCCCGTAAACAATTGACCAAGCGTATCAAACATAGTTATAGTCATATTCCATGTTGCCTTGGCGCCTTCCACAACTGCTTTGAAAGGATTATGACTTATGTCGGAAGTAATTCCTATTATATATTGTCCGTTTTCATTAAGAACCGGCGTAAGGTCAAGGGTATTTTCTTCTCCATTTCTCTCTACTACCATAGAAATGCTATCTCCTTCGGAAGTAGAAATAGCCTGAGAAATGTCTGCCCATTCATCTATTTCGTCGCCGTCTATGCTTATTATTCGGTCTCCGGAATTTACACCTGCTTCATAGGCAGGGCTTCCATCAGTTACTTGGTCTACTGTTGTCGTATTAAATCCAATTATTCCTACCACAAGAGCCATGATCACCACCGCGCATACCACGTTCATAAAAGAACCTGCAGCCAGTATGACTATCTTCTGCCACGGTTTTTTATTTGAAAACGCTCTTGGCTCATCCGAGTCCTCATCTTCGCCCTCCATGGCGCAAAATCCTCCTACAGGAAAAAGCCTTATGCTGTGAAGAGTTTCCCCTTTTTGTTTTTTCCATATGACAGGGCCCATCCCAAAGGCAAATTCATTGACTTTGACTCCCAATTTCTTCGCTGCAATGTAATGACCCAACTCATGCGGAAAAATCATTACGCAAAACAATATGATAGCAAGTATCGCTGTCTTCATAGTTCCCCTTTCTGTAACTTCTCTTTCTCAAGACCGTTTGCGCACCTCTTTCGCAATCCGCTGTGCTTGCTCGCCGGCGTTAAGCCCGGCGCCGTGCCTGCTCATAAGCTTCTGTCCGCGCCTTTCGGTCTGCTTCCATAATTCCCTCTAAATCCAGATTATATGCAGGGCTATGCGCCTCAAGTATTCTTTCCAATATATTTTGTATATCTGTAAATTTTATTTTTTTCTTCAGGAAAAGTTCCACCAGCGTTTCATTGGCCCCATTCAGAGTCACAGGATAAGTGCCTCCGGCCTTGGAAGACTCGTATGCAAGTTTTATGCACTTAAAAACTTCTGTATCGGGCTTTTCAAAGGTCATCCTCGCTCCTTGGCTGAAGAAATCCAATCCCGGCTCCTTGCTTGGCAGTCTGTCGGGATAGCAAAGGGCAAAGCTGATAGGAATCCTCATATCTGCCAGACCCATCTGCCCTATGATCGACTTATCTTCAAACTCTACTGCGGAATGGAGTATGCTTTGAGGGTGGACCAATATTTCTATCTTTTCAACATCCACATCAAACAGCCACTTGGCTTCTATGACTTCAAGTCCCTTATTCATCATAGTGGCCGAATCTATGGTTATCTTTTTTCCCATAGACCAGTTGGGATGTTTCAACGCTTGCTCCATAGTAACGTGTTCAAGTTCTTCTTTGGAGAATCCTCGGAACGGTCCTCCCGAAGCAGTCAGAAGTATTCTGTTTATATTGCGGCCTTTATTTCCTTCAAGGCATTGAAATATGGCACTGTGTTCACTGTCTACAGGCAAAAGTTTTATCGCTTTTTCATAAGCGGCCTTCATTATGATTTCACCGCCTGCCACCAAGGTCTCCTTATTGGCAAGAGCGACGTCTTTTCCTGACATTATAGCGTGATATGTAGGCTCCATTCCCCTTATTCCCATGAGGCCGTTGACCACCATGTCGCAGTCAGCGCAGGCTACATCTATGAGTCCCTGCCTCCCCCATGAAATTTCAGTCCCGGGATAGTTTTTTTGAAGCTCCTGCGCTGCTTTTTCATCTGCTACTGCTGCCAAAACAGGAGAAAATTCTTCTATCTGTTCAGATAACAGGTCAACATTGCTGCCGCATGCCAAAGCAACGACCTGATATTTATCTTTATTATCTCTTATTATATCCAGGCACTGAGTCCCTATGGACCCGGTGCTTCCCAAAAGTGAAATTTTCTTCATCATTATCACCTTTTCAATCTTTTTGCGCCGTTTTTTATATATCAATACATGTTTATCATTTGCGATAAAACATTTAGAAAAAGACTATAGCATAATATACCATAGGCGCAGTAAACATTACGCTGTCAAATCTATCTAATATTCCTCCGTGGCCGGGTATGAGCTTTCCGTAATCCTTTATACCCATTTGCCTCTTAAATGCTGATGCAGACAAATCGCCCAGCTGAGCAGCCACACTGCCGAGGCCTCCTATTATCAAACATTCTATCAGCTCTTCAGGAAGAACCAGCCAACCGAAAATGCCGCAGAAAATCACGCTTCCCACAACGCCTCCTACTGCTCCTTCAACGCTTTTTTTAGGGCTCAAATTCGGACATAATTTATGTTTGCCTATGGCCATTCCCGTGAAATATGCCATTATATCCGTGCCGAAAGCAGCCAGGAACACCAGCCATATCAGCACAGGGTTTTCTGACTTGTCTATCAATACTATGTGATATGAAAGGAATCCCACATACATTATGCCCAGCAAGGTGGCAGTCATATCTTCCAGCTTTCTTTCATTGACTTTAAAACCATATATCATACTTGCGCAGACCACAGCCGCTATCCATGCCATTATGAAGGACATGTTAAAGGGATCTATTGCGCCTAAGCAATAAAGCACTGCTATACTTGCGTATGCTATAGCATAAGATGGTTTAAAACCGGCAGCTTCAAATCCCTTATAAAATTCATGAACTCCCATAAGACCTACGATGAGAGCTGCTGCCCATATAAACCAGCCGCCCAAATACACCAGTATCAAAAGCGGGAGCATTATACAGGCTGAAATGATCCTCGTCTTCATATTTATCTCCTTTTGTGTTTTTAAAAGTATGACTTAAATACGCTTTATTTATTATATACGCTTTATCTTGTTTTGTATTTCGCTTTCTATAATTCCTATATTCAAAGTGCCGTCCGGCTCATCATAAGTTATTATCAAGTTTTTCCACGGAACTATTCCTGCTGCTTCATACTTGCTCAGCTTATCTTTGTGTGACGCCATGTACGCCGGATTGTTAGGCATGCCGCAATGTTCCCAGTACACCAGGGCGCCGTCCTCTCTCAAAATCGTGAAATCAGGAGCAAACTTTCTGTTTGCAATGGTCAACATCTCTTCATATCTAAAGGGTATATCTTGTATATACAGCAGTTCCGCTATTATCAGCTCTGACTTGGACCTTACCCTGACGCCTTCAGACGTTATATGTATTTTCTTTTCCGGCTTATAATCGCTCTGCTCATATTCGGCGCGACTCCATTCTATCAGCTGTTCCTGAGACAAAAGCTCTTTATTTTCGCGCTCTCCCGATGACGAAAAGCGGCTTAGAGGCATAAAAAAATACTTTTCAGGCAATTTATCATACGCTTTTTTTACTCTGTTTAAAATATTTTCAGGTGCAGGTTCGACATATCGCGTTTTAATATTTCTTATCAATGCAATGTCGCTTTCAAGAATTTCTTTTTCTATTCTCAAATACTCTTTTCTTGCCAATGCCTTCACAATATCAGCGTCAGGATCTACATGCTTACGCCGATATCCGCCATCATCTTTATTACAATTAAGATATCTGACTCTGCCCTTTTCTGTAACTCTCATCAAAGTACCTGCAGGCGTCCTTTCAAGTTCGGCGCTGACTTTTTTTAAGTTTTTCTCTAAAAAAGTCAGCAAATCTTCTAAATTTTGATTTTTTGTCATTTTCAGAAGTCATTTCAGATAAAAAAGAGGATTTTTTAGTAAAAATCAGACAAAAAACGCAAATATTCAATTTTTTTACATCGCCGGCATCGCCAACACATCCATCATCGCCGGCATCGCCAACACATCCATCGTCGCCGGCATCAGCTTAACCGCCGCATCATCTTCCGCCGTATCTTCTGTCTCGTCTGGTATAGTCCAGCACTATGCTCTCAAATTCATCCGGCGTAAAATCCGGCCACAAAGAATTGCTAAAAGCCATTTCACTGTAAGCGCACTGCCACAGCAAAAAATTAGACAGCCGTTCTTCTCCGCTGGTCCTTATGATAAGATCAGGGTCAGGTATGTTCTGGTTTTCAACTCCTGTATACAAATATCGAGAAATCAGTTCTTCATCTATTTCCTCTCCTTCTAGTTCACCAGTCTCTACCAGATAGCATATTTGTCTGACAGCGCGGACTATTTCTTGTCTTCCCCCATAATTCAGCGCAATATTAAACTGAAGACCATCATTGTCTTTCGTGGTTATGAGCGCCTTTTCGATACTGCCTACAGCAGTCTTGGGGATTTGAGTATAATCTCCCAATATTCTCACTTTAACATTATTTTCATTCAATTCTTTAAGTTCACTTGCTACATATTTTACAAGAAGGCCGAAAATTCCACCTACCTCTTCTGCAGACCTCTTCCAGTTTTCGGTAGAAAAAGCATAAACCGTAAGATATTTTATGCCGATTATATCCGCCCTCTTTATTATTTCTTTCATTGCAAGCATACCTGCATTATGTCCCTGCAATCTGCTGACTTTATTTTTCTGTGCCCAACGTCCGTTGCCGTCCATTATAACGGCTACGTGCCTAGGCAAAAGTTCGTTATTTACCATATCCTCACCATAAACAGTATGGCTG
>ULQC01004743.1_pt1 | contig 36462 bp, 72 predicted proteins | sample 1954091 | NCBI WGS metagenome assembly ULQC01 (sample SAMEA4835645, study PRJEB28245) | human gut metagenome | biome: gut microbiome; material: fecal sample | place: Denmark | collected 2008
TGTGAAGTATTGGATGCCCTTGCCCAATGTTGAGTACCATCCCTATCACGCTGAAATCGTGAAATAAACAGCCTATAAGAAAAGCCAGTGGTTAGAAAATATCTAGCCGCTGGCTTTTTGTGCTATGCGATTATTTTTCTACAAGGTCTGCGATGGCTCCTATTTGTATTTCTCCATTTATTTAACTGGCGTTAATAGAATTTCCGTGCTAATCGAAAGTTCAATATGATAACCGTCTTTAATGGTAACATTCTGCTTTTCGCCAGCTTTTTCAAATTTCAGTACATCGCTCACATCGTCAGAATTTGCATCAGACACAACAAATACTGTCGCTTCTTTGTTTTGATTCTCAACTTCGTATGTACCAGTCGGAACCATGTACCAGATATATTTATAACCACTCTTGTTTGTTTCTTCTTTTCCATAATCACCAAGAACTTCATCAACTAAAACAATAGAGCCGTTCTCTTTTACGGCTTCTTCCGAAGTAACAGACGGATTTTCAGATTCTGTCTTTACAGATGACGCAACGGATGATGTTGGTTTTTCGCTTTCAGAGCTAGCCGAAATATCTGTTTTGTCACGAGGGCTTACCAAATCCATAATAAAGGCCAATACAAACATTATCGCAATGACTTTGAACCAAAATCTTTGATAAACAGGTTTCGGAGGTGTATTTTCTCCACCGCACTGCGGGCAGGTTTTAGCGGTAACTGCTATCCTTGCGCCGCAGTGTTTACATTTTACGAGTTTTGCCATTTTACAATGCCCCTTTCTTACGGTCAAGTATAGCACAGATTAGATCAGGAAAGGGGTCTTTTTGTATTTTTCGGAATTTTTGGAGACTTGCACAATCAGATAGGATTTGTTTTGTGAAGGTGGGGTGGGTGTTGGCAACACGAACCCCGAAAAACGCCTTTTTCTTTGGAAAATTTTATCGCGGGCATGACCCACCCCACCCCCGGCGCTCCCTGTATACCCCGCCGGTGGAGACCCCAGCCCACAGCACACCTGGACAGACCGCATATCACAGGCAGCAGGGCAGGCCGTGCCAAATGCAAGGCAGACCATGCACGCCCGGACGCTTTACGCGCTGCACCGGTCTGTGCCCGATACCAGACAGCCCGCACCGTGCAGATCGTACCGGCGGCGGGGTGCTAGAGGGCGGGCAGTGTGTCCGGCAAACTACACTTTTTCGGACGCAAAATATTTTCCATGCAAACATGTATAAGCGTTGCCTGTGCAACTTGACTTTTCCATGGATTCGTGTATAATATAACCAGAACACGGAAACATGGAAACATGGAAACAAAATCAACCACAATACACCAAAACAGGAGGACAAAACCATGATGAACAATAAAGAGATCGATTATACCGCCCGCCCCATTCCGGGAGATTACGAAAGCCGCAGCCATCGCGCGTGTGTATGGTACAACAGAGCCCGCGCCGCGTTTGACCTTGCCACGCTTGACGCGCTGACAACCGCCGCAGATAAAGCCGCTGACCGCGTGCCCACTGAGGCATACGAAAAAGCAAGAAAGCTCCTTGACAGCGTGCAGCGTTGGGGGCTTGCAGATGCAAGAGCGTGGGAGCTTGACAACGACAGCCGCTATTATAATTCTCAGTGGCTCAAAACCCGACAGACTCAGCTTGCAAAGCGGCGCGTAAAGCTCAACAAAGAGCTTGCAACATACGGCTTGCAAATTGACAGTTACGGCTTGTATCCTTGCATTAGAGAAATCACCAAGCCGGGCACCGATATGAATTTATTGTATTGGTTTTAATGGGAGGTGTGCAACGTATGAACAAACTTGTTTTTGAAGTAAACAACGGCAGAAAATTTGAACTTGTGCAGCGGGAAGATAACGGAACGACCCTTATTTGCTCCCTCGATGCACCGGACAACGAAGCATATATAAGCGCTGGCGACTTTGTGCAGCTGATTAACCTTTACCGCTACTGCAAGCGGTACGATATCCAAAACGATTGGATTAACCCCAACGGCAAAAATACGGAGGTATAACAAAATGACAAGGGCAGACGAAATCAATGCTGAAATCAGAAATCAGGCCATGCGCCTTTATCCCAAGTGCGCCGGGCTGTTTGAGCTGCCGTTGATGGTATACACCCAGATTGTAGCGGACAACATGACCCGCTCCAAGCCGTACCGCTTGAGCGTTGAGCGGTGCAAAAAAATCATTCTGACAATGCCGGAATTTGATTAATGGAGGGTTTGCAATATGATTACTCTTGACTTTACCCAGTGGGCCGCCCTCTGGTACATCGGCGGCGTGATCTCCGGTGCACTCGTTATGATTGCATTTCTCAACAGCTAACAAGGAGGGCAGAAAATGACAATCGATATTTACAAGCCGGAACTTGCTGCAGAGTATCGCGGCAGCGTAAAAGCCGCTATCCGTGCCGGTGCTTATAGTGTATGGGACGCGGAACGCATTACAGGCGCTTTTAATTTTGGGCACGGTACGCAGGCCGATTTTGAGCAGCACAAAAAAACAAATTCTACATTGCATCTTTTTATGGAGGTATAAAAATGACGACGTTTGAAGAAAAAGTGAACGCATACCGTGAAAACAAGCGGTTGATTGAAGAGCTTGAAGCAATGAACGACGCTGTAAAGGCTGAAATTATCGACATGATGCACGGCGCGCCGGAAATGGTACAGGGCACGGCAAAAGCCATTTACAAGGACGTGCAAAGCGTCCGACTTGATAGCAAGCTTTTACAGGCAGCACACCCGGATATTTATGCAGAGTGCAGCAAGCGCACCACATACAAGCGTTTTAGTGTGGTTTGACGGAGGGTTTAACAATGATTATGCAAGTCCGTTTTGCAGGCATTGGCCTGCCTTATACGTCCCGTAACAACACAGTGCCGCACATTCTGCAAGAGTATAGGCAAATAGAGCCAAATCTTGCACATGATGCCGTTGTAACGTTTACAGCCGCCAATGGCTGCATAGTCAGACAAGACGCTGTGCGCAACTGGTACGTTTACACGGACAGTGCCCACGCTCCTAAAAAGTATAACTATCTTGCATCCGCGCTCAAATGTGCGGCCGTTGGGGGGTGCAAGCTGTGATTCTGTCTTGCATCCTGTTCTTCTTCTGGTTTTTCTCGACGCTGTTTAAGGCGTCTAAATAAGAAGCGTTTCACCCGGTCAGAAATGGCCGGGTTTTTCTTTTGCCTTGCATCTGCTGAGGGTGCAGGGCTTTTATTTTGCCCTTTTGCAATACAGCCACATACAAGCGTTTACAGCGCGTTTTGCATCGTCAACGCAAAACTATACCACCCACGCCGCAAAACAGTGCACGGGGCTTTACAGAGGCTTTTCCTGTGATTTGCCCCATTCTACTGCCGCAAATACCAGACCGACACAAGCGGCTATAATACCGCCCGCACCACGCTGGAGCGTCTGCCAGCGCCCGGACGCACTCCAGCACATACCAGATACCAGCGCCACGCCGGACGCTGCACAGCACAGCACAGACCGCCTATTATAATAATGTATATAAGGGGGCAGAGGTGCCCGCCTGTTATAGGTCCATGCCAGCCCGGCGGGGGCAGCTACCGCCGTGTATGGATCGCTGGCAAGTGCTGCACCCGGCGAACCTGCTGAGGGGTCAGCGTCTCAACCTGTACAGGGTCAGCCCTACAGCGTCTCGATGCTTCCAACGTCCGGCGGCTTGCAATCTGGCACCCTCCACCCGGCGGGCGGCGCGGAACTATTGGCGGCTCTCGCCGCAGCTCTTTTCGGGCTTTCGCCCGATAGCTAATAGAGGTCAGTAATAGTCGTAGCGTTCCGGCTGAAATAGTCGTAACAGCTTTTGGAATAGTCGTAGCCAATAGTCGCAGTTTTTCCCGACAAATAGTCGTGGAATAGTCGTAAAGTCATCAGACGACTAGCCTTTGAAAGTCCTATATATCGTATAGTAACGAGAAGTCTGCTGATAGTAGTGTAGTAATAGTCGTGGCGTTTTATAACGAATCATCGTCAAATAGTCGTGTATTTTTTGTGTGAAATAGTCGTTTGCCTTTTAGAGAAAAAGAGGTGCGATAGTCGCTAAGTCATCTGACCACTCCCAAAATCACCTCTCGTTCCAATTTCGCATAATTTATTCCTACGCCAGTTATATCTATTTCGTATAATAAACATACTTATTATAGTATACAGATATAGTTACTCCAGACAATCACGGATTATTTCGTATAATAACTCGTACCATCCGATTCTGTCTGTTCCTGCTCGATTTAATTCCTCGTAACGTATTATGGTACTATAGTCTATTCATAGTATTTTGCTAGGAATAGTCAATGCAACATTTTTATATATTCAACCGACTACAAAATGAAGTCAATTCTCCATGTGCAATAGTCGTAGACCATCCACCAGTCCGAACCTCACGCCAGCTCCCGCCTACGGTCTGCTCTGCTGGCTAACGGTGTAGCTTTGGAGATAGAGGGTTGTAGGGGGAAAGAACCTTTACAAGCGATTGAACTCTGGTTCACTGTACTGCTGCTTCTCCCGCTCCTTGTCAATCCACATATCAGCAAATGCCTTCCAGTTGGTGATAGGCTTTCCAGTCTTGGTCATCCAACCTGTTCCCTCATAGTAGTTCATAAACCTGCTGGCAAGCCTGTTCTCACACCCAGCATCCAAAAAATACTCGCTCACATCCTCGAAGTCCGGCGTGTTGGCGTTAACATCGGGCGGGTCGCCCGCTTTCTTAATAACTTTTTTTCTTTTCTTTTCTTCTATATTAAGGAGGTGAACGATTGTTCCCCTCACAGGTGAAGTATCGTTCACCTCAGAGGTGAATGATTGTTCACCTCCCTTTTCGCTCTTTGACGATTCTTCCGGCACTTTGACGTATACCTTATCGGGTTTGTTCTTCCCTTCACGCTTGCGCTCGATCAACCCAGATTCTTCCAGCTCTTTCAGAGACTTCTTGACCCATCGTTCCGTGAATCCAGTATCGGCAGCAAGGTCTTTGATGGGATACACGATGTATACTCGCCCTAGTTGGTCAGCAAACTTTCCGCTTCTGCTTGCCCTCTGTGACGACCTTGCACGATTGAACAGGTAAATGTAAACAATTTTCTCTGTTGGGCTAACGTCAATAGTCGAGAGGAATCGAGGGTAGACCATGTACCCATTGACCTTTGTATCGGCTGTCATGTATTCCATTTTCTCCTCCTGCAATAGTCGTAGACCTCTACAATGCTCTCACAGCCCCGTAGAGCCGTGCCAGAGCTGTTTTCTGTGTTTGGTCGATAAAGTTTGCCGTCTGACGCTAAAAGCGTTTGTAGGGCTTCTGTGCGCGTATATGCAAAAGGCTGCCATTGCTGACAGCCCACGCGCTCAGATTCCGTATTTGTCCTTTTTGCTAAGAACGACCCACCACAAAAAGTTGAAAGAATTGCATTTTTCTACTCTTTCAAGCTTTTTGGCAGTAACAACGGTTTTCCCGTCCTCGCTTCGTCTGTGCAAATTATGGAACAGGCAATAGTCGCCTTGACGATGCACGCAAGCATCACACAGACCATATCTGCCTTTTCCATCTCGCACGCTTTCTATGAGATTTTCAAGCGCATCCATATCGTTCTCCCTGCTCTTTCGTTTACTCAATAACGCCGATTTTTTGCAGAGCACTATAAGCAATCAATACAATGCACCAAAGAATTGCTGGCATTCCAATCATCGAAAATATTTCCATCGTAAAACTTTTAGTGTGTTTTTCTGCCCATTCCGAAAAAAATGCAGAGCCAAATGCAATAAAAATAATCGCAGCAAAAGCAAATACCACATCGTTCAGCGTCATCTTTTCGTTCTCCTTTCAGTCCATCCAAGTATACTCTTGGAACCGTTGAATCTGCTTGTTAAACGTGATGGGAAGGTCGCCTATCTCACCTTCCTTGTTCTTGCTTAGCCGGAACAGGTACTTATCGGGGTTATCGCCGGACAGAAGAATGATCGCATCAGCGTCCTGTTCAATCTGTCCACTCTCTCGCAAGTCGGAGTTAGTAGGCGTTGCTCCGGGCTTGGATGGGTTTCGATTCAACTGTGCCAGAGCCACCACGACAATGCCTGTGGTCTGTGCCAGCTCGTGCAGGGCAATGGATATAGCTGTAATGGCGGCATATCTGTCCTTTGCGCCTGTTTCGTGGATGAGTTGAAGATAGTCTACGAAGATGATTTGAGCCTTTTTACGGAGAGCCTGAGCCTTCATCCACGCCACGTTCTTTCCGGCAGCGGAGCGGATATATAAGGGCATTTTCATGTTCTTTGCCTGTCCGTCAATCTCATTCAAGCTAACCGCTTTGTTTTTCACCGTGTCCAGAGGGCAGTATATTTGATTAGCCATCAGACGCGCGCCCAGCTTGCGTTTGCTGGTTTCCAAGCTGAAATAGTACACGGTGTAGTCCTGCTTTGCCATGCTTGCTGCTATTTGCAAGGACAAGGCTGTCTTGCCCGCAGACGGTCTGCCGCCGATAATAATGAAATCACCCGGTGAGATGTGCAACGCTTCATCCAGACGCTCTAGGCCCGTCTTGATATACACAGGCTTCTCGTCCATGTGAAGCACATAGTCGTTCAGCACATCCTCGTATGTCCACGCATCTTCTTCCTCAGCTTTCAGGCTCATCGCCTCGCCCATCTGCTGATAGATGTCTGATAAATCAGAATAGTCGGTAAGCTCGCTGGTCATCTGAAATGCCAGACCTTGCACACGAGTGAGTGCAGCTTGTTCTCTGATAAGCTGTGCCCAACGTTGCATCTGCTCTCTGTCAATGCGCACGCACTCCGATTCGCAGGTCTGCACACACGCTAAAAGCGTCTGCGCTACGTCTGGATGCTGCGTGTTTATCTCGACTATATCTATCTTGCCCCTAGCCGTCCAATAGCCCTGAACAGCCGCAAAAGCGTCTCTCAGTTCAGGTCTAAACAAGTCAAGTTCAAGGTCTGGTATAATTTCATCCACAACGCCCGGCTTGCAGAGCATCAGCGCCCCGATAAATACCGTTTGAACGTCCATTGTCATAGTCTAGGAAACTCCATCTCCGTACTTTGCTCGTACTGGTCATCCTGTTTCAATGCGTAAATGTCCTGCCATCCGGCATAGATGCTCTGGTCGAGAATAGCTTTCCAGTCATGCCGATCAAACTTTTCCAGCTTGTTGCAGAGCATCTGTTTTGCCCGGTCTGTCATAGGCTTTTTGATTCTTGTACGCATCTGTGCGAACTCTCGCAGGGATTCCAGCAGGGCTTTATCGCCATGAGCAAAGTCGGAGAAGATGTCAGGTTTCTTCTTGACTGCACTCTCCGGCAAGGTCTTGACGTTCATCTGACTGTCAGTTGATACAATGGGTTCATTGTCATCTGACTTTGAACTCATAGATGAGCTGACCTTCATCTCATTTATGACATGAGGATGAGCTGACTTTCGTGTAGACCATCCTTTTGACGCAATATCACTTCTTTTCCACTCTTCATCGAGCAAATGCTTAATTAAAATGAAACAAGATTCTGCTTTTTTTGAGTTCAAAGTTGCGTCTTTTTCTTCAAAAACGTATGCACAGATTGCATCGTATAGTTCCAACTTTTCTTTGCTTTTGAGTGTGGAGATGGCTTCAAAGTAATATCGTTGGAATGTAAAGCTGTCTCGTTTTTTGTCCATACCTATCCCCCATTAAAACAGGCACTCAGCGTCAGACTCACGCAGCCAGCCTTCACCCGGAATATTGACTATCTCATAATACTGCCGTGCAACGTAAATTGTTTTCTGCCCATCCTCAGCAATCAGGCCGACAATCAGATAGTTGCCAGCAGCCATAAAGAACCAAGGGTTGCTCTTGTAGGTCTCGCCCTTCATCCAGTTCTTCATCCTGTTCACGGCTTTTTCAATATCCTTATCGGGGCAGTCCGGGTTTTTGTACGCAAAGAAATCCTCAGGAAATTTAAGTTTTTTCACTTTCTGAATCCCTCTCTCGTTCTCGTGATTCTCTTATGCACCTTGACAGGTCTTGTGCCTTTGCCATACGCTGGTCGGGTATGTTTTGCCTTGATGTACCCGCAAGGTGGCTTCGGCCCGAAGTCAAAAAAGCTCAAGTCCATAACGATGATGCCAAATTTTTTGTTTGTCATGTTTACTGCTCCTTACGCATACCATTTTGGTGCTTCATTGAAGATTTCAACGCCTTTCGCAAAGCCCATCTTTTCTAAGGTTTCACACATGATGCCATCCATCATGCTGTGAACGATTTCTTCATCATCGCCGTACTTTTGGTACGCTTCCTGCATTTCTGTCGTGAATGTGTCAATCATATCTTGCGTAACAACGATATTGTTTTCCATAAGCCCTCCTATACCATCGGAAACGTCATTCAATGCGTCACAGGACACTGAATGTTCGGGTCAATAGTCGGTGTTGCATCAATAGCATCCAGCACCTCATCATAGAAAGCTCCTCCATCGGGATTCGAAAACGAACTAGCTCTGTCTGCGTCCAAAGCGCATTTTTCAATCTTCTGGCGCAGCGCATCTGCATCAATCGGTCTCATATCTGTCAACCCTCCGGCGCATAAATGCGCATCCAATGTGTGACCGTCACGTTATCCGGCAGTCTCTCGCCTATCTCGTCCCAGAACTGACCGTCTGCGTAACAGCCAAGAAAGTACGCTGTCGGCGAGATTCCTTGCAACATTTTTCCATCTTTGTCACGCCACGTTGTCTTAGCCGCAAGCAACAAAGGCTGTGTCCGCTCTCGTGGCAGCTCGCTTGCTGGATGCCAAAGTGTGTTAGCCATTATTTTCCCTTTCTTCAAAATTTGCGCAATATTCGGGAGGAATGTTGAAAGGCTTTTTGAACGGCACTTTGCAAACATATCTGTAATATTCTTTTTCTCTCGGGGAACGCTTATAATACAGGTTCTTACATCGGTCGCAAATAGACGTTTGCTTTGCGGGTACATCGTGAACGATTAAAAGAATTACAGCTATACCACAAATAATGATTATCACCGCATTTAATGCTGTATCAAACATCCATTCTTCTCCCTTCAATCTCCGTCCCATACGCCGTCAGGACGCATCTTTGCAAACGCCAGCAGACCGTACAAGGCACGTTTGGCGTTGCCCTCTGTGGCGTGCCAGTAGTCTCTATCGTCTACATCGTCACCTAATGCAGAAATAGCCTTTTCAAGCATCGGGATGCTTTCTGCGCCTGTTTTACCATAGATGGAGCGGATGCCCTTTCTACCCAACACATCATCACGACGAAAGTACATTCCATAATTATAGGTGATATTAAGCCAAAGTTCCTTTGTTCCTCCAATAGAACGAGTACCGCCATCAATAAAGTGCATATCATCCACTTCAAGCGTTTCATGCGTTACGGGGTCGCATAGCGAAATATCATAGCTCATCTTTCTTCTCCCATTCCTTGCATCCACGTTCGCCCCACACGAAGTCTGCAACGTGTTCTGACTGGTCGTTCACGCACACGCCCTCCGGCTCTGCGTACCATTTGCAAGAGCCACAGGACGGCTCAGATTTGTTCTTGCAGGATTCTGCCGTACATCGGATAGATTTGCCAGCAGAGAACTGCTTGATTCCCATGCAAGAGCAATGTTCGGTGGTGCAGTAGAAGTTCATCCGATTTTCCTCCAACCAATTAACTCGCAGACACCAATCGTTACAGGGTCGCATCTGTGAATAACTATGTCCCCTGTTCTTTGTTCCTCGATAGGCGGTCTGTAGACAAATCCTTTTTCTTCTGATTCAAAAAATTCATCGAGAATGTTCTCCGGCAAAATTAAAAATCCATAAGAATCTAAGATGGTATCGCATTGCTTGCATTTATAGACGCAAACTTTTTTCATTTTCTCTGCCCTCTCTTTCCCCTGTTGAACCGCCCGATCACTCGCTTATACTCCGCATAACACTCCGGGCACAGGTCGCCTGTGTCCCTGCGCCACGCCCAGTCCTTAAAGTATTCGTCAGGGTTCATCATCCTGCCGCCCAGAACTGCTCCGCAGCGGTCACACACTCGCTTGTGGTAGATTCCTCTATCAGTTTGCATTAGTTGCTCCTTTTGCCAAATTTCTTCTGCATCTTAGCCCTCAATGCTTCGATACGCTCCTTATCGTCAGTGATAATCTCATACTTGTCTCCAGACCATCCAAGCGGAACATCTTCCGTGTATTCGATATAGATTTTTTCCGGGTGCGTAGGCGGCTCATAGGGGAACGTCACGTTTTTGCGAAAGCGGCTACTTGCAAACCACGTAAGACCACCGTTGTCAGAATAAGCGATTGCGTCAATGTCATATACTTCAATCGTGTTACCTTGTGCATCAGTGGTCTTGAACACGCTTGAGCATCGTTTGTTTTGGAAGCATCCTTGTCCCATTTTGTCCGACACTTCTGTCCATTCATCATCTTCGCCCGTCAGCGGCGTGAGTGGCTTGAACCGTAAAAGACGTTCAAGAACGGACATTACGTATCCAGCAGAGATTTCACTGTGTCCTTGACTTGCAAAAAGTTCAACAATGTCAAGGACGTTCTTGTTGATTGCATCCTGCAACCCGTCTCCGTCTTTCGTAATACGTGCAAGTTCTGATTTTGCATATTCTATGGAACCACTCATTTTATTTTTCCTCCCCAACATCCTTGAACAGGATTTCTTTGTAGGCTTTCCAGTCTTTGATTTTGCACGGAATGTCTGTGCCGGGTACGGTCTTTTTCAGCCCATCCATCTGCCAGACGTTCCATGAGATGATAGCAGCCATGTTGCGAACCTTCCCAGCGTCAGGCTCTATGCCAAACAGCCACTTAAAGTTCTCTCGCCATGTCAGGAGCATATTTGCTCTTGCAAGCAACAGGCTGTCACCCTGCCACTCATAGCCGTATGTAGTCGTCGCTGCGTCCTCTGCCACATCGTGCCATGTCCAGACATTCCAATCAAACCAGTTGTTTACACATTTCAGTTTGCGGTCAAATAGTCCTTTCCGTTTTGGTACTGGAATCTTTTTGCCTGTTACCGTGTCGTATCGGTTCACAAGGAACGGTGCTTCTCCGCAGGTGATTTCAAGGACTGTTGAATGGATGTACTTGATAGGCTCTTTCTTCATATCGGGCATCGCACCGTTTTCTTCGCCTATGTCTATCATATTTTCGCAAACCCAAGAAGGAGTGAAAACCTCTGCTTTTGCTTTGGTTCTTTGCTTCTGCTCATCCAGACGCTTGAGAACTCGTGGCACTGGCGGGCACTTCTTGATTTGTTCTAACGTGATTTCATCCGCAAAGCCTGCGCCTAGTTCAGGCGGTGGCTCTGTCGCCCATATGATGTTTTTGCCGGTAGTACGGTCTTTAAGCAAGATAAACAGCACCGCTGAAAGAATCGGGTCGGAGAAGTCAACCAACCGTTGTTTCATTTTTCGCCACCTCTCTGTACTCAACGTCAATCCCCTTCGGCAAAGCCGTCTGGTACTTCTGAGCCAACTGCTCTGCGCTCTGAGCGTCACCCAACGGCTGTTCAGGCGGTGCAACGGTGACTTCCACGTTGTCGCGCATACCAAAATAGTTCTTGGCTCGGAAAATCCACTCTGCCGGGTTCTCCTGACCATACATACCGTTGTACGCCCACATGGACTGCATTTGCAGAATCAGCTTTAGGATGTACTTCTGCTGTAAGCTATCGTCACGGCGCTTGCCCGCCATAATCTGCTTCAGGCTCACCCATTCGATGCCCAGCACCAGTGCAATCCATTCCACAACAGGGGAGATTCTGGCTTCGATGCAAGCGTCAAAGAAGAAGTCAAGTCGTCGCTGCACTTCAATCGGGTTGTTCATGTCCACGCTCGGAAGGTCGCCAAAATACTTGGCTGCAATCATGCCGATAACCTTCTTGTCCTCTTCATCACCGATTCTTGACTGCAAATCACCCGTGTTCAGCATCTTAGACCTTGTGATTGCTAACTCCTGTTGTTCTTTCACCTTTTTACTCACCTGTGAGCGGATAGATTTCCGCTTGTTAAGCATCTGTTGTTTCTTCTTCTCACGCTCTTTCTCGCGCTTCGCAGCGGCTTCTTCTTTCGCCTTTTTCGCCCGCTTCTCACGCTTTTTCTTTTCAGCTTCGGTCAGCGGCGGTCTGCCACGACCACGCTTCGGGGGTGTTGCCAAGAGTTATCACCTCTTCATCTTTGTTTCGATGCTGTCCAGCTTCCATGCAATTTGCCAGACTGCACAGCAACCATCCAACTGCCGCCACCATGCGCACTTTTCTTTCTCGCATACGCACCGACCAAGCGGATTGCTGGTCATCTTCATCGGACAGTAAAGTTCGTTGTCCATCATTTCCACCCCATTACAACAGCCGTACAAACGGCCAGACACACGTTGACGAACAGCCAAACGAGCATTGCCTGTCGCTCTTCAAACAGGTTGTCTACCATGCCTTTGATTGTCCGTTCGGACTGAACCACTACCACCAGCAGGACTAGACAGACCAGCCAGCGAGTTGCAAATTCAAACATCATCGTTACCACCTGTTCATAATTTCAAATTCTCTCATGCGAAGTTTTCCTCCGCAAAATGGGCAAATCCTTTCTTCTTGAAACTCTTTCTTTGTCATATACGCTTCATGCTTCATGGAGGTCACGCATCGATCACAGGCATAGGTCAAAATGAAGTGAACCGGCTTTTCTTCTTGCTTCTGTTTCGGATAAATCTTTTCTTCAGATACATCGTACAGCTTTTGGAAACCAGCCTTTGCGTTCTTTACCCACATATCGTGCCCGGTTTCTGCTTCCTCTTTGCTGTCATATCCTCGAACAACAATCCACTCCCCACCCCTAAATTGTTCGTGTTGAATTGCCGTTTCGTAATTCCAATCTCTATCGTCAACGGCGCAAGTGTCAATGTGATAGCCATTTACGGTATCTTCCTTCAGTTCTCGCTCATAACGAGGTCGTTGATTCATAAACCCAAAAAGCTCACTTGAAAAATCAAACATTGTTAGCCTCCATCAAATCGTCCATACTCAACTGACCGTTGACGTTGTCATCTTCCATCCACCAGCGAAAAACGTCCATGCCGGTCTGCCAGTCGCACGGAAGGTCTTTTGCTTTTCTGACATCAAGCATTCGTTCAAACGCCGAGATGTACATTTTCTCGTAAGCTGGCCAGCGCATAAACTCACGCTGTCTGCCCCCCCTACCGGCCATAGGACAACCGATGCAGCCAACACGCTTCTGCCCTTCACAATACAACGGATTAACAGGCAAGTGCTTGCTGTGCGTGTAGTCCCATACATCATCGTCAGACCAGTCCACGATCGGATTGACAGTCATTTTGCCTTTGAGGTTGCAGGTCTCGAACAGCTGCCTTTTTTCATCATTGTCTCCCATAAGAATGATGCGCTTTTCCTTGTCACGATGGCTAAATTCCATCGTTCCACGGCTTTTCTTTCTGTTTGTAGATTCAGCCCAGCGAACGCCGGTAGCGATAAATCTATCGCGGCCAGTATATTTTCTTTGAGATCGGCACAGCAATAACGTACAAGTCTTGTAGGCGGCATTAGCTTTTGCGGAATCAGTGTCCACATGGACACAGGTTTGTCCTTGTATCGTGGCATGACGATGGAACATTTTATTCCACGTTCTTCCATCGCCTTGAACTGCTCACGGATGAAATAGACCGTCTCTGGCGCATCTGCTGTGGTATGGCTGTTGATCACTTCAAAGTTAATTCCTGCACGTTCAGCCAGAGTTACAAGCACTTGTGAATCCTTGCCGCCAGAGTATGTGACCATGAGCGGTTTCTCGTACCGATGCTCAGATAGCCGTGCCGCGTCCTGCAACCGTGCGATGGCAAGCTGTTCCTTATCCATTAGCTCCACCTTTCTCTCAGCTCTTTTTCGACCTGCTCCGACTTTGCTGTGATGTAATCTGCAAACTCGTCAGGGGTCATGCCCTCTTCTTTGAACTTGCCGACCATCTCCCAGTACCTGTCACCAATGCGGATGATTTTCTGCACCTGTTCATCGGTCAGGTCTGCATCGCACCGAAGATTCTGAATCAGTGCGCCTCATGTGGCAGTGATGCCATCCAGAGCCATGCGGAATCCGTACAACTGGTTCTGTCGGGAGATTTTGCGGAGGTTGGCTGACATTGCCTGTTTGCCAGACGATGGGCGGTTTCTGCGCTCATTCATGTGACTGCTCCTTTGCTTCAAGGCGAGAGAGCCAACGCTTGCGTTTAGCGTCCTCAATTTCACGCTCTGCGTCCCAAAATTCGCTTTCAGATTCGATGTTTGCGCCAAACCAAGAATCGAACAGGGCATCAATCGCATTTGTCACATCTGCAATTTCTTCTGTCAGATTTGCTTCGCACTCTGCAACGCTCTTCGGTGTCGGGTTCGTACCATCCAACGCACGGCGCAACTTCAACGCGGCCTGTGCCAGTTCAGATGCTTCTTCTGCCAACTGCGCCAAGATTTCTGTCTTGGGCAGGATGTCTGAAACCTTCTTGCTCACTTCTGTTCTCCTTTCAGCCATTTGTTCAGCTTTGACATGCAAGAGGGGCAAAGAAACGGTTCATCATAGCAATCGCAACTCCAGTAGTCCCATGCGTCATGCACGTTCTTGTCAACCAGAATCACGGCATTTGGCTTATGCCTTCCCATCTCATCGGGCGGTTCAGGATTAAACACTTCTCCGCAGCGATCACATTTCATGCTCATTCTCTTTCTCCAATCTCTTTAGCAGCCCATCCACGTCATACCGCCAATGGACACGCAGCCTTTTTGCTTTAATCTCTATCCCCTCTTGCTCTGCCCACTGCCAAGGGATGCTCTTGCGGCTCTCGTTGTAACGGAACGCCAGAACCTTGCTGGCAGAGATTGCAAAGGTGCGGTTGACCGCCCTATAATTGACTATCACATGGGCGGTCTGACCGCTATACCCCATCGCTTCCACCATGTCCGTGATGTGCTTTTCCTTGCGGTATTTGCGCTCTGCCTTGTCGTACTTGCCGAACACCTTTTCCAGAGGAATAGAGGGCGTTTCTATGGTTTTCAGTTCAAACAGGTGGTTCATCGGGTATCGGTACACAAGGAAGTCGCAGATGTTGTCGATGGAAAACGACAGGTTCTCGTTGCCGCCGTAGTAGGTGGCAGCGCTGTCTTTCAATCTGTAGCACCACGCATCGGACGGGACGGATGCTTTGAAGTCTGCTTCAAACTGTTTGCCGGTGTTCATGCGTTGTCCTTTGGTTCATCGGGTAAAGGCATCCAGTGGGTTACGTTTTCAAGTCGTTTTTCATCAAATGTTGTCAGCCAATCACCATCATCTGTAAGTACTGCCGTTTGCATTCTGCTATTTTCGTCATATATGGTTTTATCAAACACCAGAACAGGCTTGCTCTCATACCAAAGCGTACACTCTCTGTCGCCGTCCACTTCGGTAACTTCTTCCGTCATCTCTGGTAACTTGTCTTTGACATTGATCCACTGATTCATCCTCGTTCACCTCTAAATTCACTTCCGAGAAACCGTTTCTTCCCTTTTTCCCGGTGCTTGTCCTCATAATCACGGTGGTACACGCTTTGGCTGTGGTTTAGCTCATACACGAATGCCTTGCGTTCCTCGAAGTCTTTCTTCTCTGCTTTGTACTTTTCGCAAGTGTCGTGGCAGGCTTGGTGGCGCGATGTGCAGTTGAGACAACAAGTAATCATTGTTTTACCCCCATTGTTCGGACATTGCCTTTGCCACGCCCTTAAAAGTCTTTGCGCGGTTCCTTGCACGGTCAGTGGTAAACATTCCCTTGTGCTGCTCACCATGCTTATGCGAGTAAGACCCAGACGGGCACCATGTCGCGGTAGGTTCTACGATGTTTGTCGGGTGCAACGGCGGTACACCGCGCTCCCACAGTAGCGTTTTCTTGCTGTATGGATGCCCATATTCATATGGCTGGATTGCCTGCGTAGGCTTCGGATAATCAAAAATCTTGCTGGGAGTAGGATTCTCAATCACTACTTTTTCGCAATCTGCCGCCCACACGGCAAGAAAAAGCGCCTTGCCGCACAATCCCTCATAATACCGGGAAAGATTGAGCTTTCCTCCTTTGTACAGATGTCTTGCTCCCGCGTTGCTCGTCTTTGTGCAGGGGACAAATGCGATAATCATATCCCAGCGTGGCACATCATGCGCGATTCCGTCCATGGTCACAACCTGCCCCCCTCAATAGCCTTTAGGCAGTCACCGAGAATATGCCATTCTGGATGCCCGCCGGACGGCTCAATCAGGTCGCACGAGTAGGCTTCATGCCCACGGGCACGAAATGCTTTGCAGACTTCCTGCGATTCCTCACAGGCAACTAAAACTTTCATCTTTCCAAACGCCCGTCCAGCCAGATAGCACAGCTCTTATATAAGGTAGGCGGTTCGCCTTTTGTCCCGGTAGCGTAACCGTTAGTTAAAAGGGAGATCAGAACTGTCGTCAATCACAGAGAAGTCATCCGTGTTGCCCTGCGAGTAGTTTTGCGGCGCATCCTGCGCCCGATCAGCGGGCTTGCTGTCAGACTTGCCACCGCAGAAGTCAACCTTGTTCGCCATGATTTCCGTTGCGGTGCGGTTGTTCCCCTGCTTGTCGGTATACTTCCGGGTCTGGATGCTACCAGTCACAAGAATCAGGCTGCCCTTCTGAAACCACTTGGAAACAAACAACGCCGTATTACCAAATGCGGTGCAGTTAAAGAAGTCGGTTTCCTTCTGACCTCCGCTCTGACGGTCGCAAGCAATGCTGAACGTGCAAACATCCTTACCGGACTTCGTGACCTTAGCTTCTGGCGTGTGAACCAGACGACCCTGAATTGCGATAGAGTTGAGCATTGTTTAGCCCTCCTTCGGCTGTTTCTGAGCACAGTCCCAACACAGGACGTGCCCAAAGCGTTTCTTCGTGCTTCTTGCAGTTTCCAGCGGAGTGACGGTGCGGTTGTTGTACTGAATAGGCTGCAACTGCTTTCCGCAGCAAGCGCACGGAGGAATATTTTCTGTCTCCGCTTGCTTTTGCGCAGGCTTGTTTGCTCTGCTTGCGGTCTGCTTTTGATACTCGTCCGTGTCAGCGTCCTTCGTATCGTCAATGCAGAACAAACCGTTCAGAGCGTACTTTCTAGCATAGCTACTTGCAGTGCCGGTAATCTGCGAATCGTCCATGCCCTTCTTAAATTCAGGCTCACGAGCGTATGCAGTCACCGTGTAGGTGGCACCATCCTGCGATTCAACCGTTGCAGTGGCTTCGATGTAGTGCCAACTGTCAACGATAACAGGCTTGTCGGAAAGCCGCAGCACAAGGCTATGCGCTTTCAAGATGGGCTTGACCGCTTCGAGAATGTCCTCACACGAGCGGTACTTGTAACCGCCAAATTTGTTCATCTGCCCCTTCGGGGCTTTCAGCTCTGATTGAACAGCCATCAGAGCTTCATGGATTTTGCTGTTGTCCATCAATTATTTTCCTTCCTCGCTTCTTTTCTCGCTTTACGGCAAGCTGGGCAACGCTTAGGCAATGCCATGTTATGCGATTCAAAGAAAATGCGTTCTGCACGGGTGATTTCAAAAGGCTTTCCGCAATCACGGCAAATTTTCTGAACGCTCGTGTCCCAGTCCCAGGAAGCTCTTCTTGCGGCATCTTCGACAGCAAACGCTTCCTTGATTCCGTCATAAGGTCTCCTGACAAGCATATTCTGCGGTGCATGACCGTTTCTGCGAAGCGTTTCCTCCAAATTGTTCCTTTTGCAACTTTTGCAAAGAGTTTCGGTGCTGTTTGGGAACACTGAAAAAGGCTTATTGCACTTTTCACAGTGCTTAATTTCTTTCTTGTATTTACCCATTTTCTTTCCTTTCTTCGGCTTCATTAGGCTTCATTGTTCTTACTTTGGCTTAACTTGGCTGTACAAAATCAACCAGCCATCAGTTCTGCCAACTGTGCGCGGAGGTCTTTCAACTCTGCTTCCCTGTCCTCGATTTCAGACTGCAAGTCCTCGATTTCAGCCAGTCGGTCAGCTTCTTTGGCTTCTGCCATCTGCTCGTTGGTCATAAAGTACACGCCGTCCTCCGGCTCGGTCACACCACCGAATCTGTCAAGGCTAATCATCTTTTGGTCTCCCTCTCTTACGTTCCTCTTTGATTTGCAACGCACTGTACCACTGGTCTTTGTCAATTTCGATAGTAGACCACCGATGGTTACAGACAAGGCACTTTTTTCTGCGAACGATGCTGTCGTGGTCTGACCGGCTGTCAACCGTTGTAATGTTGTCGCTACCGCACATCGGGCATTTCATCGCGCATCCCTCCACTCGTTTGTGTGGTGGGCAACACGCTTGATTTTGCGGCATTCTTGCTCGCTGCGTTCGTCTTCCTCGGCGCTGACTGCCAGTGCGCACAGGACAATGGCCGTTGCGAGAAGCCCGCAGGACACAATCACCCAGCCAAGCATCTGCGCTGTGGTCTGGCATCCTTGAATCGCATCACCGCAGCCAACTGCTGTGATTGCCGCAACCAGACCAATCATTGACAACGCCGCTCCTTTCAAAGTTTTCATTTGTTCTCCTTTTTGCTTCCAAAATTAAAAATCCACACAGTTGCCATCACGGCAGCCGCTACGATGATTCCCCATGTGCCTTTTGTGCCGACCAGCAGTTCAACCAGATGTACCAGCCACAGGTTCAAAAGGAACACCGCCAACACCACCGCAAGAACAGTTCCCCATATCATAATGATTTCTACCAATGCTTTCATTTCTATTCCCTTTCGTTTATTTTTTCGCCATTGCAAATCACGTCTATGCCATGCTTTGCCACTGCAACACCTATCTACGCAATTCCTTCGCTTTTCATTGCTTTTCCTCGCGCTGCCTCGCCTCCGCTTATCAAAGCTACGCCTTGCATACATAGCCATTGCTTTTCCAATCTTTTCCTGGCCATTCCATTGCTCGTCTGAGCCTTGCTTCGCCATGCCTTTGCAGGTCTCGTCAAATCACCGCATTGCCGTTGCCGCTCAAGTCGCTTCGTCTCCAAGCGTTGCCTTAGCATTTCTGAGCAAATCGTCACTATGCCGTTGCCGTTCCACGCCGTGTGCAGCACAGCCCCGCCCAGCCATAGCAGTTAATTGAGGATTTCGTAGGTATAGCGGCCTTTTCCGCTGTTGCGCCACTGGCCGATGCCACGCAGAGCACCGTAGTCCAACCACTCACGCACGACCTTCTCGTGAGAATCGTCCAGAAGAACGATTTCAAACTCGCAGGTCGAACCAGCTGGAATCTGCTCGCTGTTGGCAAGACTGACGCGCTCGCCCTGCGCGGTCTGTGCGCGAAGCGGGCGCTGGCACTCGGTAATCTCGCCGTTCACATGAATGGGAATCATGCGGGGCTGAATGAAAATCAGACCATCAATGACCTTCTTGTAGGCTGTCAGCTTGCCGGATTCGTTGACGGCTTTCTTCTTGCCGATTTCGGTCTTGCCACCGATACGCCCCAGCATACCGCAAGAATCCTTGAAGAAGCCCTTGATCTGATAGTCATACAGGATGGGTTCGCCGTTCTCATTGCGAGGGAACACGGTCATGCCCTTGTCTGCTACGGCATCAGCGCCCAGAGCTGCCACCTCATCCTCGATGGTGTTTGCATCAGGGGACTTGCTGGCGATGAACTCTCGCGCGATGTTCTGGTTGCTAGGCCAAGTGCCGAGAACCGCTTCGATGAATGTGATTCTGACTTTGATTTTTTTCATTTTTGTTCACTCTTTCTTTCTCGATGTGTCTTAGTCGGTCTTTCTCCCGGCTGTGCCAGCGGATTTCCAGCTGACCGTAATATTTACCGTTCATAGGTCAACTCCCCTGTTGCGAGCATCTGTGACACTTCGCCGTAATGCTTGCCCAGTTTGTCCGCAAGGGCTTGTACTTCTCCGATGGACGGAAACGTCTTTTCCGGTTTGCACGCTGCCTTCTTGCGCTTCCTGTCACGCTCTTTGTCAACCTTGCGCTTGCATTCTGAACAGTACTTTTTTGTCGGTCTGACAACGCCAAGATACAGGCCGCAACGCTCACAGTACTTTTCTTCCACGCTGCATCTCCTCTTTCAGTCTGGATTCCCGATTGTGACGTTCAAAGCACTGGTTGATGGATTTCTCCATCCACAGCACCTTGTTGGCATCGTTTCTTGACACGCCAGCAGCCATTGCCAGCTTCAGTCTGCGCTTGTGGCTTTGCGCTTTGCGAAATTCCATCACCAGCACTCACCAGCCTTTTTGGTGATGAACGCAGGCACATCCCTGCCGGTAGTCCGACACAGGCAGACACATTTGGCAACCCAAATATCAAAAGAAGCAGAAGGGATGCAGCACGTTGCATTTCTCTTAAAGCTTTCATTATCCGGTTTACTAAGCCAAACAGAAACTGCCTTGTAGTCATACGCTTCCGTGACTCTGCACCATTCGATGCTATACCCATCCAAACACAGTCGGTTCATAATACGCATTGCCATAAGCTTTGCTTCGATGAGTTCTCCTTCTGTCCACTTCAGCTTGTCCGCTTCATAGACCTTGACCGCCTCGTCAATGGCGTGGTGCGCTTCTTCCGGGTATTCAAGGTCTACTTTCAAGGTGATAATCTGCTCCATGTTCAGTCCTCCCATCCTCCGAAGTCTTGCTGTTCTGCAACAGCCCTGGTCTCGATTCTCGGCGTGATGCCCAGCTTCTTGATCTGCTCATGGATGAGCTTTTCACCCTCGACCGTCCAAACTGTCGTGTTCGGGATATAAGTCTTGCCGTTGGAGCGCTGAATAGCCTTACCTTTGCGGTTCTTAGTGTAGCCCTTGCCCTGATAGGGTTTGTACAGCACCCACTGACCGTCGCTGTCTTTGTACTGGACTCGCTGGCTGTAAAGCAGCTTGTTCAGCTTTTCAGCAGTCAGACCGTAGTCCTTTGCAATGCTGGTGGCCGTCCGGCAGTTGTCCGCAATGCACACAGCACGAGCGAACTCAGCATCCGGTGTCAGCTCTGCAATCCGCTTGTCTTTCTCCTCCAGTTCCTCATGCGCTGCGATCAGAGCAGTTGCCAGAAGCTGCGACCGAGTAAGCTGCGGTGCATTATAGCTTCCAGTCTTGCGGATTGCAGGAAGCACATCGTTCGTGACCCATCTACGGAACGGAGCCGCTTCCGGTTTGTCGCTTCGGAGGATGACATGGTACAAACCGCTTTCGTTGACGATTACCATTTCCTGTTTGCCGCCAAGGGTGTCAATCAGACTGACACCCTTTTCGTCATCATCTAATCGGTCAGCAGCCATGCGGTTATTGCTAATACCAAGCACAGCGCACACGTCTTTCAGAACGAACCATGCTTCGCCGTCCATATCAACCGTGCGAACTTTGCTGTTCTGATATTCAAAAACTTGAATGTTTGCCATTTTTTCTCTCCCTTCTTACACTCCCGAATCCTGAATATTCAAAATCCGGCAGATACTTTTCTTAATGCCGGGCGTTTCCAGCTTTCCTGTCTTAACCTTGAAAAGGTAAGAACGGTCAAAATATCGTCCGGTGTCCTCCTTGACTTTTTCAATCAACCAGTCATTGGTCTTGTCTTTTTGGATAAGAGCAATCTCGATTTGTTTGCCAAAGTCACACAGAGGCTTTTTTTCAGCCATTATTTCACCTCCGGCTATTGATTTTTACGCATAAGTGTAATATAATGAAGTTGCTAGAAATCATTCATTACGCCTTCGCGGTACGGTCTTAGTATAATACGCTTTCGCGTAAAATGCAAGGCTTTTTTAAGCGTTCGCGTAATTTCAGCAAACCTTACAATGCGAGGACTGGAATTATGGCAAACTTGTACGAAAATATTGAAAAACTCTGCAAGCAGCGTGGAGTAAATGTGACCACAATGTGCAAGGAATCGGGTGCAAGCCGTGGGTCTTTGACCGATTTGAAAAACGGTAGAAAGCAAACCTTGAAATATGAAACGCTCGATAAGATAGCTTCTTATTTTGGAACAAGCGTAGATGCTTTGGTTTCTGGCGAACATAAAGAAAACCCGCCCCAGCAGCCGCAAAGTGAAGTTGACGCGGATATTAAATGGATTGAGCAGAAGCTAGTAGAGATGCCGAAAGAAAAGCGTGAAGCTTTGATGAAGCTTATCAGGACTATGTGAGGTGACGGCGTGGGCAAAAAGAAATTTAGCAAAGAAGAACTGCTGAACGACAAAAGTTCTCACATGGGTGATAGGTTTTCATTTGCCTTCGGTGCGCTTTTCTTGGTTGCTTCATTTATTTTCCTTGTGTATTCTTCAACCGCCTTTTTAATCGTTGCAGCCATTGGGGCTATGATGTTGATAAAAGGTAAACGCGGATACGATATGTTTCTTGAAAGAGAAAAGCTCAAAACAAAAATGTACGAAACACCTGTGTCCGCAAAGATTGTAGGCTCTGGTGAAAGCAAGAAGGCCGGAAGCGCCGCACTCCGTTCCGCTGTTGGCGGTTCAATTGCCGGATTGCCCGGTGCTGTTTACGGTGCAGCATCCGCAAAATCTAAAACAACCGTCACGTTTTATGTGACGTATGAAGATGGGCATCACGGAAGCGAAACTGTAAATTCCGATTCTAGCCGGTTCTTAAAACTGATGAAGGTCTGTGAAGATTGACCCGGTACAAATAAAACCCCTTGCGCCGGGCTTTCGGTAGCCTTATGCGCAAGGGGTTTTGTCATGCGTTAGTTATTATTTCTTTAGCTGCCGGAATCTTTTCAGGGTGTTCCAGCAGCCATGCAATAAATCGGTCAATCTTGGCTCTTTCCTGTTCACTCATTGTGGCATATCCTCCCGATCGGCAAGTGCGGATGTTCATTCGATACGATTATACATCTTTCTGTTGTACAGTCAATATCATTTTAACAACTTCGTAAAAATCGAATGTTTTCTTCACATCCATTACTTCACGTCAGGGAAGCCGCGAGTGTTCAAGTCAAAAGGGACAACGCCTATCCATCTTTCCTCCAATCACAGCTCTACGAGCTGTCCGTCAATGCGTTCGATGTTGTCTGCTGGGTCTCGTCCATCGTCTAATGCGGCTACGGCGCGTTCCAGGATGCCTTTTGCTTCGAGGTAAACATCTTTATCAGCTTCGTACCCAGAAAGGCTTAGGACAAGCTCTAACGTCCGTTTGCGAGCGTATGGAATAATCAGAGCATCTACGGTTCGTTTCATTCGCTTTCCTCCCACGGTTCAGGTGTGTGCGGCTGCCCATCGGGAACGCTTGCAGGCATTCCGTCGATGATCGGCATACGTTCATGGTTCCAGATTACAGTTTCTTTCATTTTTGTTCCACTCCTCTTTGGAATTTTTTGACAATACAGTTATAACATAGGCTGCTGTTGGTTCTCCATAGCAGCTTTTTCCATTTTTTGGCTTGTCGAACCCGGCAGGTTTGCCGGATTTTGTTGAAAGGGTGAGAATTTATGGATGAATATTTAGTAAGAACAGCCAAAGCATTAGAGATAGCTCGAATGCGTTCCGGTTTGAGCCAGCAGAAATTGGCGGCACGGATGGGCGTAAATCGTGGCACGGTCGCCAATTGGGAGCAAGGTCTGGCAGCCATTTCCCTTCCGATGGCTATGCGCTGGTTCACCTGTTGCGGCGTATCGGTGGCTCGATACATGGACGCTTGCATTCACCCAGGGCTGCTGGAGCATCTGGAAGATGGCCTTTCCGATTTGGAGAAACGGAAGGTTCTCATAGATGCTATGATGGAGTGTTCCTCCTACGAAATAGATGCCCTGTTATACATTCGGTACGGAGATCACGGTTCAGACCACATCGGCGTACTGACGGAGATTCTGGCAAACCTCCACACGCCCTTGAAAGACAGGGTCGCTGTCTGCCGGATGGTGTCTGGTAGCTATGAGATGGCGCAGGCCACTAAAACAGACCCAGACCCGAACGGAACCGCCCCAAAGATGGAGATTCTATATCAGGCGCAGGATGCTGGAACGGAAGCTGCTATGAAGTCTAACGATTCCTATACCGTGAATCCAAATAATATAACTGGCTGATTGTCGAATTATCGTTGTTTATGATGAACATCTTGTACACGTTCATCCACTTTTTGTACACGTTTCATGCAGATTAGGTATACCTTTATCTTGTCATTCCGTCCCCCATAGGCTGCAAATCGACAATGTTTGCGCGGAATAAATAACGGATTTACGTTAATTTGTTGTTTGCGATTGAGTAACTCGTCAATCCGTCCCCCATCGTGCAGATTAGGTATACCTTTCCATCCACTTTTTGTACACCTATCCACAATCCGTCCACGTTTGGCATGGCTAATGGAAGGTCGCTTCACCACCGGTACAGTCTTATTCAGCAAGTGACGGCTTGAGTTATCCACAAACTGGAATGGAAAAATAAAGAAATTGTTGAAAATTATTGTCATCGACTATTTAACGATGATATTTAACCTCTTGTTTATTTCTTGTTTAATATATAATATGTATACGGGGGACGAAATGACAAAGCATGGGGGACGTTTTGACAAGTCACGGGGGACAAAATGACGAGGACATGGGGGACAAAAAGACAAGCCATGGGGGACAAAAATCATTGACACGTCCCCCAACTTGTGATATACTGTTTTCAGACCATTAAAGGAAGTGAGCAGATGCCGAAAATATCAGACAACAACCTTGTCGAAAAGAGCAAGTCCCTTGTGTGGGCAAAGTTCAGGGACTACACAGCAGGAGAACTTCGTCTGCTAGAGGTTTACCTATCAAGAATTAACCCAAGAGACCCAAGTAGCAGTCGTGTAGAGTTTACTCTTGCTGAATACAGAGAACTGCTTGGGCTGAAAAGCCTTGACGCTCGAAGGATTGAGCCGCAGATCAAGCACTTTCTTGGCAATACGGTGTCGATTCCAATTGACAAGGAGAAAGGAACATTTGAAAGCTTTGTCTTGTTTACAAGGGCAAAACTGGACTATGTACCAGAAACAAGGTCTTACGTCGTGGCAATCACCTGCAACCCAGACCTTCGCTCCATCTTTTTTGATATTGCTGAAAGCGGATATGTTCGGTATCGACTGCGTTACACTTCACGAATGAAGTCACAGTACAGCATTTTGCTCTATTCAATTCTTCGAGACTGGTTGAATATGGACAACAAGCCGCATGAAATCAGTCTGAAGAAGTTGAGAGAGCAGCTCGGCGCGATGGAAGCCAGCTACGATGTTTATAAGAACCTTCGCAAACGAGTGCTTGACGTTGCGGTAGATGAGATCAATGCCGTGTCTGACATTGTTGTGACCTACGAACCAGTCCTTGTGGCACGAAAGGCTGTGGCAGTCAAGTTTAAGCCCAAAATTAAAGCGTTTGAGAAGCTGATTGAAGCGAAGGCAAGTGAAGTGCTGGCCGAACCTCAAAAAGCCGTGAGGAAGCCCCGCAAAAGCGGATATGAGGATTTCGACTGGTCTGTGTGTGACGAACTGGAAAAGCAGGACTGCATTGACGTGGCGAAGGTGGTTGAGAAGTGGATGAAGAAAGAGCATCCAGAAATCAAGCTGCCGAGACGCAGAGAAGCGGTCTACGACACGGTGAAGGCTGCGTATAAGGACATTTTGTCTTTGGATAGGTCTCCGTTCCCAGACAGGCCTGTTGGGTATCTGATTAGAAGCGTGGATAAGGCAGGTATCGTAGATAGGTATATGCCAGCGTTCTATTCCATTGAAGCCTTGCAAGAGTAGCCAGAATGAGCAGATGATGCAGAAAGGAGAAAGAATGGGATGGATTAGTGTGAAAGATGAGTTGCCAAATTACAGGGAAAATGTAATTGTTTTCACGGAAAAGCATATTGACGTTGGGCATTTGGCAAGAGGAAGATATGGTTCTTTGTGGTGGGAAAGGGATTCTGTTGATGTATGGAAGGACAACGAAGTTCTAAGAGATGTAACCCATTGGATGCCACTTCCTGATGAACCCGAAGAATAAAGAAAGAGTGATAAAATGGCAAAAATTATAGCGGTCGCCAACCAGAAAGGCGGCACAGGAAAGACTACCACAAGCACCTGTCTAGCAGGTGCGTTGCAGTTGCTTGGCAAGAAAGTTCTGCTGGTGGACTGCGATGCCCAGTGCAACGCAACGGACACCTACGGCGCACAGACAGAGGACGTATGCACCCTGTTTGATGTGATGACACGGCAGGGAACGGTCGAAGAAGGGATCCAGCACTGTGAAGCTGGTGACATTCTGCCGTCTGATAGCGCGTTGAAGGACATTGACGAGCAGCTTGTCCGGGACATGGGCAAGAACTTCCGTCTGCGAGAAGCCCTTGAGAGCGTGTCCGGGCAGTACGATTACATTGTGCTGGACACTCCCCCGCAGCTTGGTCTTGCGCTTGTGAACGCGCTGATCGCCGCCAACAGTATCATCGTTCCAATCACAGCAGACCGATATGCACTTGCCGGATTAAGCCAGCTTTCGCAGACCATCGGCGATGTTCGCAGATACTTCAACCCAACTTTGAAGATTGAAGGTTTGCTTCTGAACCAGTACAAGAGCCGTGAGAACCTGTCCAAAGAGGTTGTGGAGCAGCTTCCTGTGATTGCACAGAGCATGGGGACAACGCTGTTGGACGTGAAGATTAGACCGTCTATGGGCGTTCGTAAAGCGCAGGCAGAGCGGCACAGCCTGTTCAGCGGCGACACGGCAAAGAGTACCAGCGCAGAGGATTTCAAGGCGTTGGCAGAGATTATTGTAAAAGGAGAAGAAAAATGAGCGGTGGACATTGGGATTATCAAAATGACAGCCTTGCAAATGCTATTTATCAGCACTGCTACCCAGATTATAACCTTGCAGATGAACGTGTAAAAGAGCTTTCGATTATTGCACGAAAAGAAAATCCGCTTGGAGACAAAGATTTAAGTATGCTTCTGTACGATTTGCTTTGTGTTTTGCATAGCTGTGATTGGTACAGAAGTGGCGACACTGATAAAGAGCAGTATAAGAAGGATGTACAGTATTTCAAGGAAAAATGGTTATGGAGCAAGGAATGGATTAAAGTGAGCGACCACTACCCCGAAATGGTGGATATAAACGGAGAACTTGAAAGCAATCCTGTCCTCGTTGCATCGCCGTTGACAGGAACAGATATTGCACAGTGTTACTTCTATCCAGAAGACGGTGGAAAACCTATTTGGAAAACAGATTGGTGTAATAATCTTGGAGCGACGCATTGGATGCCGTTACCAGAAGCTCCGTCCTTTGAAGATTCGGATTATGAGGAGGCTGACACAGAATGAAATCAACCAGCAAAAAATCAACAGGTTTGCTTGGCGGGGTTGATTTTCAGCCTATTTTTTTGGAACAGCCATTAAGCCGAAGTGAGCCAAAGGAAGAAGAAGTAAGCCAAGCAAAGCCGAACGAAGCCGAACAAGCACCGATTAAGCCCAGTGAAGCCGCAGACAGCCATGTACAGCCTAATGAAGCACAGTTAAGCAGTATTAAGCCGAAGCAAGCCAAAGACAGCGAAACACAGCCAAACAATGCCGTAGTAAGCGAAAGCAAGCCGAAGAAGCTGAAACAGGCGAAGGAAGTTCAACGCCTTATCGAACAAGGCGATGTTCCCGGCGCACTAGCTGAAGCCGGTTTGACAAAGAAAAAAATCCCGATGCCGGAATCGCATCAGGGCGTTGCAAGCGGTGATGGCAAGCGTTCAAAGCGTATTACCATTCTTATGAGCGAGGAAGAACGCAAGTACATCAACCGTGAAGCCAGACGGCACGGAATGACGATTGGGCAGTTCGTGTACGCTCTGGCAGTTGCAGCGGCAGAGGGGAAGATTGAGTTGGAGGATTTCTTGGAGGATTAACGAATGGGCGTAACAATCAAATGCAAAAAGACTGGGCGTGAAATAGATGTGGGCTATTTCGGTTTTTTCAAGTTGAGAACGAAAGTTGCAGAACTTGTTAGTTCGGAAGTCGGAGAACACTATAAAAAGCTTGATGACATTTTCGACATACCATCTCCCGAAAAAGAACACGCTCTTGAATCGTACAATGACGAAACAGAGCGATTGGTTGAAAGCAAGGAACTTCCAATCAAAATTGCAGATTTCCTTTATCAATCGGACTGTGACGGAAAAATCAGATACGGTGCCTGCAAGCAAATCTTGAAAGTTATAGGTGATTATGACGATAGCATTATTTACGGATATGCGGGCAGAGAAAATCCTGCAAAGTTCAAGGACTTCAAAGAAATTCTTCAAGATTGCGTAGACAATAAGTGCTTTATGATTTGGAGATAACAATAAACCCCTGTGTAGTCACAATGACCGCACAGGGGAGAAAGGAAGAACATGAACGATAAAGCTTCACTCGAAAGCTTGACTTGCAGAGAAAAAGAAAAATTTGCGGTTGGCTTTAGATGTCAACATTGCGGAACGGTTGCTTTGGTAAAAGGTAAAGACATGAAGATAGAAGAAAAATTCATGGACAGAAAATTCATGGATGGAAGCTATGTTTGGATTTGCCCGATGTGCAAGTTCGGAATGGAAAGCATCACATTTGCGCCAGTCGAAAATATTTTTGATGAATAACAAAACGAACCCCTGTGCAACCAATCAAGGCTACACAGGGGTTCGTTTTACTTATCAGCAATGCAATCCCAGTAGAGATATGCCTTGCCATCTGCGGCATCTGCATCCTCAAGGAACGCCTTTGCCATGTCAGCGTAGAAGCCAGGAGTGTCAACGGACTGACGCTTTGCGACCTGACAATAATCCGAGTACATCATGTTCATAACAGCCCAGAAATCGTTTGGGTCACAGTTTATATTACGCTGTTTGGCAACGTCCTGTGTCTGTTCCAACGTCCAGTGACAGCCCTTTGTGCCGTCAGCGTTCACCATGCTATCGCACCATTCCTCCGCTTCATCGTGGGTGAGGTGCTGGCGTGGCATCTTGATGGAGCGGCTGTCAGCACCGCCACGTTCGTACTGCCCAGACTGCTTGTCCCAGTCGCCGTTCTGCGAGAAGCCGATTTGCGGCATCTTGCGCCCATACTCTACGTCAGGGTAGCGGGGGATAGGGTAGGGGGCGATGTAGCGGTTCTCTTCCTGCGGATAATAGGGATAGCGGTCGTTGCCGCCTTCCAGCTTACGCAGACGCCGTTCCATCTCGCGCTCCCTGCGGTCACGCTCTTCCTCAAGGCGGTCGCGCTCCGGCTCACGGTCTTTGTCGTGGTCACGGAGCATCATCATGCGGCGGAAATTGTTTTTGCCCATAATCTACACCTCCTCAAGAAATGGACGCGGGCGCACCGGCGTGGGAACGGCAGAAGCAGCCAAGATACTTGAACGTACCGGTGCCGGTCGCAGACGTTGCAACGCGGGTAGCATAGCGAGTGCGAGTGTGGATGCTCTCAGCGGTCGCCTGAGCGCAGTTGCAGTCGGTCAGAGGGTATGCGGTAGTTCCTGCGCCGATGGTAATGACAACAGGGGCGTTGATGGTGGTCGTGTCCGGGATGCTCTGGGCAACCACGATGCAATACTTCTCTCCGTTCTGGTATGAGCCAGCAGGGATATTGATGGTCAGCGTATCATTGGCGAACGTCACCGACTGGCTCAAGACCAGATGCGGGCAGAGTTTGCAGCTTGTTTTGCAAGCCATAATGTTTTCCTCCTAAAAAATCAGGGGCAGAGGTGTTTTCCCCCTGCCCCGATGGTTCACCCGGTATTATCGGGGAGTGTGTTGGTTAGCAGCCGCCGCAGCAGTTCACGCTCACGTTGGGGTTTGCCACCTGATAAGCGGGAATCGGACGAGGATTGACCCGGTTCAGGATGGTATCAGTCTGCTGGGACATCACGGTGGTCAAAAGCGCATTCTGACGATCCTGAGAAGCCGCGAACTTCAGGCTCTGGTTCTCAGCGGTCAGAGTGGCAATCTTGTCCTGCGTGAAGTAGTCCATCATGCTGCGGAAGTTGGCGTTGCAGTTGTCCACGATGGCGCGGGCGTTGTCTGCGATAGCCTGACGGGTAGCGCAGTCCTCCGTTGCGATGGTGTATTTCAGGTCGCCGATCAGCTGCTTGTTCTCGCAGCAGCAAGATGCCAGCTGCGTAGCAAGTGCGGTCTGACCGGCCTGCCGGGCGTTGCCCTCCTGCATGATGGCAAGGCTGATGGCGTTGTCACCGTTGGACACGCTGCGTTCCAGGCCGTTTATGAGCTGTGCGTTCTGGTAGCCAAGCTGACAGATTGCGCTGTTCACGCCAGCAAAGCCGTTCGCAATGTTGGCGTTGATTCCGTTGATCTGTGCCAGCTGGTCATAGCCCAGAGAGCAGATACCGCTCTGGATGCCCGCCAGAGAGCGGGAGGTGTCTTGCTGGTAGAAGCCCTCAGACAGAGCCGCACGGGTGTCGTTACCACCCTGACCAGTTGCGCCAGTGCCGACCAGATAGGGGATGTAGCTGTTCATGCCGTTGTCACCGCCGTTCCGGCCATAGCCGTTTGTGCCCCAGCCGAAGATGATGGCGAGGATGATAACCGCCCACAGACCTTCGTTGCCGAAGAATCCACCGTTGTTATTGCCACCATCCTGCCCAGCCAGATAGCCAGTTGCAAAATCGTCCATAACAAAACTCCTTTCAGTTTTGCGTTATGCTATCCCGCTACCGTGTGCAGCGGGCAAAGCCAAATCAAAGCGGTTTTTGTCAAGTCCGCAAAACTGAGAAGCGTTTCGCTTAGAGGGATGCGTTATCGGGGCAGCGTCAGATTCAGGACGCTTGCCAGCTGGTTCAGGTCGATGCCACGCTCTTTGGCGAGGTTCTGCGCCATCGTCCTGAGTTGCGCTTCGTTCTTACCCTGAATCAGGTTCAAACCCTGCATGATAGGAGCATTCTGCCCGCTTAACTGCTGGATAAGCCCCATCGGGTTTTGCCCGGCGCGAGCCAGATTTGCAAGCTGCATGATGGGGCTATGAGTAATCATATCAAACGGAGAGGACATCGCTTATTCTCCTTTCTTCGCTGCGGCAGCTGGCTTAGAAAAGCTCTTCTGCCACTTTTCCAGCTCATCCAGACGGTGGACGAGGGTGTTGTACTGCTCAATAGGCACATACTGCTGTGTCGGTGCAGCGGTCTGCTGTGCCTGTTGCGCCTGCATCTGGCGCCATGCTTCCGGGCTGTAAAACTCCTGCACATAGGATTCACAGGTGTCTGGGTTGAGACGCTTGCAGTAGATCACGCCACTGCGCAAGTCTGGGCAGTAGGTCGGTCTGCCGTACAGGTCAGACGGTATTGCCAGAAATTCCTCCCTGCTGGAAACAGGTCTGCCGAGCAGCCAACCGCCATCTTGTACCGATTGCTGAACAGGCTGCTGCCCATTCATCGGCTGCGGACGCTGCGGTTGTGCCTGTTGCATCTGCGCGTTCGGTAGGGGAGTGGCAAGCCCAACTGTTCCCATGCCGCCGTAAGGATTGACAGGCTGCTGCGGAACGTAAGGCGCTCCGGGTGTCGGGTAATAGCTCATAATACATCCCTCCTATTGCATCCAGTGTACCGCATCGGAAAAAAACGAAAGACAACGAACGTCAAACGAAGGACAAAAAAAGAAAAGCGCCCACACGGAAAAATCCGCATGAGCGCTTAACTGATAAGGGCACACACTTTGGAGTGCAATGCTAAGATATCACATCATCCAATATATGGCAATGCTTTCGGCAAAACTAGTGCAAATAAAACAAAATCCCCCACTTTGACTACAACGTACCCCGCGTGGAACGCAGGGCTTCGGCAAAACAGGGGATTTTTTGCTTATCAGCTTATGTGCGTAGGAGTATACAGCGGAATAAATCGCTTCCAGCTGTGGCAGTGTCTAGGCCAATACCGAATAAGATACCAATCTCCAAACAGATGAAAAGTGGTGTAGTATTTTGCAATTCTTGCCACTCGTTCTTCTTTTGTATTGCACATAAGCATCACCATATAAAATCGTCTCCCGCATGGTACGCACTGCAAGTAGGCGGGCGGGAGACTGATCGGCGCCTATCTGGCAACCGCTTTTTTCATTCCCAGATAAAGCACTGGGCTAGCTGGCAAATATCCACCCTAATGCGCTTCTTCGAGAGGCCGGGTGGATTTGTTGAGATTATTATACCACAAATCGTGAAAAAAGAAAAGCGGCAGACCCGAAAGCCTGCCGCTTCAATGCGATTTCGTAAAAAATCGCACCCAATTAAGATTATGATATCACACATCCAGCATTTTATCAATAATTTTCAGCCTATTGCCGATTGATGTCCGACAATACGGAACACGCGCTGCAATATCAACTTGGCATAGCTGGTCAACGTACCGCAACCGGGCGATTTTCCGGTCATACCTCCCAAGCGGCGCGCGTTTTATCACAGCTTTTATCTGTTCTGCATTAAGCCCTTGCAACGCTGGCGGAAAGACTATGCGAGCCGCCGCCACAGGTAGCACCGAGCCAGAAAGGCTGCGGCAGCTGTCCGGCGTTGCGCACCATATTGCCAATGCTGGCAAAATGGTGACGTTTTGTCACCGTTTCGCCGTCAAGGCGGACTTCATTCGTGAAAACCGCCCATTTTAACGCATGTTGCAGATATGTAGTGCTTGCCATGATATCCTCCTTACAGTGTGATTTCCTCAGCGTTCGCCTTGTCCTCAGCATCCAGCGCATCGTAGTACGCCTGCGCAAGGGCTTCCACCTCTGCGATGTCGTCCTCTGTCAGCAGGCCGCTGTCCAGATGGGTGTACGCCTTGTCCAGCCAGAACGCAACATCGCGTCCTGCGGCGATTTCCCGCTTAATGGAGCGTAACGTCAGGTCGTGCCTGGCTTTAGATTTGATGGCCATATGTATGTACCTCCTTATGTGTTAGTCATTGATGCCACAGCGTCCTCAAGGTCAGTGATGAGCTTGATGGGGTCAGCTCGTCCTGTCACCGTCACACTGTCTGCATCGGTTATGACCGTGTTTGTGCCGCTCAGAGCAGAGATTGACTGTGCGCCGGTTGCAGTGATGGGCACAGGCTCTGCCAGCTTGTACGCAATTTGCACCGGCGTTCCGGCGGCGTACTGGGCGGCGAGGTAGGCATTCAGGTCGTCAGCGTTGGCAAACAGATCGTCAATCTTAGACTTTGCCAAAAAACAAAACTCGTAATTTGTATTCGCGCCAAAAAACTTGGCGCCAAAATGACTGCAACAAATAACCCCATGTTCTGAAATCCCCGGTGCGGAATGCGCCGGTAGATTATAAAAGACGTTGTTGTATAATCTAAATTTTAGTTCGTTGCCGTCCAGCGTGATAGTCTTTGCGCTTTCGTTTCCATCTCCCGTCACTGCGTCCACCGTGCCGCCGTAGATGGTGTGGGGCAGAGTGAGGGTGGTGGTTTGGCCTACCTGCACTGCGTTATTCAGCAGAATAGGCCGAATGTTGTCGGGCGATGGGTCGCCTGAACCCCCTTGAGCAGGTTGCTCCGAAAAAAAGATACCATTCGCGTCTGGCACAACAACTGGCTCTGCCAGCTTGTAGCAGACTTGCACAGGTGTTCCAGCTGCGTACTGGGCGGCAAGGTAGGATTTCAAAGTGCCAACGTCTGAAAATGTAGACCAACGCAGATATAGGGATGTTTTCCACCCGCTTACTCCTTGTACCGTATTCGAACCTGAAATCGATGCAAAAGGGAACGTTGTGCAACAATCGTCCTTGGACAGCACTCTTGTTCCAATGGAAATCGCAGTGCACTGAAAATAAAGAACATCACCGGACCCAACGGCATTCCACTTTTCCGTTCCATCCAGTGTCACCAGCTTCCACGCCCGTAATCCATCCGCCCGATTGACTGTCACACTATCCCTACACTTGATAGGCCGGATATTATCAGGTGACGGCTCTCCTGTACCCTCTTGCGTCGGCTCCCACTCAGCCTTTACGCCCAGCGGATAGCCTGCCACAGGATAAAATTGCACAGGGTTTCCGGTCTCCTCCAGCGGCGGGCAGAGCATATCCACGATGTGCTTGCTGCTCCAGGCGTCGGAGCCCACGGTGGTATCATTGATTTGTGTGCCATCTTTGCCGTCTGCACCTGCCGGGCCGGGGTCACCTTTAGGCCCCTGTGGCCCCTGCTCACCACGAGGGCCTGTCTCGCCCTGTGGGCCAGTGGCACCCGTAGCGCCTGTGGGGCCTTGAGGGCCCTGTGCGCCCTGCGGGCCGACCGGGCCGATGGGTCCAGTGTCGCCCTTGTCGCCCTTAAAGTCACCGCTTGCGATGCCGTTCTTCAGTTCCCGCAAGCTGTCAGCAGCTTTCTGAGCGCTCTGATTTGCATTGCCCGCACTGGTGGCGGCTTCACTGGCGGCCGTCTGTGCATCGGTCTTGGCCTGCTCTGCGGCGGTGGCATCGGTGTGCACGGCATCCACCAGCTGCTGCCAGGCAGGTGTGCCAGGCTCCGGCATGCTGCCGTCCTCTGTGCCGCTGTTGGCACTGACACGATACCGCAGGTCTGCGCTGGTGACGGTCTTTGCGCCGTCGCTGCCCTCAAAGGTGACGCACCCGCTCCCGGGCTGTGCGGTCACGCTGGCGGGCACGGCCACATAGCCGTCCACCACCAGCGAGGATGCCGGGTCTTTGCCGCCTGGCACATGCCAAAATGCCCGGATGGTCAGGCCCTCCCACTCGCCGGTGGCGGTGATGGCAAGGCGGTACACGCCCCGGTTCTTGGTGTAGCCAAAGCGCACCAGCTGCTCATAGCCCGGCACTTTGACGACGCCATTGGATGCGAGAGATACGCTTTGCTCAATCATGCTTTACTCCTTGTTGATGGTAGGCTTCTTTTCTGCCAGTGCCTTTTTCATCATGCTGACGGCCTTTTCAATCACACTGTCCAGCACTTCATCGGTGATAAAAGGCTTGAGCCAGTCCGGCAATGCGCCGCGCAGCGCAGCAAAGACCTGCGCCTTTTTCTTGGCGCCCTGACCGCTGCCCATGATGCTGTTTTCTGCCAGGGTCACCAGTTCCAGCGCCCACTGCTTGACGTACTGCTTATAGCCCAGGCGGATGGCACCAACGGCCAGCGCGGCAAAGCCGGTGAACATCAGTACCAGTGCGATGGGTGCGGGGATAAAGTTAAAGATTGCTTCCATGATTCGTTACTCCTTTCAGTAGGTAGTTGTTGATATCGGATTTGCTTTTTTGCATACCTTCGCGGTTGTTGCCGGACAGTTGCGCATCCAAAAGATTCTGTACGCCAACAAGCACGAGACGCATTTCTTCATCGATGCCGTCAAATCGCGTCATGTCGCGTCTAAGGGCCGCGGCGTGCTGCGTGGAAACGGTTTCTACCGCAGCCAGTCGCTTTTCAATGGTGTCAATGCGCTTGTTCTGCGCGTTGTCCGGCTCCTGTGCCTTTTTGACGTACTTGTGTATAATTTCCAGCACCTTGTCGATGGTGATGGTCGCAGCGCACAGGCTGCCCAGGACGCCCAGCACCCACAGTAAAGCCTCTTTTTCGGTCATTTACCCTCCCGGAGACGGGTCAGGCCCTTCTTGCAGATGATTTTTGGATAGTTGCGTGTGGTCACATTGAGGTCAACGTGACCGGAGATGCCAGGTACGCTGCCCTTGCTGGTGTGCTGGTGGGTGTTGTAGGCAAAGGTCACGGCAGGTGTCTTTCCTGTGTAGTCAGCCAGCCAGACGTCGTAAGGGCTGAGGGCAGCACCGCCCATATACAGGCGCGTCTTAGCAAAGCTGGTGTAGGTATAGAGCTGGGCATAAAAGCCCATGCCCTCCACCTTTTTCAGGGCGTAGGCTGTCAGGCCGGTCAACGCCTGCTTGCCAAGAGCCCTGAATTTGTTGTCCTCCACGTCCACTGCCACAGGCATTTCCAGCGTCTTGCCACGCAGGGCGTCAGCCAGCAAGGAAAGCTCTGCATCGGCCATCGCCTCGCTGGTGGCGTAGGTGTAGTAATACACGCCCACCGCCAGACCTGCCGCCTTTGCATTGCGGTAGTTTGCTTCAAAGGTCGGGTCGATGTACAGGCCGTCCGCCCGCTTGGAGAGTCTGCGGTTTGTGCTGACGGTCTTGAGCATGACGCCCTGATAGCCAGCGGCCTTGACCTTCTTCCAGCCCTCCGGTGTAATGCTGCCCTGATACCGGCTTACGTCGATGTAGCGGTAGGGCGGTGCTCCCGTCCACTCGGTCACAGATGCCATTGTGTCCTCCTGTTCTGCCTGTTCTTCCGCCAAAGCGGCAAAGAACCGGCTCAAAAAGTTAAAAAGTGCGGTCAAAATGTGTTGTTTATTGCGATCAACCTCCCGGGCCCAAGAGTAGGCATTAAGCGCCATGGGTGGTCTCCTGCTGGGCCAGCAGCTCGGTCAGCTCTTTGTACTCGGCCTCGGTGATG
>ULQC01000612.1_pt1 | contig 35598 bp, 32 predicted proteins | sample 1954091 | NCBI WGS metagenome assembly ULQC01 (sample SAMEA4835645, study PRJEB28245) | human gut metagenome | biome: gut microbiome; material: fecal sample | place: Denmark | collected 2008
AGAGCTGAAACAGATTTTTCCGTTTAACAATACCTTATATGTTGTGCGGCTGCGCGGCAGCGATATTTTAAAAGCTTTGGAGCACGGGCTGGGCAGTAAGGAAATTGGCAGGGTGCGTTTTGCCGGGCTTACCGTAACGGCAGATTTAACTGCGCCGGAAGGCAGAAGGCTAATATCTGCGCAGTTGGCAGACGGCAGTATGCTGAACCATGAGAGATATTACAGCGCTGCTGTTAATGATTTTCTGCTTTCCGGCGGCGACGGTTATACCTCTGTAAAAGGTGCGGAAATAATCAGCGAAAGGGGCAAGGACCTTGATGTTTTAAGCACGGCGCTGACAAAGGCAGGGCAAATAAATTTTGATTATAATAATAAGCGTTTGATTTTAAAGTAACGGGAGGTTATTATGGAAAATTTAAGCACTATAACTTGCGGAACTTTTTTGGAAGAACTGGCGTCCAAAGCGCCGACACCGGGCGGCGGTGCGGCTTCGGCACTTTGCGGGGCTGTTGCGGCGGCGCTTACGGCCATGCTTGCCAATTTAACTGTGGGCAAAGCAGGCAGCGAAGAAAATGAGCAGCAAACTGTACAGATTATTGCCGCTGCCGGTAAACTGCGTGAAGAATTGACGGCGCTTGCAGATGATGATGCAGCTGTATTCGGCAAATTTATGGCGGCGTATAAAATGCCCAAAACAACGGATGAAGAAAAAGCGGCGCGTACGGCTGCAATACAGCAGGCTGCTGTTGCGGCGGCAGATGTCCCCATGCAGATTGCCGAAAAAAGCATGGAGGTACTGCTCTTGGCCCGCAGGATTATTGTTATCGGCAACCCCAATGCCATCAGCGACGGAACGGTATCGGCCATTGTGGCAAGGGCAGCGCTGCGCAGTGCATTATATAACGTAAAAATTAACCTTGGGCTTATTAAAGACGCTGCTTATGTGGAGCAGGCAGCGGCCAAAATGCAGATGCTGGAGGCAAAAGCACTGGAAACAGAAGCTTTTGTGCTGGCGCGTACTGATGAAATTTTAAAGTAATGACGCTTGACTGATAAGCATATTTATCATATAATAAAAAATTAGCAGGGAGAGGTGGTCGAGTGGTTTAAGGCTCTGGTCTTGAAAACCAGCGAGGTGCAAGCCTCCGTGGGTTCGAATCCCACCCTCTCCGCCACGATTTTACCGCGCCTTTTAAGGCGCGTTTTTTATTATGGGAGCGCTATGCTTTATTTTGAATACGGCGAAAAAGAACTTAATTATTTAAAAAAGAAAGACAAGCGTCTGGCTGCTGTTATCGAAAAAGCAGGGATTATTCAAAGAGAATTATACCCAGATATTTTCGTATCGCTTGTTAATTCCATTGCGGGGCAGCAAATATCGCGCCACGCCAAAGCAAGCGTCTGGCGGCGCTTTACGGAATTACTGGGCGGTGCTGTTACGCCGCAGGCTATTGACGCAGTAACGGAGGAACAGCTGCGCAGCTGCGGCTTATCCGGGCGCAAGGCCGTGTATATTAAACGCCTAGCGCAAAAAGTGCTTAATGGCGAAATTGATTTTGCTGCTTTTGCGGCTATGGCTGATGAAGAAGTTATTGCAGAACTGGTAAAACTGGACGGCATCGGCAAATGGACAGCGGAAATGCAGCTGATTTTTTCGCTGGGGCGTAAAAATATATTAAGTTTTGGCGACGCTGCTATTCAAAACGGGCTTAAAAGGCTGTACGGGCATAAAAAAATAACCCCGGCGCTGGCAGAAAGGTACAATAAACGTTACAGCCCGTATGCTTCGGTAGCCAGTTTTTATTTGTGGGCGCTGGCCAACGGCGATGTGGAATACGAGCGGCCGCGCAGAAACGCAGAAAAATTTTAAAATTGTTGCTTTAAATACTTGCCAAACAGCAAAACATAGTGTATACTAATTAAGTAAGTCAATTGGAGTGGTACTCAAGTGGCTGAAGAGGACGGTTTGCTAAATCGTTAGGGGGGGCAACTCCCGCCAGGGTTCAAATCCCTGCCACTCCGCCAGTTTCAAAGGTTCAGAGCCTTCGAGAGAAAATCTCGAAGGCTCTTTTTGTTTTGTGGGTTAATTTGTAGATAAAATATTATATTGTTATGATTCATGTAGTAAAAATAGAATAATTTAGTAAATTTTAAATTATCTGTAAATTTCACTTCCGACAAAATTTATCAGTTGTGATATAATTATAATATTGGAATAAAATTAAGTGCTTATAAATATATGATTTTTTTGAAATGAATTTTATAAGTGAGTATTGACAATAATTGGCTATGTTATGGTTTATAATATATTTATAGGTAACAAAAACTGCGTCAGCAAGGAGTGGTTATGCAGTGAAAACAAAGGAATTTTTAGAGCTTTTAGATGAGCCGGAAGTAATTGAAAAAATTGTAAAAATAGTTATGAACTATAAAAATGCTGATAACGCCAGCTTTTATGATGCTGCTTTAAAACAGGATAACCGGCAGGAGGTTACTAAACTTAAATTAAAAATTGAGCAGCTGCAAACAGAAATAACGGCTTTAACAGAAACTAACAAAAATTTAAAAACCCAGGCAGAATTTTTAAATACTGCGATAGAAAAATATAATATAAAAGCAAGTGAAACTGCTGCTGAATATAAAAAATTAGATGAAAATTACGGGCAGCTGCTTGCAGAAAATAAATACTTTGAAGATAAGATAGCTTTACTAAATAAAGAAAAAGCACACATCGAAAACGGTAAAGCTGACTTACAGCGCCAAAATGAAACCTTGCAGCAGCAGTTTGAAAGCCAAAACAGCAAAATAAAAGCGCTTGAACAAAAACTTGCAGAAGAAAGCGAACAGTTAAAACTGCGTTTTGGCGAAGGCTGGGCCTTATATACTGAGTTTTTGCAATTAGAAGCAAGCGAAAAGCAAATTTTAAAAAGTGTGTTCCCCGCAGAAAACTTTGAAGCTTTTATTTGCGGTGGCGCCAAAGATGCTTCGCTGGAGAAAATATGGGACGAGGTTGACCGCAATTTAAAAAACAACACCCAAATGGCATATTTGCTGTGGAAATTTTTTGAATACTTTTTGCGGCTTGCCAACAACGCCAAAATAGAAACCGTTTATAAAATCGATGACGTAAAAACAGGCGACGATTATGATAAAAAAATACACCGGCTGGATGCGGACAGCAGGGTGCAGGGTAAAGTACGCAAGGTTATATTGCCGGGTTTCAGCAATATTTATAATAACGAAAATATACGCAAAACTATTGTGCACGTAGAATAAAGAATGAAAGGGGTTTAAATGGAAGAAAAAATATTGAATATAATTGAGCTGTTGAATGTATTTGTGGGAATTAAAAAGCAAGCAGTGAATGTGGATAGCGGAATGAATAGTAATAATTTAGAGAAAGGATATTTAATTCAAATGGTAGTAAGAAACATTAAACATCATCTTGAAAATAAGCAAAATCAAGCAGTTAATGTGGAGAGAAAAACAGAGATGAAAAATACTGCAGTAAAGCCAGAAATTAAGCAGAGCTTGCGCACTGATATAACTACTGAATTAAACAAAGTTTATTTAACACAGGATGTTTTGAAAGAATTATTAGAGGATAAATTAATAAAAGATTGCGGTAAAATAGCAACTTTGTTTTATTCTACTGCAACTGCTGCTGTTAAGATTGCGCAAAATCGTTTTGTTACAATGAAAAATTTACCAGTTTGGTATGATAGAGAGCAAAGTGTTTTATTTAGTAATGAAATGTATAAGTTTTATGGAAGTAGTTCTTTTGTAGATGGTTTTTATAATAAAATAAATAAAAAAATAGGTGGTTTTATATTTAGAATACCTAAACATACAGAATTTATAAAAAGTTTTAGCATTAATATTACAAATCCTGTTGTAAATAAAGATGTGTATAGTATAGTCTTGGATGGTTCTACGTGTTCTCTTTTTTTAACAGAAAATAATACATGGGTTAATCGTAAAAATGAATGGGACACATCACCTTGGGGTCCGAGAAATATAATAATAATATTGATTTCAAGTCTAAAAAATAGTAATTCAGAATCTACACCACTTGAAAGCGTTAAGCTTTGGTTAAAAAATAATTTAATTCCTGATAATTTAGATGAAGAAACAGAAGTTAATTATAAAATGTTTGCCGAACATTATGATTTGTTAGAAGCGTATATTAAAGATAATAAAAATAATTTATATTTTGATGTTGGGAATTTTTATCAGGATATTTTAAACGGTAAGTTTGCTTATGAATTTTGTGGTTACAATTTTAATTACAAAAAACTTTACGATGATGTTTTGAACGGTAAAAGGGAAAGTTCAGATTTTACATTTTTTAAAAAGAATTTATTGGAATGTGATTATAAACGGGCTAATATATCCCCGTATACGGAAAAGCAGCTGACGGATTTAAATTTAGGCCATTGGGAATTAGCCGAAACGGCAGATGCCGATGCCATTGAAATTAATGTGCCGGAAACAGAGCATTTTATAGCGCGCCCGCCGCAAATGGATGTTATTAAAAACGGCGTGTGCGGCATTGACTTTGGCACTAAAAGCACGGTTGTTGCCTGCTTTAAAAACGAAGCGCGCCTGCTGCGCGTTGGTGAAGGCGATTTTACCAAAGCTCCGGAGCTGGAAGATTATGAAAACCCAACAGTTATAGAATTGAGGGATTTAGAAGGATTTATAAACAATTATAAAGCCAGGGCAGGGCGTCCGTTTACCGAATGGGAACAGCTTACGGTTTCGCACCAGGCGGCTGAAGCCATTATGGATGATAAAGATGAAAAGACTAACTATTATTCTGTTTTCAGCGAATTAAAACAGTGGGCTATTGATAAAAAACGCCGTTTAATGTTATGCGATAAAAAAGGCAAAACAATAGAAATTAAACCCTATCAGGAGCTTAAAGACGGCGACTTTGACCCGATTGAAATTTACGCATATTATCTCGGTCTTTATATCAACAATATGAATAACGGCATTTATATGCACTATGTTTTATCTTTCCCTGTAAATTATGAACTTGCCGTGCGCGATAAATTACTTAAAAGTTTTGAACGTGGCTTAAAAAAGGCATTGCCTTCTGCTTTGCTTAAAGATGAAGCAGTTATGAAAAATTTTAAAATTTATGCCGGCGCCAGCGAGCCTGCTGCCTATGCCATCAGCGCTTTGCAGGAATTTAAGCTGCAGCCCCAAGATACCGGCGAAAGCGTATGCTACGGTGTGTTCGATTTTGGCGGCGGCACAACCGATTTTGACTTTGGCATTGAAGAAATACCCGAAGACGGAAGAAGCAAATATAAAATTACACAATTTGGCAGCGGCGGCGATGTATATTTAGGCGGCGAAAATATTTTGTTGCTGTTGGCATATGAAGTGTATAAAGATAATTTAAAAGCAATGCGCGAAAAGCAAATCCCGTTTGTATTGCCGCCTAAGGGCGAGCTGTTCAGCGGTGCTGAAACGTTAATTTACAGTAAAGGCGAAGGCTCTCAGCAGGCTTACCTTAACAGCAGAAGGCTTGCCGAAGAACTGCGCCCGGTATGGGAGCGTAAGGGTGATTATAAAGCAAAATTTACCCGCGAAAGCTATTCTAAAAAGTTTTTAACCAACAAAGGCGAGCTTGTGGAAGTACCGCTTAAAGTTAATGTAACCAAGCTTGAAAATATTATTAAAGCTCAAATAGAAAGCGGCGTGCAGAACTTCTTTACGGCTTTCCGCAAGGCGTTTAAAGATAAAAACATAAAATTGCCTGTGCATATATTTTTGGCTGGCAATTCCAGCAAATCACCGGTAGTTAAAGAACTGTTTGAAAAATATATTAAACAGGAAGAAGCAGACATTGCAGAAACTATTTTATTAAATGACGGTAAGAGCAAATCTACCGATAAATGTTTTGTTCTGCATTTGCCGTTAGGCGCAGCTTACAAAATTGAAGCGCAGGAAGTTAAGCAGACGAGCATTAAAGATGTTTGGAACGAGCAGGGAAACAGATCCAATAGCGGCGAATTTGCAGAGAAAACCGGCGATGAAAAACCGGTAAATTTGGATATGGATTTTGATAAAATACATACCGGCAAAACCGGCGTTGTATTTGGGCTTCTGCGCAGCCGCAAAGGTGCAAGGGATGTAAAAATTGTCAATAAAAATAATGATGCCAACAACGAGGTTCAGTTCCGTTACTTACTCGGCGTAAGCGACCATAACGAAAACTTTAAACCTGTTATCGGTTGGGGTGTTGGCTATAATAAATGGAAAAAATTTACGTGGGCGGACGAAGAAGATTTTGATTTGTTTTACACATCCGAACCTAAAGCTTTGGAAGGGAAATTGCCTGCCGCTAAAGTCAACAGGGTATTTTGTAGCATCGACAGCGACGAAGTATCCGAAGACGCGAATATTTATATTCGCAAAACTGCGCCCGATAAAATCCAGTATACGGTTGCAGAGGAAGAAGAAATAAGCAGCTTTAACGAAAAAGCATGGCCGCATAAAATTTATTCGCAGACCTTGGAAGAATAACACCCGGAGGGATTAGCTATGCAGCAATTAAATGATGCCAAAGAATATGGCGAAGAAGTATTGGATTTTTTGGAAAAACATTCTAATACAACCGCTTTTAACAGCCGTAGGACATGGCTTGGCAAAAATTTAAAATTAACTTCGAAAGACTTGTTTTTATATCATATTAAAGAAATTACCTTTGAAGAAAAAGCTCCGCGCAAAGAAGCAGTAGAAAATATTTTGGGCACTTTCCGCGGGCTTGAAGGCTATAATTTTATTTATATGATTTTAGGCGAGAAAGACCATGTGGACTTTTATTTTGGCGTAGCAGCCGATAAGTTTTTTCAGACGCAAAATACGTTTTCGGCATACGAAATTGCGGCGGAAATGCTTGAACCAAGCATTAAAGGCAATTTCCGCGGCAGTATGGTTAAGCTTGTGGACGCTGATGAAAAAGCAGCTATTCTTGAGCGCCTGCAAAACGCTAAAAGGTTTGGCATTTTGGAGGGCGTGCCTGGTTTAACCAAGGAATCGGACAGCAATAACGAGGGCTTCCAGGGGGTTGACCGTTTGATAGACGTTATGCTGGGCGAGCGGTTTGGTTTTGTGGTTATAGCGCATCCGTGCACTTTTGCCGATACCGACCAGATAAGGCAGGATTTGTATGATGTGTACGACGCTTTAATGCCGCTGACAAAATATAATATGCAAAAAAGCACTGTCAATATGAGCAGCACAGTAACAAGCTCAAGCTTTTCTGTTGGGCGGCAGGCAGGCAAAAGCACGCAGCATTCTGACGGAACAACCGTGACAAAAACGGAAAATACCACTCATGATACACGTCACGATACATCGAAGCAGATGCAGGCAAGCAAATCTGAAAATCAAAACAGACAGAAAAACGAAAGCAATAGAATCAGCCATACTGACTCTGAGACAAGATCCAGCGGAAGCTCGGTAAGAAATGACCACGGCAGAAGTGACGTAGAAGATCATAGTACGGATACATCAAATTCAACAAGTTCCGGCACAAGTAATTCGTATTCTAATTCATATGCAGAAAGTTCTTCTACGGCTCACTCAAACGGAACTAATCAAAGTATATCTGATAATAAAAACAAAAGCTGTTCCGAAAATTACAGTAGCAATAAATCGCGCGGTGAATCTTTTAACGAAGCAACCAATACTAATTATACGGAACAATTAGAAGTTGGCAGCAAAAATGCCGCTTATTGGATAGAATATATTGATAAAATTCTTTTGCCGCGTTTAGATGAAGGCTGCGGCAAAGGCCTGTTTAAAACTTGTATCTATCTATTCAGCGATGATAACAGGGCAGCATTATACAGGGCAGGTAATTCTGCTGTATCGTTATTTTGCGGAGAAAAAGGCAACCAAAACGCGCTGTCGTTTTACGAGCTTAACTTAAAAGAGCACACTGAATGCTGCAATGCTTTAAAGAATTTTCAAATACCGGCAGCCAAATTTGATAATGAAATTGATGACAGGGCCGCATCTGCATTATCGCATTGCGTAAACGGCAATATAGTATACTGTGCTAACTGGCTGGCGTCTAACGAGGTTTCGGTTGTTACCGGATTGCCGCGCAAAGAGGTAATCGGTCTTAGCCTGCGCAAAGAAGTTGATTTTGGTTTAAATGTAACCGGCAATATTGATGAAGATAATAAAATTGAGATTGGCAAGCTTGTGCAGTGCGGCGAAGAAAAGAATATTACTTTCTCGCTTGATAAAAACAATTTGGATAAGCATGTTTTTGTTGCCGGTGTAACCGGCAGCGGAAAAACCACTACCTGCCAGAATATTCTATTGGATGCGGAATTGCCGTTTTTGGTTATTGAACCTGCTAAAACCGAATACCGCGTGCTTAAAGGGATTTGCCCGGAATTGATTGTTTTTACGCCGGGAAGGCAGGATATAGCGCCGTTTTATTTAAATCCGTTTGAACTTATACCGGGCGAAGCGATAACTTCAAGAGCGGATATGCTTAAAGCTACCATGGAAGCATCTTTTGATATGGACGCCGCAATACCGCAAATATTAGAAGCTGCAATTTATAAGGCTTATGAAGACAAAGGCTGGAATATTGGCGATAATTCGTGGAATCCGCCTGATTATGATGAAGAAGTAAATCCTTTTGCCGACGGTGTTTATGCTTTTCCGACTTTATCGGATTTTGTTAAAGCAACAGAAGATATTGTTTTAAGCCAGGGGTTTGACCAGAGGTTAAAAGATGATTATCTTGGTTCCATTAGGGCGAGATTGCAGGGCTTGCTTGTTGGCGCCAAAGGCATGATGCTTAATAATTGCCGTTCTGTTAACTTTTTAGATTTGCTTGATAAAAAAGTTGTAATTGAACTGGAAGAAATTAAAAACGGTACGGAAAAATCTTTGATTATGGGCTTTATCCTTACCAATCTTTTGGAAGTTTTAAAATATAAACACAGGCAAGACCCTGGTTTTCAGCATATAACGCTGGTGGAAGAAGCGCATAGATTGTTAAGCAACTATGCGCCCGGCGACAGTATGAACAAAAAACAGGGCGTTGAGGTTTTTGCCGATATGCTTGCAGAAGTGCGCAAGTACAGGGAATCGTTAATCATTGTTGACCAGATACCGAGCAAGATGACGCCGGAAGTTTTAAAGAATACCAATACCAAGATAGTACACAAAATTTTTGCCCAGGATGATAAAGACATTATCGGCAATACAATGGCATTAGAAAAAGAGCAGAAAGAGTTTCTTTCCAACTTAGTCCCCGGCAGAGCTGTAGTTTTTACGCAGGGGTTAAGCAAGGCGATACAGGTGCAGGTAACCGCAAAAACAAAAACTACCGGCATACCGGAAGTTACGCCGGAGGAAATTTCTGTGCTTGCTAAGCAGTATTATCTTGATACTTATAAGCGCGGCGTTTTGCGAGGGTTAGAGCATAAAAAAGATGTTAGTTTGGATGACGTAACTAAATACCTGCATCTGCAAAGTAGCGATTTGGCTTTGGGCTATTACCGTAAGATTAAATCGCATATGCCATTAACAAAAGATGAAATTAAAACTCTTAGAAAATATGTAAAAAAATCAATAACGGCAAGTTCGGAAGAATTATTTGTACTGTATTTTTATTGGAATTTGAATAAAGCTTTTGACGAAGGCCTTTATAATGATTATACGCAATTTTTTAAAGAGCTTTTTAATGATGAAGCTGATTTGAGGGATTTATGGGATATTTTAACAACGAATACTAATATAACAATATAATTTTAAGGAGGTTTTAGAGTATGGGTCTTTTTAGTTTTGTAGGAAGTTTAGTAAGTGGTGCTGTAAGTTTAGCAGGCAGTGTAATATCTACGGTCGGGAGTGCCATCGGCAATGCATTAAGTGCGGCTGTTTCGGTATGCAAAACTGTAGCAAAAACTGTTATTGCCAAAGCTGCAATGAATATACTTGGGCCTTTGGTTACTATTGCCTGTGGCGTGTTAGGGCCTGTAATCGGCCCGATTGTAGCAGAATTAATAAAAAGAAAAATTGAAGAGGTATTGCGTAACCTGCTTGGCGGTTTGGAAGATGAAAGAACAGATGAAATGGGTTACAGGCTTGAAGAAGCTGAAAATCATGATGACTGGAAAAAATCTGACGAATTTGAATCGTTTAAAGAATATTATGAGTATTTAAAACAGCAAATTCCTGATGAAGAAATTGACCAGGCAAAATTAACAGAAAGAAAATATTTCTATGAGGCTATTGCTATAAACACCCTTGCGGATGAAGCTGTTAAAAAGTTCAATATTAATATTGAACCGGATTTCCTTATGGAAATTGGCAGAAGCGCTATGGAGCCTAAAGAAGCAGAAGCTATCATTGCGGCATATAAAAAATTGGGATATAATAATGTTGCGTTTAGTGATTATTTAAATGGTAAACTTAGCCCTTCAGAAGTAAAAAATGTAAGAGAAGCTTTGCTTGCTTCTTTAAAAGAGGCTTATCCTGAGAAAAATAAAACAGATTTATTATCAAGGCTGAATACTATGAAATTGTGCAGTAATGATAAGTATGTAGCTGAGAACATTTACAGCAAAGCTTTGGAAGATATTTATAAAAATGGCAAGGAATCCGAATATTTGAAGGAGTAAAAAATGAGCTTACCTGAAGATATAATTAGTATAGTTCATGGAACAATGAGTTCAATTTTAGAATCTAAACAATATGAAAATACGGGAATTGGTAAGAAAGTTGCCGAAAATAAAATCAAGGTTGAACGTGAGCAGCAGGCAATAAAAAAACACGCGGAAGAAGTGTATGCCGGCAATGCTGACGGGCTGCCAATAGGAATGCCGGTTAGCGGATTGCCGCTTACAGAAGCAATGAAAAAATCTGCAGATAAGCAGGATGTTATTGCTGACAAACTGTGTAGCAGTGCTGATGAGTTTAATTTAAGCCTGAGGCAAAAGGGCAAAAATATAGATAAAACAAAATTATTTATAGAAAATGCCATTGATAAAATTAAACAGGAAGGAATGAAATAAATTTTGCAGCGCTTTATTTTAGAATTTGCTGAAATCAATAACAGGAAAGTTGTTTATACTTTTAGTGAAGAAAACGGCGAAATATATTTAATGCCGTTTAAAGGCGAAGAAGAATATCCGATAGATATTGATTCTTTAAACAGCTATTGGAATATGGTTGTCAATGCGGCTTCTTTATCTGCTAAAAGTGAAATACAGGTTCTTGCGTTATACAAAAATCACTCGGAACAAGATTTGCTGCAAAGTTTATTTGCTTTAATTAAAAAATCTCCTGTTAAAAGAAATATAGAGCAGAATGATTTATCTGTATTAAAGAAATTTTTTGCAGTATATTCTAAGTTGCAGACAGGAAATCTAAAAGCGTTTTATCCTGACAAAAAAGTAATAGAAGTAATAAACAATGGCAAAAAGGCAGAGCTGTTTATAGATTATCCTGATGATATTAATTTCAGCGAATATCATAATACCGAGGCGCCTGCAAAACCTATCAGACATATAAGCAAACCTAAACCTGCTGTAAAAGAACAAAGCAAACCTTCTCCTGTTAGACCTGCTGATGTGAAAACGCAAACTCAGCAGCAGCTGGAAGCAGAACACTGCACTGGTGACGATGTGCAGCAATATTTGCGTGAAAGAACCAAAGATTATTGCGATACTGTTAATGACGCAAATTAAATTTTATATGGAATAACAATACAAAAAACAGCCTGAAATGTATTTTAAAGTTTAAGTAAACTATTAGAAACATTTCAGGCTATTTTATTATTATAATACTTTTAACTTCTCAACGCCGTTATTGGTACAACAAATACGCCGTCTTCGCGTTTGTATGCTGCATTACTTAATCCGCATATTACGCATAAAACAGATGGCGGTACGGATTTTTTATCTTCTTCAAATTCACGTTTAATTTTAAGCAAATTTGCCGCTGCCTGGTCGATTTGATTTGCACCAAGCTTTATTTCAAAGGCGCACCAGTTGCCGTCTGGCAATTCTATTACAGCGTCAATTTCTCTGTTCTTATAATCTTGGTAGTGATATAAATTCGCTCCGAAGGATTCAGCATAAATGCGTAAATCTCTTTCGCATAATGCTTCAAACATAAAGCCGAGTGTTTCCAAATCGTTTAAAAGTGCTGCCGGTGTTAGTTTTAGCAGGGCGCAAGCAAGCGAAGGGTCTGCTAAATGGCGCTTTTCTGCCTGCTTTACACGTACCGATGAACGCACGTTAGGCGCAAACGGCGGTTGGTTATCCGTTAAAAATAACCGTTTAAAAATATCCAAATATGCTGTTACTGTGTTGGCGTCAATATCTTGTCCATCTTTTTCTTTTATATCCGATTTTAACAGCGTGTTTGTCGCTGTTGTGCTTTCGTTACGCGCTAACGACATAAGTAATAAGCGCATTTTTTGCGTATTTCTTTTTACATCGTCAATGCGGTAAACGTCATCATCTAATACAGCCTGCAAATATTGCTGCGGCAACAACGCCGCCTGTTTTACAGGTAAATCCAAGCTTCCCGGCCAGCCGCCGCGAATAATGAATGTTATTATGTCTTTTAAATTAACTTCGCCTATTATAGCCGGTGTTAGTTTACCTTGGCATAAAGTTTCTAATGAAATATGTCCGGAAGAATCACCGGATTCATACAAGCTCATAGGGCGCATACGCAGTTTGCCGATACGTCCTGCTCCGCTGTGCAGTATGCCTTTGTGGTTTGGCGTAGCAGAACCGGTGAGAATAAATTGTCCTTTTTGGTTTGTCTGGTCTACTTTATGGCGGACAGCATCCCATAATGGAGGGTATTCCTGCCATTCGTCAATTAGGCGTGGGGTGGCACCCTCTAAAATTGTATCCGGAGAAATTTCTGCCAGTTTTCTGTTTTGAAAATTACCGGCAGGGTCAGCTAAATAAAATTCGCTGTTGCAGTGGTAAGAAGAAGTCCATGTTTTACCACACCATTTAGGGCCTTCGATGCAGATTGCTCCAAAGGTATTTAGATATTCTTTTACCTGTTTATCTATTATGCGCGGCTTATAAAAATTTTTATTCATATATTATCACCCATGTATAGTATAGCCTATTCAGTGAGATTCCGCAAATTTATTCAGTGAAATTTGCAAAAGTCATTCAGTGAGATTTTTAGTTTTCATTCATTGGAATTTTAAAACTAAAAATTTCACATCAAAATCTCTTGCAAGAAATTCAATTTTTTATAATTTTGCGGTATAATAGTTTCTGCTGTAATTATTGTTTCAGCAAAATGTTTTAATTTCAGGAGGTTTATATGTCTAAATTACGTATTGCCATTACTGCCGATACTTACCCGTACGCCAGTGATGTAACTAACCTTGTGCGCGCGCCGTTTACCGCACGTGGGCTGGTTGATATTATTAACGAGCTGGGCGCGCTGCCCATTGTGCTGCCGGATGTTCCGGGTGCCAAAGGCGAAGATTATGCAGAGATGTTTGACGCGCTGATTATTCCCGGCGGGCCGGATGCCGACCCTTCGTTTTTCGGCGAAGAACCGTGGATGCATATCGGTATGACCAATTACAAACGTGATGTGTTTGAAGCAGAAATTTTTAAAGCCTTCTATAAGGCAGGAAAGCCTATTTTCGGCATTTGCCGCGGCTGCCAGTTTATTAATATCATGATGGGCGGCAGCGTATATCAGGATTTGGCAACGCAGAACCCTGACGCTTATATCCGCCATTCTCAGGGTGCAAACGGCTGCTATCCTACCCACCACGTAACGGTGGAAGAAGGCAGCTGCCTGTATGAAGCGCTGGGCGGCAAAGCGTATGTAAATTCTCGCCATCATCAGGGCATTAAAAAAGTTGGCGAAGGTTTAAAAGTTACGGCCAAAGCTCCGGACGGAGTTATTGAAGCAATTGAAAGCGCCGAAGGCAGCCAGATTGTTGCCGTACAGTGGCACCCGGAAAATATGTGGCAGGAGCACCCCGAAATGCGCAGAATTTTTGCCGGTTTTATCGACAGGGTTGCCGCATCTAAAAAATAAAGTTTAATTTAAATAAGGGAGAAGTTACTATGAGTAAAGGTAAAATGGGCTTTTGGACGATAGTGCTTTTCGGTATTAACAGCATTATCGGCTCGGGCATTTTTCTTTTGCCTAACAACGCCATGAGCATTATCGGCCCGGCAAGCCTTGGCGTGCTTTTGTTTGATATGCTGCTGGTATTGGCAATGACTTTTTGCTTTGCAGAAGCCAGCGGTTTGTTTAAAGATAACGGCGGTCCGTACATTTATGCCAAAGAGGCTTTTGGCAATTTTATCGGCTACGAGGTTGGCTTTTTAACGTGGATTACCCGCATTATTGCGTTTTCTACCATGGGTGTTGGCTTTGCCACTGCTTTGGGCGGCATTATGCCGGAGTTAAGCACGCCGCTAATGAAAAACATTATTGTAACCGTAATTTTTGCACTGCTGGCAATTATGAACCTGTTTGGTGTGCAGCTCTTTAAGGTTATCCAGAATATGGCAACCGTTGCCAAGATTCTGCCGTTTGTATTGTTTATCGGCATGGGCGTTTTCTTTATCGACAGCGCCAATTTTACGCCGCTGTTCCCTGGCGGTGAATACACTCCCGGCAGCTTCGGCACGGCGGCTGTAATGCTGTTCTTTACTTTTACGGGCTTTGAAAGTATCGCCGTTGCCGCTTCCGAAATGGAAAACCCGCAAAAGAATTTGCCGAAAGCCATTTTGGTAGTTATCTGCATTGTAGCAGCAATTTATTTTATGCTTCTGGCCTGTGCTATCGGCATAATGGGCTATGACCTTGCCAATACAACGGTTCCCGTGCAGGAAGCCTTCGGACGTATTGCAGGCAGTTTCGGCGTGGGCATTGTTGCTTCCGGCACGCTGGTTTCCATCGGCGCGCTGTGCATCAGTTCGTCTTTTGTTACCCCGTACAGCTGTCTTGCTTTGGCAGAAAAAGGCATGCTGCCTGCCGCTATGACGAAGCGCAACCGCTTTAACGCTCCTTACTGGTGCATAATTGCTTCTACCGTTATCGCGCTTTTAATTGCCTATACCGGCAGCTTTACGTTCCTTGCTTCCATCAGCGTGGTATCGCGTTTTTCGCAGTATATTCCAACCTGCCTTTCCATACCGGTATTCCGTAAAAAAATGCCGGATGCGCCGCGTGCGTTTAAAATTCCGTTTGGCCCTGTTATTCCGGTTATTGCCGTGCTTACCAGCTTATGGCTTCTGGCACAGGCTAAGCCCCAGCAGCTGATTATGGGCCTTGGCGCAGCCGTAATTGCCGTACCGTTCTATTACTTTGTTTATAAAAACAAAAAAGATGAATAAAAACCAAAAACAAAAGGAGAAGGTTTTAAGCCTTCTCCTTTTATAATTTTACAACATTTTCAGCATAACAATGCCGCCAATCATTGTAAGGATACCGAATGCGCCAAGAGGTTTAATTTTTAACCCGAAAAACAATTTATCCACAAAGGTGGTGGCTAAAATGCCAAGCGCGCCCCAGGTTGCGTAGGCAATGCTTAAATCAAGCGTTAAAAGGGCCTGTGCCAGAAACAGGAAGGCGACGCCGATAAGGGCAAGCGAAGCAAACCCGTATTTTTTATTGTGGAAACCGTTTGATTTTTTAAGAAAAATATTAGCGATAACGTCAGTTGCAACAGCAAGCAACAAATATATAATGCCGGTTGTATAAGCCATTTTTATTCACTCCCAGTGCGGGCTGTGCCGTTTTTAACCATAGTCAGCCCTATTAGTATAATTGCAAAAGCAAAAAGTTTTTGCGGCGGCATTGCTTCGTTAAAAATAATCCAGGCAATAAAGGCGGTGCCCATAAGGCCGATGCCTTCCCAAACTGCGTAGGCAACGCTGATGGGTATTTTTTTAACTGCCTTGCTGAGGCAGAAGTACGAAAAGCCCATTAATAAAAGCATTACCGGATAACCGATAAACCATTCGTGCATAACGGAAAACTTCATAAAAGTTGTGCCTGTAACTTCCAGTGCAATGGCCGCAAACAGCATATAAACATGTTTCATGATAATTCACCCTTTCACTTGCAGCAAAGTAATTTTGCCGCTATAATAATAGTAAAGTATGGTGTAGCACCATAGTCAAGGGGGTTTTTAAAATTTCGCAGAGGCTTTTAAAAACGGGTGAATTTGCCGCCTTTTGCAATACAACCAAAGATACTTTATTCCATTATGATAATATTGGGCATTTAAAACCGGTAAAAACAGCGGCGAACGGTTACCGCTATTATTCGCTGAACCAGATTTATATGTTTGACCTTATAACTACTTTAAAAGAAGTGGGGCTTTCGCTGGAAGAAATAAAAAATTACATGGATGAGCGCGATACAGATGCCTTTATGGAGCTTTTAAAAGAGCAGGACAAGCTGCTGAAGCAGAAAATTGAGGTGCTGACGCGCCGCCGCCGCCTTTTGCGCAATACATTAAAAATGACAAAAGAAGCGTTTGATGTGCAGGAAAATACCATAAGCATTGAAGACGCCGGAGAAGAATATTTTATAATTAGCGACAGACCAAAAAATAACAGTGAAAAAGAATTATTTGCTGTTGTTTCGCGTTTATGGGATTACTGTACAAAGCATAATGCGTATGATGATTTTGTTACTGGCGAGATAATTCCTTACGAAAATATTGTAAACGGCAGTTTTGCTACGGGATGGTTCTCTTCGCGAGTTGATAAAAAAGCAAAAAGCCGCTATTTGCACGTTAAACCGGCAGGATGCTATGCCGTTAAATATATACGTTCATCATACTATGCCTTGCAGGAGGAATACCGCAAGTTTTGCTGCGAGCTGCATGAACTTGGCTATGAACCAAACGGCAGTATTTATCAGAATGATATAACCAATTATTTATCGGAGCGTTATGCCGATGATTATTTAATGAAAATAGAGGTAAGTGTTAAACGGCATGATGAAAATGGCTGTAAATAAAAATTTAACTAAAAAAGAACTGCAAATTTGCCTGCTGCTGACACTGGCCTTATGTGCTTTAGCGGCGGTGCCACTTTTTGTAACGCCTGCGGACTGGCGTTTTACGACAGCGCTTGCTGCAGCGCAGTTTTTACTGCTGCTGCCGCTTATTTATTATTCGCAGCCTGTTTTGCAAAGCGGCAGAAAAACTTTGTTCGGCGGCGTACCGGCAATGGAAGGGCTGGTATTTGTTTGCTGCGTGGCTGGAATCATCAGCAGTGTAATTGTAAGCATAAATGCGGTGCACGGTTTTATCAGTGCAGCGGCGGCAGGTTTTGCACTGCTTGCAGTTTTACTGTTTACTGTTTTGGTAAATTGTTATTTTAAGCAAAACCGTTTAAATTTTAGTGCAGCGGAGGCTGATGACGGCATTACAGCCGATAAAACAGCGGCGTTTGTGCTGCCAGCGGTATTTGCCCTTGCACTTGCGGCGGCGTTAAGCTGGTGGTTTTACGGGCTTGGCGCGGCCGCTTCGTGGCAGGTTTTAGGCAGCGTGCTTATGGCAGCCGGGGCAGGTGCGTTTATGCTGGGTAATACTTTGCCGTATTATTTTGCCTTGCAGAATGCGCAAAACAAAAATTATTCGTTTGAAAACAAAAAAACATTAAACGGCAGCCGCAAAATAAGCATGGCAGTTTTTGATGAAAGTTTTGCCGCTGGCAGCGGAGTGGAAATAACAGATATTATTACGGCAGCTGTCAGTGAAGCGCAGCTTTTGGCGTTGGCAGCATCCGTTGCAGAAACTGCCGGGCATCCGCTGCGCGAAGTATTGAAAAATGCGGCAGCTGGGCTTAACCTGCCTGCGTGCAGTGGCGTTGTAATGCTGCGGGGCGGCATTGCGGCACAGTGCAGCCGTAAAAATATCCGCATGGGCACGTTGGCATTTGTGCGTACTGTGGCGGATGTTCCTGCCGCTTTTGCCCAATATGAAGCAGAGCTGCAAAAACAGGGCAAAACTGCCTATTATTTAACCTGCGGCAGAAACTTGCAGGGTATTATTGCAGTTGGGGAGAAAGTCAATACCAATCTTGCCCCGGCGTTGCAGAGCCTGCAAAAACTCGGCGTGCGCACGGTTATGTTCAGCAGCGGCGCCAAGCACAGGGCAGAATACATCGGCAGTAAGGCCGGTTTTGATAAAACCGTGGCGGAACTTAGTGCGGAACACCAGAAAGAACTTGCCGAAACCTTTTGCAGAACCGGGGAATTTGTTGCCGTAATTAAGCGTTGCGATGATGGCACAGCCTTGCGGGCAGATATTTACAGTCCCAGTGCCGTTAAAGAAGGCAGTGTTGTTTTTAAGGATGGCAATGCGGAAAATCTGGCAGAGGCGATAAAACTGAGCGGCAGGCTGCAAAAAATGTGCAGGCAAAATGAAAAAGCTGCTCTTTGGGCAGCTGCGTTATGGGCTTGTGGCGCTGCCTGCGGATGGTTGCTGCTGTTTAAAACAGTAATGCCGTGCGTTGTGCTTGCGGCCATGCTTGCAATACAGGCAACTGCTATCTGGATAAACAGCCGGAGGCTACTGAGATGAATAGTAAGAAACTGCTGTAAAGAAATTTACGGCAGTTTTTAATTATAAATAAAAAAAGATAAAAAATTTTTTAAAATTTTAGCACTCACCTATTGACAGTGCTAACAACAAGTGGTATATTATATTCAGAACGAAGGAAGGCCCCGATAAGGGGCGGAACCCTTAAGTTCAGAAGCGACAGCCTTTAAAGCTGCTGATATAAATTGCAAGTTTTGAAAGGAAGTCTTTTATTATGATGTTACCTACCATTTTTGGAGAAAACTTATTTGATGATTTTATGGACGATGCTTTTGAAAGAAACTTCTTCGGCGGCAGAAACCCGCTGTATGGCAAACACAGCAAAAACCTTATGAAAACTGATGTTAAAGAAACCGAAACAGGTTATGAACTTGATATTGACCTGCCGGGCTTCAAAAAAGATGAAATCAGCGCTCATCTGGAAGACGGTTACCTTACCGTTTCGGCTGCTAAAGGCGTTGATAAGGACGAAAAAGATAACGAAGGCCGTTATATCCGCCGTGAACGTTACAGCGGCAGCATGACAAGAAGCTTCTATGTTGGTAACGCCGTTACCGAAGAAGATATTAAGGCTAAATACGAAGACGGTATTTTGAGCCTGAGCATTCCTAAAAAAGACCCGAAAGCCGTTGAAGCTAAAAAGTATATCGCCATTGAAGGCAAATAAGTTTATAGCGTAAATTAAAAGCTGTGGTGCTTTTAGCACCACAGCTTTTTTGCTGTTTAAACTAAAAACGCACTATGTAAAAACATGGTGCGTTTACTTTTTACTACTTATTTATTTACCATCTTCTGGAGGAGCCGCCGCCCCCGCCGCTGCCGCCTCCAAAACCTCCTCCGCCGCCGAAGCCGCCGCCACCGCCGCGCCGGAAGATTGATAGAATCAGCATTTGGGTAATAAAACCGCCCAAAAATACGTTATCTATTACGAGAAGCAGCACTATGCCGATGCCGATAGCAAGTTCTGCCCACAGCGGCAGGCTGTCACTCTGCTTCGGTGCCGGTGGGGTGTAGCTTACGCCCTCCAGCTTAACATTATATTCTTTGGCAACTGTCGCTGCCGTTGCGGCATAGCCGTTAACAATGCCTTTATCGTACTGCCCCTGTTTAAAGTAGGGCAGCATGGTGTCGTCCTGCAAGCGTCCGGTAAGCCCGTCGGGCAGTGCGCCCTCCAGCCCGTAGCCGACTTCAATACGGCTTTGCCTGTCCTTAGTGGCAACAACTATCAGCACACCGTTATTTTTATCACGGCTGCCGATGCCCCAGCCGCGCAGCACTTTAAGCGCATAGCTTTCAATGGGCTCGCCGTCAAGCGTAGGCACTGTCAGCACGGCAACCTGCGCCGTTGTTTTGCTGTCAAGCTCACGCCCGATAGAATAAATTATTTTTTCGGAAGCCGGGGAAATAACGTCAGCGTAGTCCTGCACATATATATTGCTGCCTGCCTGCGGTTTAGGCGGTATTTCCGCTGCTTCCAGCCCTGCTGCGGTATAAAGGGTTTGTGCCAGTACCAGCAGCAGAAGTAAAAAATGCTTAATCATGGTTTAAATCCTTAACGCATTTTAAAATTGTACCTGCGGCACTGCTTTGGCGCTTTCGGGCACTTCAAAGTAATCACGCTGGCTAAAGCCTAAAATGCCTGCATACAATACGGTTGGGAACTGTTTGATGCTGGCGTTGAATTCCTGCACGGCGTTGTTGTAATCCTGGCGGGATACGGCAATGCGGTTTTCGGTGCCTGCCAGTTCGTCCTGCAGCTGCGTAAAGTTGGCATTGGCCTTAAGCTGCGGATAGTTTTCGGCTACCATTAACAGGCGGCTCAGTGCGCCGGAAAGTTCGCCGTCAGCCTGGCTTGCTTCCTGCACGGTTTTGGCTCCGCCAAGTTTGGCGCGCGCGTCGGCAACAGCTTTAAACACATCGCTTTCGTGTGCAGCATAACCTTTAACGGTATTAACAAGGTTGGGGATTAAATCGTTGCGGCGCTGCAGCTGGTTTTCAATCTGCGACCATTTGCCGTTGATGTTTTCATTCATGCCTACAAGGTTGTTGTAACCGCTCATTACAAGCCCGAAAATAACGAGCAGTGCGGCGATAACAATCATTAAGTTTTTATTCATTGTGTAAGTTAACCTCCTTAATTATATTAACTATATTTTAACGAAAACTCTGTGCCGGTGTCAACTTTATCATAGCGGCGGAGTGTGAATTTATTGTGTAGAAAATTTTACATAATTAACAATTTCTTAATGAAATTTAAAGTTTTTTAACCAATACTTAACCTGCTGCACACATTGCATTTTAAATTTTAATGTTAAAATGAAGAAAATCAAAATCACGGAGGTTCTAATAATGAGTTTAAAGAAAAAAATTGCCGGTGTTCTGCTGGCAACCATGTGTACCGCATTCTTTGCCGGCTGCGGCGGCGATACCAAATCTGCCGACAGCACCAGCGGCAAAAAAGTACAAATTGAATATTGGCATGTAGCGTCTGAAAGCTTCGGCGGCCAGACCGTTAAAGAACTTGTAAAAGATTTTAACGAAAAACATCCCGATATTGAAGTAGTTGAAAAATACAACCCTGATATGTATAAAGGCCTTACCCAAAACCTGCAGGCAGCCATTGCTTCCGGCAAAAATCCGGACGTAGTGCAGATGGGCTGGTCTTACCTTAACTATGCTGCCGAAAACCTGAAATATCAGGACATCAACCAATCCTTTGAAAGCGCCAAAGACCCGAACTTCTTAAAAGACAACTTCCTGCCTAACGTACTGGCGCTGGCGCAGACCGACGACGGCAAACAGATTGGCGTGCCGTACTCCATCAGTGTGCCGGTACTGTACTACAACCCGGAAATTTTTAAAGCAGCAGGGCTTGACCCCGCTAACCCGCCCAAAACATGGAATGAAGTTAAAGCAGCTGCCAAACAGATTAAAGACAACACCGGCAACATGGGCTTCTTCATGCAGGAATATGCCGATAACTGGACTCAGCAGGCTATCATCGAATCCAACGGCGGCAGCATGCTGAAGAAAGAAAACGGCAAAACCTTGGCAGGCTTCGATACCCCGGAAGCTGCCGAAGCATATCAGCTGCTGGCTGACATGGTACAGGAAGGCACCGGTCTGCATGCTACCAACGAAGAAGGCTTCCAGGCTTATCTCAGCGGCAAGCTGGGCATGGTTTGCACCACCATCGGCAAACGCGCCAACTTTGAAAAGAGCGCTAAGTTTGAAGTAATGGCTGCTCCGTTCCCGAAATTTGAAGGCAAAGAGCTGAAAGTTCCGGCAGGCGGCAACTTCTTGATGATTTTCAGCAACGACGATGCTAAAAAAGCAGCAGCCGTTGAATTTATCAAATATCTGGAATCCCCGGAAGCACTGCTGAAATGGAGTACCGGCACCGGTTACCTGCCGCCGCGTAAAGGCGTAGAAAACGACCCCAACGGCTTCAAGAAACTGGTTGACACCAACAAAAACGTGCAGGTTGCACTTTCCTTAATGCCTAACCTTGTACCTTGGGCAAGCTTCCCCGGCGCTAACGGCTTACAGGCTGAACAGCTTCTCATCGACGCCCGCGACATTATCCTGAGCGGCAAAGAAAGCGCTGCGCAGGCTCTGCACGAAACCGCAGAAAAAATTAACAGCCTGATGTAATAAGGGCTGATGAAGTTTCAGGCTGCTGCTTGCTGCGGCAGCCTGATTTTTAACTAAAGGAGAAATTAAGATGGAAAAGAATAAATGGCACGCGTTTTTGTTTCTGCTGCCAAGCATCTTCTTTTTTGTAGTATTTTCGTACTGGCCGCTGCTGCAAAACCTGTATTTAAGCTTTTTCAGCTGGAATATGGTCAGCCCCAACATGACGTTTGTCGGTATCGAAAACTACACCGCCGTGCTGGGCAGCGAGGAACTTATCAAAATACTTGCCAATACGGTTGTGTTTGTAGCCATCATGCTGGTGCTGAATTTTGTGCTGCCATACCTGTTTTCGTTTGTGCTGGGGCACTTAATTGAACGCGGCAAGGGCTTTTACCGTTCAACTTTATTCATGCCGGCAACGCTGTCGCTGGCTGTTGCCAGCATTTTGTTCCTGTGGATTTACAACCCGCTGGCTGGCCCGTTAAGCATTGTGCTTTCGTGGTTCGATGTTGAATCGCCGCGATGGTTTAAGGAAAACTGGCTGGTAATTTTTGCTATCTGCACCATCATCGGCTGGAAGGTTTTCGGTTACAACCTGATTGTAATGCTGGCCGCCATGCTGGCAGTGCCGAAAGAAATGATTGAAGCAGCCAAACTTGAAAACGCCAGCAACTGGCAGATTTTTAAACAGATTATCGTGCCGATGACGTCTTCCACCGCTATTTACGTATTTACCATAACTGTGGTGTTCGGCTTGCAGTATGTGCTGGTGCCGGTAAACATGCTTACGCAGGGCGGGCCTGACCAGGGCAGCTCCAACCTGGTGTACATCATTTACCAGTATGCGTTTGTATTCTTCCAGACCGGCAAATCCGCAGCCTTTGCCATCATCACGATGATTTGCTATATCGCGTTCCTGCTGTTCAGAACCAAATATTTAGAGAAGAAGGTATATTATGAAAACTGATAAAAAAGAATTAATGTGGCATATCCCGCTTTTAATTGCAGTTTTTATTCAGCTGTGGCCGATAGTTTTTATGATATCCACTTCTTTAAAGGATATGGACCAGATTTTCCAGGCTACGCTGAACCCGCTACCCTTCCCGCCGACGCTTAACAACTACACAACGGTGCTGGAGGACTTTCCGCTTTTAACCTACATCTACAACACCTTCATCATCGCTGCGGGTACAACCGCGATGAAGGTTATCACAAGCGTCTTAGCGGCGTTTGCCTTTATCTACTACGATTTTAAATACAAAGAAACGATTTTTAACAGCATGCTGCTGACGTTCTTCATCCCGGTAACGGTGCTGATTATGCCTAACTACCTGCTGATGAGTAAGCTGAACCTGTTAAACCACCCGCTGGGCGTAATGCTGCCCGCTTTCGCGGATGGCATGGGCATTTTCCTGATGCGCCAGACGATGCGCGGCATACCTAAAGCGCTGTTGGAAGCGGCTATCCTTGACGGCGCCAAACCGTTTGTCATTCTGCGCCGCGTTATTCTGCCGCTGATTAAACCTTCCGTTATCGCGGTGGCGATTCTGTTCTTCATCAACTCGTGGAACGAATACTTCTGGCCGCTTTTGGTTTTGCAGGACAAAGAAATGTACACCCTGCCGCTGGCCTTGCAGATGTTTATCAGCGCCGAGGGTGGCAGCGAATGGGGCATTGCCATGGCGGTTGCCGTGCTGACAAGCCTGCCGCCGCTGATTCTGTACGTGTTCTGCCAGAAGTTCATCCTTAATACATTTATGCAATCGGGGGTTAAAGGTTAATGAATAGCATAGTTTTTAAAGACGTCTGCAAATCCTACGGCGACGCTAAAATTGTAAAATCGTTGAATCTTGAAATTAAAGAAGGTGAAAGGCTTATTCTGCTCGGGCCTTCCGGCTGCGGCAAAAGTACAACCCTGCGCATGATTGCAGGCTTGGAGGAAATTACCAGCGGCGAACTTGTTATGGGCGGCAGGGTTGTTAACGACGTGCCTCCCGGAGAGCGCAACGTGGCAATGGTGTTCCAAAGCTACGCGCTGTTCCCGCACCTTTCCGTATGGGATAACATTGCCTTCGGTTTGAAAATCCAGAAGCTGGGCGAGGACGAAATTAAAAGGCGCACTACGGAAGCACTGAAAATTTTGAACTTACAAGGCTACGAAAACCGCAAGCCGAAAGACCTTTCCGGCGGACAGAAGCAACGTGTTGCCCTGTGCAGGGCGCTGGTAAAACAATCGCCGTACTTTTTGCTGGACGAGCCGCTCTCCAACCTTGACGCGCAGCTGCGCCAGCAGGCGAGGACGGAGCTTGTCCGCATTCACGAAATTTACAAACCGACCATGATTTACGTAACGCACGACCAGATTGAGGCGATGACCGTTGCTAACCGCATCGTCGTTATGCGCGACGGCGTTTTGCAGCAGGCAGGCACGCCGGACGTTATTTACCATCACCCGGCCAACACTTTCGTTGCAGGCTTTATCGGCTCGCCCGCGATGAACATCGTCAGCGGCTATTACAGCAGCGGCAAGCTCAAAATCGGCGATGTGGTAAGCGATGTGCCGGAGCTGTGGCAGAAAATTCTGGCAGGGCATACCAATGTGCTTGTTGGCATCAGGCCGGAGCATTTAAAGCCTGCGGCCGACGGCAAAATTAAGGGCTGCGTAAGCTACCAGGAAAACACCGGCAACCAGCGTACCGTGACCGTTAACGTAAACGGCGAAACGGTGTTTGTAACGCTGCCGGGCGTTGGCGCGGAAATTAGCGGCAACATCGGCCTTGACTTTAACTGGGACGAGGTAAGCCTGTTTAACGCAGAAACCAAAGAAAATATCGGTTATGTACAAAAGGGTGAGATTGTAAAATGAAATTTTCTGTAAGCGATTTGCCTTTCGGCAGTTTCAGCAAAGCATTTTTAAAAGCTTTGCCGATGCAATACGATATTGAAATTTTTTATGAATTCGGCACCGACCATTACTGGGACTATGTGCTGAAAGATTTAAAAAGCAGGGACGGTGCGGAACGCAGGTTCAGCATTCACGGGCCGTGCGTTGCCGTAAACCTTGCCGACCCGAATGATACGGCATATCTGGAAGTGTACGAAAAAACTTTTGCCTATGCTGCCAAAATTAATGCGGCTTTTGTTGTTGTACACAGCAACGAAGCATGGCATTTTGCCGGAGAAAAACTGGCCGTTCAGGAGCTTGTGTGCAGCCGCATTGAAAAACTGCTGCAGCTGGCAGGCAAATACGGCGTAACTGTTGCTTTGGAAAACGTGGGCCTGCGTACAACTGGTACTCTTTTATTTGAATATGAGGAATACCTTGGCTTGTTTAAACGCTTCCCACAGGCTGCTGCGCTGCTTGATACGGGGCATGCGCATGTTAACGGCTGGAAATTAAGCGATGTGCTGCGCGATTTAAATAACAAATTAGTAGGCGTGCATATTCACGATAACGACGGCACGGCAGACAGCCATTTGCCGGTTGGCTGCGGCAATATAGATTGGAACGATTACTTTGCCGCCCTTAAAGAATATGCGCCGCAGGCTGTACAGGTATGCGAATATGCCGCAATTAACCAGTATGCCATGGTAACGGAAAGTTTGGCAAAACTGGAAGAAGCAGTGAAATAAATAAACTCGTAACATTTAGTAAAACCTTACGCAGCTTAAGTAATTTATCAGTAAAAACAGCGGACAGGATTAACCTGCCCGCTGTTTTGCGTTAATACCGTTTTTAGTTATTTATACAAAAAGCCTGCCATCATATCAAGGTAGTTTTCGCCGTTATAAGCAGGGAAGGCAGCTTTCATATTTGCTTTAAATTCATCAGCGGTTTTGCTCTGCTGCATGATTTCTTTGGTTTTGTTAAGATAGCTGATTTTTTCGGCAACGGCATCCTGTACTTCCGGGCCGCCGTGGAAATCAGCGCCGAAAGCTGCAAACAGGCCCTGCGTGGTTGCGCCTGTGCTGCCGGAAACAATGGATTTTTGCGCTCCTTCCGTGCCGTAAACGTTCATGCCTTTAATATAGCTTGCTCCGGCAGGATGGCAGACGATGAAAATATCATTCATGGGTTTGCCGAGCGATTGAACATAATCTTTCCAGGTATCAAGCCCGGCAGTAAAGGCAGGCAGTTCAATGCCGGCAAGAGCCTTTTTGCCTTCAACAATGTAAGCAACGTCGGCGAGCGGGTCGTTTGTAAAATAAGCGTGCATTTTTACGCCGCCGTAATCGTAAACGTTTACGCTGCCGCTTTTAAGCGTGATATGGCTTTCGGACGGAACGGCTTTAGCAGGTGCTGCGCCGGCACTGCCTGCACCCATAACGGAAAACATCATTGCTGCGGAAAGTATTGCCAAAAGTTTCTTTTTCATAATAAAAACCTCCGGTTATCTGCCTGTTTTAAGTGGCATTTGCTTTTTACAATTATGATTATAAAAGGTTATATTCATGTAAACAAGTACGCACAAATCTATTACTTAGTCACCTTTTGGTAACCATTATTGCGCATTTTACCGCAGCGGGCTATAATGATGGTGTAACATTATATTTGATACTATTGGAGGTGAAAAGCGTGCTGACGAAAGAAGAACTGCCGGCCTGCCCGGTAGCTACCACGGTGGCTTTAATTGGCAGCAAATGGAAGCTTTTGATTATGCGCAACCTGCAAATGCGTACCTGGCGCTTTAACGAACTTAAAAAAGATTTGGACGGCATCAGCCAGAAGGTACTTACCGACAGCCTGCGCTCAATGGAAAAGGACGGCATTGTTGTGCGCACGGTTTATGCGGAAGTGCCTCCGCGCGTGGAATATTCACTGAGCGAGCTGGGCAAATCCATGCACCCCATTATCGATGCTATGGCGGACTGGGGCAGGGCCTATCAGCAAATGGTTAACAAACAGTAAAACTGCGCTTTATAAATAAAACCCGCACTGTAAAAGCAGTGCGGGTTTTGCATAATAAAAGCGGTATGGCAAACGCCATACCGCTTTAAGTTTTTGTTAATCAGCCATTAGGCCTGATGACGCATTTTGCGCTGAATGAATTTTACGATTTCTACAATAGGAATTACGGAGAATGCCATACCCATTGCAACTACGTATTCTTCAAAGGAGATATGCTGGAATTTGAACATATCGGAGATAACCGGCATGTAAACGATACCGGTGCTGAGTACCCAGCTGAATACCATGGAGCCGTACAGATATACGTTATGGCCTTGTACGGAGAAGATGGAAGCGTGCTGAGTACGCATGTTGAAGGAATGGAAGATTTCAGCCATTGCCAGGGTAATGAACGCCATGGTCATACCGTCAAGGCTGTCAACAACTTCCCAACGCCCGGATTCCAGATAATGGCCTACGAAGTAGGATACCAGCGTTACGCCTGCCAGCATAATGCCCTGGTATGCACAGTCGAAGCCCATGCCGCCGGCAAAGATGCCTTCGTTGGAGGAACGCGGTTTGCGTTTCATAATATCGGCTTCGCCTTTTTCCATGCCCAGTGCCAGTGCCGGGAATGCGTCGGTAATAAGGTTAATCCACAGAAGGTGAATCGGCAGCAGGATGGTAAAGCCCATCATGGTCGATACGAAAATACTGATAACTTCGGAAAGGTTGGAAGAAAGCAGGAACTGAATGGATTTACGGATGTTGTCGTAAATGCGGCGGCCTTCTTCAACTGCTGCAACGATGGTTGCAAAGTTATCGTCGGCAAGTACCATATCGGCAACGTTTTTGGTAACGTCGGTGCCGGTAATGCCCATGCCGATACCGATATCGGCGTTTTTAATGGAAGGAGCATCGTTTACGCCGTCGCCGGTCATGGCGGTTACTTTGCCGCGTGCCTGCCATGCTTTTACGATACGAACCTTATGTTCAGGCTGTACACGTGCATATACGGAGTATTTTTCAACAGCGCCGCCGTTAAATTCAGCTTCGCTGATTTCGTTAAGCTGTGCGCCGGTAATTGCCTGCGAAGCATCTTCAACGATACCGAGCTGTTTAGCAATGGCAACTGCGGTGTCGATATGGTCGCCGGTAATCATAACCGGGCGGATGCCTGCGCTGTGGCATTCTTTAATAGCGTCTACAACTTCGGGGCGAACCGGGTCAATCATGCCGGTAATGCCAACGAAGATTAAATCATGTTCCAGTGCTTCCGGGCTGAAGTCCGTAGGCGGTTTTTCATATTCGCGTTTAGCGCAGGCAAGTACGCGCAGTGCGTTGTTTGCCATGCGGCGGATATGGCTCTGGATAAGTTCGCGTTTGTCGTCGGTCAGCGGTTTGATAACGCTGTTTTCGTCAAGGTAATGGGTGCAGAGGTTCAATACTTCGCCCGGGGCGCCTTTGGTAAACTGAACGTAGTCGCATACGCCCGGGAGTTTTAAGTATTCTTTGTTCAGGCGCTCATGTACCGTGGACATCATTTTTCTTACGGAATCGAACGGAGCTTCGCCGATACGCGGATATTCCGGAACGAGTTTGTTTTTCGGGTTGCCTACGGTGTAGGAGTAGGTAACGAGCGCTGCTTCGGTAGGTTCGCCGGTAACATTGCCGTTATCGTCAATTTCGGCGTCACAGCAAAGGCTCATGGCTTTAGCCAGATACGGACGGTCTTTGGTGAAGTGGAAATGGTCAACAACCGTCATTTTGTTCTGGGTTAAAGTACCGGTTTTATCGGAGCAGATAATTTCCGTGCAGCCGAGGGTTTCTACCGCGGTGAGCTTACGGATAACTGCATGGCGTTTGGACATTTTGGTAACGCCTATGGAAAGTACAATGGTAACAACGGCTGCCAGGCCTTCAGGAATAGCTGCAACAGCAAGGCTTACTGCAACCATGAAGGATTCCTGTACCAGACGGGTGTCGATAGCGTCGGCACGCCATACGCTGAAAGCAAAGATAAATGCGCAGATGCCCAGTACCATGTAGGTAAGGATTTTACTGAGCTGGCTCAGTTTTTTCTGAAGCGGGGTTTCGCCTTCGCTTGCTTCGGTAATAGCGGTTGCGATTTTGCCCATTTCGGTGTCCATGCCGGTGCCAACAACAACAGCCTTGCCGCGGCCGTATACAACGGCGGTGCCGTTATAAAGCATGTTTTTGCGGTCGCCCAGCGGAACGTCTTTCTGGTCGCCCAGAGCAAGGGTATCAACCTTTTTGTTGACAGGTACGGATTCGCCGGTGAGGGCTGCTTCTTCAACCTTCAGGCTTGCACATTCAATAATGCGCGAATCGGCAGGAACAGCGTCGCCTGCTTCCAGCGAGATAACGTCGCCGGGAACGAGGTCTTCACTTTTTATGGTAACAAGGTTGCCGTCGCGGTAAACTTTGGAAGTTGCGGCGGACATTTCCTTCAGTGCTTCAATGGCTTTTTCGGCTTTGCTTTCCTGAATAACGCCGAGCACCGAGTTTAAAATAACAACGAACATGATGATAAATACGTCAACCGGGGATTCACCGGACAGATAGTTGGTGATGCCCGATACAACGGCTGCTACCATCAAAATAATCAGCATCGGATCAGACAGCTGCTCTAAAAAGCGCTGCAGCAGGGTAACTTTCTTCCCTTCGGCAAGTTTGTTTTTGCCGTACTTTTGCAGTCTTGCTTCGGCCTCCTGTGCTGAAAGACCGTGTGGGTCTGAAGAAACTTCTTTAAAAGTGTTTTCCACAGATTCCAGATAGAATTTCATTCATTTTGCCTCCCTTAAAATTTTTTGAAGATCTGCGCAAGTTCATAGCTTTATGGCATTTACGCATGAGTCTCGTTAATTAAGGCAAACCAGGCAAATTGCGTCCGTGTTTGTTGAGATGCCCCGCCGGTTGTCAAGCGGTAACTACTCCCTCATCATTCAGTCATACAGCTATATATAACTTTGAAAAAAGTATATCATTTTTTTAAGAAAATATCAATAATTATCTATGTTTTGGTAGTTGTTTTGTTTTTCCCCTGTGTACATTTTATAAATTAGTGCTTGACAAAAAGAAGCGCTTCTGTTAAAATTTTCTACATTCCTAAAGGGGAGTAGTTCCCGGCAATAAGTCAACATACTAGCCGCCCAGCGGTTTGGCTTATTCTTTAGCAATCAAGCTAAAAACGAGACCTTTAGTACAGATGGCATAAGTCTGTACTAAAGTGTCTCGTTTTTTTATTTTTTATAGATATATTTTTATGAGGGATGTGGTATACAGGCAGATACGCCATAGCGCTGATGATTTATAATGTATATGAAATTTAGGAGGGTATTTTTCATGACAGCGTTTATGACAGCATGTATTTTTGTAGTATTGGCGGAAATGGGCGATAAAACCCAGCTTCTGGCAATGGCGTTTGCCACAAAATATAACTGGAAAACAGTTATGGCAGGCGTTTTTGCGGCAACTGTTTTTAACCATCTTTTTGCGGTAGCGGTAGGTTCCTACTTAACAGAGTTTGTGCCGATGAGCACAATTCAGCTGGCCGCTTCCGTTTCGTTTATTATTTTCGGTTTGTGGACCATCCGCGGCGATAAGCTTGAAGGCGAAGACAAAGAGCGCGGCATGAGCCCGTTCTGGACTGTTGCGGTTGCCTTTTTCATTGCGGAAATGGGCGATAAAACGCAGCTGGCAACTGTTGCGCTGGCGGCGCAGTTCCAAAGCCTGATACCGGTTTGGCTGGGCACTACTACCGGCATGATGATTGCCGACGGTATCGGCGTTATCGTTGGCAACGTGCTTGGCAAACGTATTCCGGAGCGTACCGTTAAATGGGCTGCGGCTACGATTTTCATTTTATTCGGCCTTATTGGCATTTATGACTGGTACACCGGCGGCAGCCTTATGGGCTGATTGCAGGCGTTTTGTAAGTAAATAAAAGCAAAATCCCGGTTCAGCGCCAGGATTTTTTTATTGCAGAAGCAAAATAAATGATAATTGTTTTTTTTTGAGTTTGCCTTATAATTAAAAGTAAGTAACATATATTTTAAGGAGGCGGTTTTATGAAGAAATTATTAATGCTGGCAATGGTTCTGGTAATGTTTGCAATTGTTGGCTGCGGTGGAGGCAACAGCAGCAAAAATATGTTTACCGAGCAGGGCGAACTTGTGCGCATTATGGACGAGCTGAAAAACAAAGACGGCTTTAAAGGGCATGACCTGCTGGTATTTCAGGATATATCCCTGATGCATTTTGAACAGGAGGGCGTTAGTGATTCTATTGATATTTATATTGTTAAGCCCGGCACGGAAGATGTTGACAATTATAAATACAGCAATGGTAAGTGGGAAGGTCCTAACCCTGTGCAGCTTACCGGTGACGGGCGTATGGAAGATAACGTAACGCCTATGAGCAAAATAGATTTTTCTAAAGTTCCTGATATGTATAAACAACTGGAAGCCAAAGCCAAGGACGTTGAAGGTGGTAAAGTAAGCAACCTTCTTGTTTATATTTTAGGCAGAGACGGCATGTATGCAAGCTGGGGCGTTGAAGGCACGCGTGAAAAATATAATGCTGATTTTGATTTGAACGGCAATTTAACCAGTTACGAAAAACAATAACTGTTAATATTATGTAACTATAAAAGGACGGTAAGCGTAAGCTGCCGTCCTTTTATAATAAGATTTTATTTTGTGAAGTTATATTGTTAGCCGCAAAGAACGTTATATACTGATGCGGCTCTGCAAAAATGCTGCGGCTACTCCGATTCCGCCCGGGCTATTCGGCCGGGCTCTCTTGCATTTGCGTGTTGATTTTAGCCGCCGCAGTTTTTGTCTATCGCCTTGCAGCATATACTGTTCTTGGCTTTTATATTGTTCTGCTGTAAAGCATAAAATAAGATCACTGGGTGAAGTTTTGAAAATTTAAAGACAAAACAACGGCGGCTTCATGTCATTAGTAAACTTCATGCGCCAAACCGTTACGAAGTCGTGTTTGCGCACGGTGAAGCCGTTGCATTTTGCTAAATTTGAAAAACTTTATCCAGTGATCTTTTTGGTCAAGTATATTAAGTTTTTTATAATAAATGTAGGATTACAAATTTTGCTGACACAATTATTGCCTTTGCTGCTGTTTGGCACTAATTGGCGGCTCAGTAAAAATAAAAAAACACCGCATATTCTGCGGTGCTGATTTTTAATTGGTGGCCCCGGCAGGATTCGAACCTGCGACCTTTTGATTCGTAGTCAAACGCTCTATCCAACTGAGCTACGGAGTCACATTTGTCATCGCTCTCGCTGCTGACAAATGATATTATACTGGTTATTGGCGCAACTGTCAAGCAAAAATTTAAAAATTTTTTAAAATTTTTTTAGCGGCGGCAGCATGGCTGTTTTGTGTACATTATTTTACTATTCACAAAAACAAACAGGTATTTTTATGCATAAATTAACACAGCCTGCTGCATATTCTATTGACTTTAGTGTATACTTTGCATAAAATTAAAATGTTACAATTATTTTGAAAGCTGTAATAAGGGGAGGATTTTAAATGTCAGTTTCATTAGCAATATTAATATTGTATATTGCGGCTCTTTTTGCAATCAGCTGGTATGCTAAAAAACGCAGCGAAGGCGAAGCCGAAAACTATGCCCTTGCCGGGCGCAAGCTCAACACGCCGCTGATTGCCGTAACCATTATCGGCCTTGCCGTTGGCGGCGCTTCAACCATCGGCGTTTCGGAACACGCCTTCCGCGTTGGCCTTTCTGCCGGATGGTACACTATTGCCTGGGCGCTTGGCGCTATTGTAATGGGCATGTTCATGGCAAAAAAATACCGCGAACAGAACATTACCACCATTTCGGAACTTATTGAACGCCATCACGACATGAAAGCCGTTGTGCTTGGCGTATTCTGCCAGATTGTCATTCAGCTGGTTATTATTTCGCTGCAATACATTGCGGGCGGCAGCATTCTGCACGCCATTATGCCGGATGTATTTGACTTTAAAAGCGGCATGATAGTAAGCGCCATAGTATTTATCGGCATTACTTTCATCGGCGGCATGTGGTCTGCTTCTCTTTCCAATGTTATGAACATTATATTAATTTACGTTGGCATTTTAATTGCAACGGTAGTGCAGTTTTACCGCGTCGGCGGAATGGAAGGGCTGGCTGCATCGCTGCCTGCCGGTGTGCCCTGGTTCAGCTTTACGGAAGGCGTTGGCATGGTAACCATTACCAGTTGGGTAGTAACCTTAATTACCGTAAACCTTTCCTTGCAGAGCATTTTGCAGATTTCGCTCGGCGCTAAAGACGCAGAAACGGCTAAAAAAGGCTTTGTGTGGGGTGGTATTATCATGTTGCCTGTAGGCGTTTTGGCGGCGTTCCTCGGCATTTGCGCCAAGGCAATGTACCCAGACGCTCAGGCTGCGCTTGCCCTGCCCGAAGTTATTGTAAGCTTGCAGCCGCTTCTGGCCGGCATTACCCTTGCGGCGCTGTGGGCAGCCGATGTTTCCACCGCGTGCAACCTGCTTTTATCTGCCGGTACGCTGTTCAGCAACGATATTTACAAACGTTTCATTAACCCTGCGGCTGACGGTAGCAGGCAAATTTTAATGACGCGCCTGTGCGTAATGCTTACCGGTTTGATGACACTCGGCCTTGCTATGACGGTATCGAGCATTTTGGGCACCATTATGATAGGTCTGAGCCTGACGGCTGCGTTTACGGTAATTGTTATCGTAGCATTGTTCTTTCCGCAGCACAGCTGCAAAGAAGCAGGCTTCTGGACACTGCTTGCCGGTTTTGTAATGCTTATTTTGTGGCAGTTCTTCCCGGCAGTGCGCATTCTGCCCAACATCATTTACATGGAGTGGCTGGTGTGCATTATCGCTTATGCGCTGGTGGCTGTTATCAAGCCCGGCAAAAAAGCGGCGTAAAACTGTTTAACGGCGGCGGGGCATACCCGCTGCTTTTTTATTTCTGCGGCGTATGGTATACTAATATCAGAAATTTTTTGGAGGCTGCTATGAAAAATACCGGCATCAATCCTGTTGTAATAAAAGAAATACGCCAGATGGCACAGCAGTGCGGGCTTGTGCGGGTAATTCTTTTCGGCTCCCGCGCGCGCGGAGATTTTACCAAAGTAAGCGATATTGACCTTGCCGTTACGGGCGGCAACACTGCGCGATTTGCGTTGGATATTGAAGAAACGTCAACGCTTTTGTGCTTTGATGTTGTTGATTTGGATAAACCGGTACAGAAAGAACTGCGGAAGGCCATTGCTGATGAAGGGATAGTGTTGTATGAAAAAGTATGAAAATTTTAAAGCCGCACTGAAAAACCTTAAATATATTTACGATTACGAAGAACCGTACAACAATGTTGTGCTTACGGGGCTGGCGGCATTGTACGAAATTTGCTTTGAACAATCATGGAAAGCAATGAAAGAACTGCTTGTAAACGAAGGCGTTAGCGAAGCGGCAACAGGTTCGCCCAAAAGTATTTTAAAAGCAGCCTATAAGGCCGGGCTGATTGATGATGAACAGCTGTGGCTGGAAGCTCTTGCCACTCGCAACAATGTGGCGCACGCTTATAACAGCGCCATTGCCCTGCAAATAGTGCGCGATGCCAGGGCAAAATATTACGATATGTTCTGCCGTTTGGATGAAGAATTGGCAGAAAGGATTTAAGTAAAGTTATTTTACAGCTGTAAAATTTTAAGTTACGCATAACAAAAACGCATCCGTGCCCGGTAAAGGGTGGGATGCGTTTTGTTTGTATAAAGTTTGCGTGGAATTTTACATTAAAAGATTTTTTGGGGGTAGGGGGTGTGGCTTTGTAGTTAGGTTATTATATTTTTAATTTTTATTTACATTTTTATTTATGTTACTTTTAATTTTGTTTTCGTCTTTGATTATACGTTATCAATATTTTATTTTTTTATTATTCATCTTCATTCTTTGTAACCAAAGAAATTTTGGAGGGTAAATTTTACTTCCTGTTCGGTCGTAAAATTTGCTTGGCTTCACTGGCACAATTATAAACTTCGCTTAAAGCTCGTTTCTAATTGGCGATTCAGCCAAAGAAAACTCACGCGGCTGAAAAAATTTAAACGCGGTATGCCGAAAGCAATAAAATTTTCTGCGGAACTCGCTTCGCTCAAACACCGGGAAATTTTTATTGTTTTTCAGTAAATACCGCTAAATTTTTAATGCCGCGATTTTCGTAAACCGTACTCTTTAACTGCTTTATTTAGTATATTTTGCCTTTATATCGTACTTTACAACCGTCTATTATAAAAAATATATCTAACTATGATATTTGGCTTATTAAAACCTGCGGCAACATTGCTGTTGTTCATAACAATTTGCTTAAAGTACGAATTTGTGCGGAGCGCGACTTTCAAAAAACAGGCGAAAACTTTAAATA